>JAEEGK010003634.1_pt1 | contig 38305 bp, 24 predicted proteins | sample 8958771 | NCBI WGS metagenome assembly JAEEGK01 (sample SAMN16246547, study PRJNA631951) | gut metagenome | biome: gut microbiome; feature: rumen; material: SC-attached | host: Bos | place: Iran: Karaj | collected 2018-10
GGTTCGAGTACATCTGGAACAAACGTGAGATACGCTCTTTCTTGCCGGTACGCATGTTCAGAACAGTGTCGCCTGCGTTGAGCACGCCACTATATACACGGATAAAGCACAAACGGCCAACATACGGGTCGGTGGCAATCTTGAATGCCAGACCGCAGAACGGCTCTTTTGCGTCAACCTTTCTATCCTCTTCTGCATCAGTTGCCGGGTTTGTACCTACGATTGCAGGAACGTCAACCGGGCTCGGCAGGAATGCTGCAACAGCGTCCAACAGACGTTGGATACCTTTGTTTTTGAAAGCTGAACCGCACAATACCGGAACAATCATCTGCTCGATTGTGGCACGGCGGATAACGCTCTTAATCTCGTCAACTGTGATTGAATCGGGGTCTTCGAAGAAACGCTCCAACAGAGTGTCATCCAACTCAGCAACTGACTCAATCAGTTTTGCGCGGTACTCGTTGGCTGTCTCAACCAATTCCTCCGGAATGTCGATGTATTTGTAGTTGGTACCCATTTGAGCGTCATCAACCCAAACGATGGCCTTCATTTCGATAAGGTCAACCAAACCACGGAAATCGGCTTCAGAACCGATTGGAATGTGGATTGTAACAGCGTTTGCGTTCAGGCGCTCACGGATTTGGTTAACAACTGAGAAGTAGTCGGCGCCGATACGGTCCATCTTGTTGACGAACGCGATACGCGGAACGTGATACTTGTTGGCCTGACGCCATACAGTTTCCGACTGCGGCTCAACACCACCAACTGCGCAGTAAACGGCTACAGCGCCGTCCAAAACGCGAAGACAACGTTCAACCTCAACAGTGAAGTCAACGTGTCCCGGAGTGTCAATCAAGTTGTACTTGTACTCGTTGCCATTATATTTCCAAAAGCAGGTGGTAGCAGCTGAAGTGATGGTGATACCACGCTCCTGCTCCTGTGCCATCCAGTCCATTGTTGCGGCGCCATCGTGCACCTCGCCAATGCGGTGGGTAATACCTGTGTAAAACAGAATACGTTCTGAGGTTGTTGTTTTTCCGGCATCGATGTGAGCCATAATGCCGAAGTTACGAGTGTATCTAAGATCTCTTGCCATTGTTTTCTTCTAATTAAAAGCGGAAGTGCGAGAATGCCTTGTTAGCCTCGGCCATACGGTGTATTTCTTCTTTCCTCTTGAATGCTCCACCCTCTTCGTTGAAAGCTGCCATAATCTCGGCAGAAAGTTTGTCGGCCATTGAGCGTCCGGCGCGTTTGCGAGCGAACAGAATCATATTCTTCATACTCATAGCCACCTTGCGGGTTTCACGAATCTCCTGCGGAATCTGGAATGTTGCACCACCAACGCGGCGGCTGCGAACCTCGACTTGCGGGGTTACATTCTGCAGAGCCTTCTTCCAAATGTCAAGAGGCGACAATTCGTTGTCTTTCATTTTGGCACCAACTATATCGAGCGAATCGTAGAAAATCTCGAATGCCGTGCTCTTTTTCCCGTCCAACATCAGGTTGTTGACAAAACGGGTAACCAATACATCATTGAACTTTGGATCTGGTAACAGAATCCTGCTCTTTGGTTTTGCTTTTCTCATCTTACTATATTATAAATTATTTTTTAGGTCTTTTAGCACCATACTTTGAGCGACGTTGTTTGCGTCCCTCTACTCCCGATGTATCCAAAGCACCACGGATAATGTGGTAACGAACACCTGGTAGATCCTTAACACGACCTCCGCGGATCATCACAATTGAGTGCTCCTGCAAATTGTGACCTTCTCCCGGAATGTAAGAGTTCACTTCCTTACCATTTGTCAAACGAACACGGGCAACTTTACGCATTGCCGAGTTCGGTTTCTTTGGTGTAGTGGTGTAAACACGCACGCACACACCACGGCGTTGAGGGCACGAATCCAAGGCTGGTGCCTTGCTCTTCTTGTCCATCTCTACTCGCCCTTTTCTTACTAATTGTTGTATAGTTGGCATATTATTTATTAATAAAATGTATATAATTCTCCGCAAAATCGGTTCGCAAAGGTAAAAACAATTTCTTCTTAATCAATACTCTCAAAATAAATATTTTGAAAAATGATTTTCACCTACGCAAAGCCCACAATTTGAGGGACGAACGGCATTCCTGTCAGGTTGCCGGCACTGTTATGAACACTTGTCAACAACTGCCCGGCAGCTGCCGCGTTGCAATATGGGAACAAAAAAGGCGGCAAAACTGCCGCCTTTTTTATACCTATATAATATGGTGTCAGAACTTGATGTCGAAGCCGAGCAGATAGTAGCCTTTGGTCTCGTCCATCCAGGCAAATTCGCGCTTTTTGTCGCCGAAAGCATTGCGGGCGTTCACAAATACAGCGTTGTCTTTCCAAACCTTGTACGAAATCTTGCAGTTCATAGTGAATTTGGGATCAACCTCGAATGTGCCGTTCGATGTTTTGTAAGTCTGTTTTGAATAGAAGTTGCCGCTGGCATAAATGTTCAGCTTATCGATTGGCGTGTAGTTGAGACTGAATCCGCCGAAGAAACTTGGTGTGGCCTTGTGGTCGATGGTCTCTTTCTTGTAGCGGCCGTCGTACGACTCTCCGTTGTAAAGAAGCGAATAAGCACCAGCCTGCTGCAAAGCGGATAATGTTTGGTCATACTCTTCGGCATTATAATTTTTTGAAACTTCCACTGCGGGAATTCCAGAAATTGGTTCTGCTAAAGTTAAATTGTTTTCTGTCAACGCGTGAACTTGAGCTGCTGCAGCTTGCCATTCGTCAGAATTTGCCACTGCCATTTGTGCAACTTGTGCTGCTGCCTGCTCCTGAGTTAAGCCAGCTTGCATCATTTGACCGATTAATAGCTGTCGAGTTACTCCCACCTCAATTCCTTGATGCAAATCACTTCCGTTATCTGCAAGTTTACCTGATATTTGCATATTAAGAGGAATATTAAAATACTTATCCATTGCTGGTCCAACCGCATTTGCTCCCTGTGTTGCCTTATAATCATAAGCTGCAAGAGTTGTCATATCAGCAATAATTGTGGAGTTGTTGTAGCAGACGTGATTTTTCAACTGTGTTTTCTGGAAAGTTCCGAACACTTTGAAAATCAACTTCTCTGTAGCCACCCATTCCAAATTCAGTGTGACGCCTGTCTGGCGAGCCTCAACATCAATATTCTGGTACTTCAAATTAACATTATTCGGAATAGCCTGAGCCGGTGCGGCAATCTTGACCGGAATCGTACCTATAGGCTGTGGAGCGTTAACATTGAACGACAGCGAATCGTGCAAATATGCTGTCATCGACTCGGGCAGCAAGCAGCCGAAATCTTTGGTGATTGTTGAGAACGCCTCAACTTCAACAAGCAGGTTGCGAACCGGACGGATTCTGTAGCCCAGCTCGAACATTGTCATATTGGCAAGTTTCTGCTCCTTGTTACCACTGAACTTCATCTTCAACGGCATCGGGCGAACACCCTCGCGGTCCCACAAATAGTTAGAATAGGATTCAACCATAAACGGACCACGGTTGGCACGCGAAACCACGCCGCGAATCATATGCTTGTTGTTCAGATTGTAGCTGGCAACGAGCTGGAACGGCAGGTAAATATCGTCGTTAACATTGAACTTTTCAGCGCGCAAACCGCCAATCAAACGGAGCTTGTCGTCGAGAGCTTTGTAATCAACTCGCAAAGAACCTGCGATAGAATTGACGCTAACGTCACCATTCAAATAACCCTTAGTGTATTTCCCGTCGACTGGCTCCTCGTTAAGATACGGAGTATCGTCATCAAGAGCGTATTGATAATAAATTCCCGGACGGACATTAAGGTTTCCTAATATGAAATCGTACTCGGCGCTCAAGTTGAAGTTCGTGTTGTCGGCCTTAAATCCCTGGTCGCCGCGAACAATATCTTGTGTACCCTTCTGCACATTGGCCTGTAATGTCAGACCTTTGGCTTTGGCGATGAAGTCAGCATAGAAACCATTCATTTCGCGAGCTGTGGCCGAAACCGCTGGGTCGCCAAACGATGATGATGTAACGTATGAGTTTTGATAACCGCCAGAAAGTGAGAAGTTAATATCGTCGCTCAAATTATAGTATAATGACAGATTGGCTCCCAAACGGTCAACAGCCGTTTCGGTGTCCTTATACCAATCGTCGATTGACTTATTCTGGTTCCAAACTGAGAACCAGCTGCTTGCAGCACTTTTGAATCTGAAATTCGGGTTGGCAACGTCTTCCTTGCTCATAAGCGAGTCGTTGTCGAAAACATAAAGCTTATCGGTTGTGCGGTTCATTTTCTGATAGTTACCAGACACGCGATAACCGAATTTGCCTATGTTCTGTCCAACACTCAGGCTTCCCATATAAGAACCGACGTTTCCACCCTGCACCTGGCCAAAGACTTGTAAATCCTCAGAATCAGGTGTTTTGGTGATGATGTTTATAACACCCGTTACGGCATTTGCGCCATAGAGCGCACTCGCGGCACCGCGCACAACCTCAATACGGTCGATGTCGGCAAAATCAACCGGCAGCGACTCCCAGAACGTACCACCATTAATATAGTTGTAAACGGGACGGCTGTTAATCATCACCAGAGTCATTGAGTTTTCGGTGTAAACCGTAAGGTTGTCGTCAGGGATGTTGTTGTTTCCACGGATGTGGATATCGTAGTTGCCGTTGGTTTTCTCGCGAACGATAACACCCGGCACAAGGCGCAAAGCCTCCTGAATGTTGCGGGCGCCCGAAGAGACAATCTCATCGTATGACAAAACCGTAGTCGAGAGTGGCGATTCAAAACTGCTCTCGGCCTTCTTCGATGCCGATGTAACATCTTTATTCAAAAGCATTTCGTAGAATTCATCGAGCGATATGCCTAAAATTTTTGTCAGTTGCATAACATCTTCAATCGGCAACTCGGCCAACTCCTCGTACGACATTGCCATAATGTCGGCACGAGTCATTTTCGAGATGTCTTTCTGTTGCCCGAACGATTGTGCCGAAACAAGGGCAACTGCAATAAAACAGAGTATTATTTTCTTAAACATAATTGCAATTTTAAAAAGTTAGTTAATCGACCTTAATACCTAACGACAGCAAGCTCTTACCTGCGCTAACGCCTTGTTCCTGAATGTGCTTAACGCTGATTTCGAAAGACTGTTGGCCATCGGCCTTAACAAAGTTGATGCCGGAATACGAAGCCGCCAAACCCTGCTTATCGGTGACAACCAGAACACCCCGGCCCGCCACGTTTTTTGTCACCTCGGCCACATTCGACGATGCTTTGGTTGGCACAAAAACAATGTGGTATTTCGGACAATCGGCTATAGCCATAATCTCTTCAACCACAATTTTCTGCTCGCCTACGGTTTTCTTTGCCGTAAACGCTTTCAACTCGTTGGTTATTGGCGAACTTCCAAGCACTCCGATTTTAAAATCGCCAGAATGCTTCACTTCAGGCCACTCCATATACTTTGTGAAGTTGTAAATGAAAAGAGCCTTGAATTTTTCGTCCTGAGCGTTTGCCACGTTATGTATGACAAAAAACAGCCCAATAACTAAAAAACAAATTTTCTTCATAAGCATTAAGATTTATTATTAGTAATGAAACTTATACAAAAGTATAGATAATTTCCCATTTAAATAAAAGTAACATTCACTTAAAATTTCATTTCTTCCTTGTCAATGCACCAGAAAAAACAACATTCTTATTCAAAATACACCGGCAAAGGAATCGTGAAACCGCCAAAAACATTTCTCAATAATTGAAAAATGTGTGTTAAATCTTGAAATAATGCTAAACCTGACATTCTTACCCATATAATGATGTTTCAAAAATAAGACATTAACGTTATGCGAAAGCCGCCACTTAATATCCGGTTGGAATGGGTTAACAATTGGTAGGTTTTAACAAATAAGTGGAAAAATCAGTGTCGGGAAACGGCACAAGAAATTACCAAACAAAAAAAAGCACCCGGATTCCGGATGCTTTTAAGTTTTCTATGCGAAACGTTTTTTACTTGTAATTGCCGTAAGCGTCGGCCACCACAACAATGGTGTTGTTCTGCTTTTCGGCGCCACCGGCTTGCGGCATCGTAACCTTGCCCACCATCACAATGCTGCCCGACTCCAACTCAACAGCCGTCTGCAAATCGGAGCTGCTGGTGGTTGAGTATTTAAAATCGGAATCAGGTTTGTCGTTCACTCCTAACGACTTGTTGCTCAGCTCGTTCAAATCGCTATCGAGAATAACGTAAGCGCCTTTGGTAACCACCTGCTTAACATCAGTGTAGAAACGCGAGCCGTAGAGCAGAATCTTGCCCGACGACAGGCTTAAAACGCCGTTGCCCGTGAATTCAATAATGCTGATTGAACGTTTGGTGTTGCCGTTGGCATCGAGTCGGTACAGTTTTGTCTGAAGACCTGAGCGCTGCGTCAGACCGCAAGCGTAGAAGATTTCGTTGTTTTTTGATATTGCCAGATTCTGCGAATAGAAATTCGACGGCATATCAACACTGCTCTTCTTCCATACAATTCCGCCTTTGGCGTCGAGCTTGTAGAAGATTGGAATATACTCGGTTCCGTTATCGTTGTATTTGCGGCCCAAAACCACGACATTGCCTTCGTTGTCGGCAACAATGGCATCGGCCGACTCGTTGGTCTCGCTCGAAACGGCCTTGCTCCACTCCTTCTCGCCCGTTTCGGCACTGAAACTGCTCAACACAATAGCGTATTTGCCTTTAGTCTCCGACTTGGTTGAAACCACCAGAATCTGCTTGCCAACAACCGCGCGCCCGACAACCGACTCGTTTTTCTGGTCGGCAACCGGATTTTGCTCCAGCTCTTTATAACTGCCTGAAACATTAAGTTTTACCGGAGAATCACCAACATTGGCGAAAACGCCGTAATTGCCGTTCGAATACTTGGTGATTGAGCTTACACTATTTAAGTTGTTGACTTTTACGATGTTTTCCGAGGTTTTAATAAAACTCTTGTTCAACTCGATAAGCTGAACTGCCGGATTCTCGTATTTCGCGTCAGAACATTCGTTAAGAATCACCATTCCGTTCTCGTTCAATACGGCGTCGGCTGTTTTTGAATTGATTAACTCAGCATTTGTATTGACATAATAGAAAACGCCTTGTTGCGCTAAAGCACTAATTGTCAGCAATGTTGCCGACAACAGCATTAATGGTTTTGCTCCTTTCATAGATTTCTTTTATAAAATAGGTTGCAAATATAAAAAAATATGACAATTACGTATTTTTCATTTTAATGCTTGCAACACCTATTATTATATAGCAAAAAGTCCGCGCCCCATCAGGCTGCGGACTTTGTTTTATGCTATATATCAGCAAGATTCTTAACTCAGCGCTTTAATCTGCTCGTCGACAGCTTTGATTTTTGCTTCGGCATCGGCTTGCTTCTTGCGCTCGTTCTCGACAACGGCGGCCGGGGCACCGTTCACAAACTTCTCGTTCGAGAGTTTCTTCATTACCGACTGTAGGAAGCCTTCCAGATAAGTGCGGTCGGCTTGCAGTTTGGCCAGTTCGGCCTCAACATCGATATTGCTGCCAAACGGAACGTAGAACTCAGTTGTCTGAACCATAAAGGCGACGGTGCCGTCAACTTTCTGACTGACAATCTCAATCGATTCGGTGTTGCCCATCTTTGCTATCACGCTGTCGAACTGAGCGTTGTAACCTTTGCTGCCTTTGTTCACAAAGAGTTTGATTGCATCGCGGTTCGGGATTTTCTTGTCGGTGCGGACGGTGCGGATTTCGGCAATCGTCTGCTTAACATTCTCGAATTCTGCCAGATAATCTTCATTGAACGCTCCAGCCTCGGGCCATTGGGCAACTATAAGGCTGTCAGCGGTTTTGCGCTCCTTAATCGACTGCCAAATCTCCTCGGTAATGAACGGCATAAACGGATGCAACAGTTTGAGCATCTTCTCAAACAACTCAATCACAGCATTATAGGTTGTGGCGTCGCAAGCCGTTTGGTAAGCGGGCTTCACCATTTCAAGGAACCAGGCCGAGAACTCGTCCCAGAACAGGCGGTAAACGGTCATCAGCGCCTCCGACAGGCGGAACTTGTCGAAGTGGTCGTTGAGTTGCACAATGGTGCTGCTCAATTTTTGGTTGAACCACTCAATAGCCACGCGTGCGGCCTCGGGCTGCGGCAGTTTGTCATCGACATTCCAACTGTAAACCAGGCGGAAAGCGTTCCAAATCTTGTTGGCGAAGTTGCGGCCTTGCTCTGGCAGCGAGTCATCGTAAAGCAAATCGCCACCAGCGGGCGAGCAGAGCAACATTCCCACACGCACGCCGTCGGCGCCGTAGTCGGCAATGAGTTTGAGCGGGTCGGGTGAGTTGCCGAGCGATTTCGACATCTTGCGACCCAACTTATCGCGCACAATACCAGTGAAATAGACGTTGCGGAACGGCACGTCGTGCTGATATTCCTCGCCAGCCATAATCATTCGGGCAACCCAGAAGAAAATAATGTCGGGGCCCGTGACAAGGTCGCAAGTGGGATAGTAGTAGTTAATCTCCTTATTTCCAGGGTTGTTGATGCCGTTGAAAAGCGAAACAGGCCACAACCACGACGAGAACCAGGTGTCGAGCGCATCCTCATCGTGACGCAGTTGGTCGGCGGTGATGTTCTCGTAACCCTTGATTTTGCGTGCTTCGGCCAGAGCCTCCTCGGCTGTGAGCGCAACCACAAATTTCTCTTCCTCGCCTTCGGCTGTCGGCAGGAAATAAGCCGGAATGCGGTGTCCCCACCAGAGTTGGCGGCTGATGCACCAGTCCTGAATATTTTCGAGCCAGTTGCGGTAGGTTGATACGTATTTGTTGGGGTGGAACTTGATTTTTCCCTCGAGCACGGGCGGCAGTGCAATGTCGGCAAAATGCTTCATCGACAAGAACCACTGCTTGCACAGGCGCGGCTCCACAGCCGTGTCCTGATTGCGCTCCGAGTAACCCACCTTGTTGTCGTAATCCTCAATTTTCTCCATCAGGCCGGCATTCTGAAGGTCGATGGCAATCTGCTTGCGAACATCCATACGGTCTTGTCCAACGTAGAGCCCTGCAGCCTCCGACAGCGTTCCGTCGGGGTTGAAAATGTCGATGGTCTCCAGATTGTGAGTCTGACCGAGAGCGTAGTCGTTGGCATCGTGGGCAGGCGTAACTTTCAGACAGCCAGTACCAAACTCAATGTCAACATAGCGGTCTTCGATAACCGGAATAACTCGTCCAACAAGCGGCACAATCACCTTGTGGCCGCGCAACCATTGGTTTTTCGGGTCTTTCGGGTTGATACACATCGCAGTATCGCCCATAATGGTTTCGGGGCGGGTTGTGGCCACCACAGCGTAGTAGCCTTTCGCGTCTTTATGGATGATTTCGCCTTCAGTTCCTGTGGGTTTCACAGGGTTCGCGTCGGCATCAGCCACATAATAACGCAGATAGTATAGTTTGCTTTTTTCTTCGCGATAGATAACCTCCTCGGTGCTCAACACGGTTTGTGCCTTCGGGTCCCAGTTGACCATTCGCAAACCGCGGTAAATCAAACCTTTGCGGTACAAATCGACAAACACGCGCAAAACCGATTCGCTGCGCACGTCATCCATTGTGAAAGCGGTGCGGTCCCAGTCGCACGAAGCGCCCAACTTCTTGAGTTGCTCAAGAATAACGCCGCCGTGCTCTTCCTTCCACTCCCAGGCGTATTTCAGGAACTCTTCGCGGGTCAGGTCGCGCTTTTTGATGCCCATATCGGCCAGTTTCTTCACAACCTTCGCCTCGGTGGCGATTGAAGCGTGGTCGGTGCCGGGCACCCAGCAGGCGTTGCGGTCCATCATACGGGCGCGGCGCACCAGAATGTCCTGAATGGTGTTGTTGAGCATATGGCCCATATGCAGCACGCCGGTAACGTTCGGCGGCGGAATCACAATAGTATATGGTGTGCGGTGGTCGGGTTCGGAATGGAAGAATTTGTTGTCCATCCAGAACTTGTACCATTTTTCTTCGGCCGCAGCCGGATTGTACCTTGTCTCAAGTTCCTTTTTCATTTCTATTTCGATTTCAAATTGTTACGTTTTCCGATAAAAGTCAACTCGTTTAAAAAGAACTGCAAAAATAGCAAATGGTGTTTGTCGGCAAACGGATTTTTGATTTATAACTGCGAAAAACGCAAAAAAGGCGCGGAATCCATCATTCACGCGCCCTTCGCAATATCTTTTTCTTTACTGAATCACAGCGTTTTTGCCGGGTCGGTGAGCTGGTCGTTGTAATAAACCTCGTAGTGCAGGTGGTTGCCGGTCGATGTTCCGGTTGAGCCCACGTAGCCGATGAGGTCGCCTTTTCTGACTTTGGCTCCGGAGCTCACAACCATCCGCGACATATGGGCATAACCTGTTTTGTAGCCGTTCTGATGATTGAGTTTTATGAAATTGCCGTAGCCGTTGCACACGCCCGCAAATGCCACAATGCCGTCAGCAGTGGCATAGATGGGAGTGCCGTTGGGCGCTGCAAGGTCAACTCCTTTGTGAAAACTCTTGCGCCCGTAAACCGGATGGATGCGCTCGCCAAACGGCGACGATATGCGGCTGTAGGTGCAAGGTTTGCCGCTCGGAATGTTGCTGTTGCCCGATTTGGCCTCAACCTCTTTTTTCGGCTCCGGTTTCTGTTCCTGCTCCGGCTCTGCCTTTTGTTCCGGCATTGGTTCAGCCTTGGCCGGCTCGGTTTGATTGATGACATCGCTTATCACAATCGACAGCTTGTTGGTAGCCTCTTTCACCTGCTGCGGGTTGGCCTCCTCAATGTTCGCGCCGGTGAGTTTCTTCAAAATCTCGTCCGACGAAGCGTTGTCAATCGCCTCCTTGGCCTCTTTCGCATCTTTTGAAAGCTCGCTTGAACTGACGGTTGATTTCGGGGCTTTCGCCTTGGTTTTCACCTCAATATTATCGTCAGATTTCATCAAATCGATAGACGATATTTCGGAATCGTACATACGGTTCATCGCCCGCTTGTAGTCCTCAACGGTCTGCTCATACTCAGCCTTCAAGGCCTCAATACCCTGCTGGCGTTCTTTTGCAAACTCCTCAAATTCTGCATTTTGCTGCTTGACAAACTCCTCAAAATTCTGGGCTTTAACGCTTTGCGCGAAAGCAAAGACCGCAAACGCGGCCACCAATGCGGCTAACGAATTGTGTTTCATAGTTATATGATTATCAATTTTCCGATTTGAAAGATAGAAATAATTTTTTTCAAAAAAAATCTCCCCCAGCTGCAACCTTTCCGCGTAAATTGCATCATTATATCAGAAAAAAGGGGCAAAAGCCTCGTAGTACTAACTAAAAAACGAATAAAATGAAACGTAAAATTCTATCAATGTTCACTTTACTTGCCATTGCGGCAGGTTTTTCGTCGTGCGACGATGATTATTGGAACACTGAAACGCGCGAAGATGTTGAATGGACCACACAAAAAGTCACCGTGAAAGAGCGCGACTGGGCATACCAAACAAACCACAGCGGCTCGGGCGGTTATTACTTTGCCGACATCAAAGTCCGCGAACTTGACGGCGATGTTTTCCGCCGCGGCCTTGTCTGCTGCTATATGTACGACGGCGACGACCTGCAGATTCCCCTGCCCTGCACCCGCACAATTAGCGACGGCACTCACGAGTGGCAGCGCACCATCGATTTTGAATTTTACCGCAAGGGCATAACCATCTACGTTACCGACTTTATTCCGCAAAGCGATGCCAACGCCAATTTCGAGCCCGACGAGCCCGAGGAAATGCGGTTCAGAATTGCATTGCTCAATTAGCCGATATATGACACACTGAAAGACATAGTTGAAAGTTTAATAATGATTGATGGGTCCGGTGGCGCATTTGCCACCGGATTTTTTTTCGTGCTAACAGCTCATTTGCATTACGATTTCTTGTCCGATTATAGTCTCAATCGACGGAAAACATATCATTTATATCAAAGCACAAAATCGGGCTTCGGCACGAAGGTGAAGGCACGCCTTTGCGAATGGCAAAATGCTAATTCACAATAATCTCAACCTCATTTCCGCTTGATTGGCAAAAACTGGTGGTCTGCGTGACAACTTTTTGTTTCAAGGTATTGTCGGTCAGTAAATCGGCAAAACTTGTGCCACTATCCTTGTGAATGGGCACGATTGCCAATGAAGGGCGAAGCAACTCGCAGACGGCATTCAGCGTTTCGCACGAAGCGTGTCCCGAGGTGTGGATTTGCACCATTTTCCAATCGTGCTTATGCACAAAATCGTAGGTCGATTGGCGGAAAGCGGTGTGACTCTCATCAATATATCCGCCAAATTGCGAGTAAATGAACGCAGTCTGCTGCAAATCAATTTGCGGCACGATTTTCTCTATCAGATTCTCAAATGTTTGTGAATTGCGCACCAACATTGTAAAGCCGTCCTGCAACATTTGTGGCAGCAACTTATCGTAATCTTTTGAAATGTTTTTGAAATACAGAGACTTGTAAATGCCATCCAAATTATCTTTGATATTCAGAATCTGCGCACCTTGGTATGAATCGACAACGAAAAGGCGTTTATGGTCGGTGCGTTGGGTGGCCTTGAACATCGTAACAATGCGGTCGGCATCGGTCGACGAGCAGAGGACGAAGGCGTATTTGTGGTTTTTCATAACATCCATTGCCTGCTCCTGCAAATCCCATTCCGACAGCACTTTTTCGCCACCACGTGCCAGCATTGTTCCTTCGGTAATAAGCACATCGACATTCTTTTTGACGATGTTGGCTTTGATGTTTTTCTCCAAGCCACCGCCCATATAGCCGTGGTCGCGGAAATCACCTGTGTGAAGAATTGTAACTCCGTCGCACTCAATCAGAAACATATGCGCATCAACGGCCGAATGACTTACAAAATAGGGTGTTATGCTAATGTCGCCAATTTGTTCGGTGCGTGCGGGCCGATACACCTTGAAATGCTCCAGCGCCGCAAGACTGTCTGCCGCCTGGTCTTTCAAACCATCGGTGTGTTGCATATGCGTTTTGAGCGTTTGCATCATTTTGAGCGACAAACCACCAATGTGCTGCGTCACTCCAGCCTTGTAAATCTCATACTCAAAGCCGATATGGTCGCCGTGATAGTGCGTGTAATAGACGTCAGAAACGCCTTGAAGCACCTCCCGCAACAAATCGGAATTCTCATACTTGTCATCGGCTTTCTCATCGCCTTCGGGCAGATTGTGTCCGAAATCGATAAGAATCTTGTCGCCTTTCGACGATTCAATTTCTGTGATGCATCCGCCAATCTGATTGGCTCCGCGATGAATTTTAATTTTCATATAAAACTTATTTTTAATTATTTACAATAAATTGATTGGTGTAGCAATCCAGCATAGGTTCTGCCTAAATTGCGAATTGACGGCCTCTAGCATCTTGTACTATTTGTGGGTTCAAGATGCTCCACATTATTTCCAACTCCCCGATTGTCAATGGAAAATGCCTTAAGCTGACATCTCTAATCTCGCGCTTATAGCACCAAGCCAATCCCGCAGGCATTTTATGAAACAATAGTTCCCGACCTTGCCGTTTTGCCATCGCCTTGATTCTGATGGAAAGCGATTCTGGCACGCAGAAAGTATGGTGGTTATAAATCCATTCGCCATTTGGCGTGTGAGTAAGGTCGGCAACCATATTGTCAGGCTTGGTTTCCATCGCACATATCTGTTCGGGCACATAAATCATTACACCGTCATCCGTCAGGGACGATGCCAACCGAATTTCACCATCGCCCATTGTATTGTCAATCAGCAAGGTTAACGGATAGATTCCCGCATCAACATCGATTACTGGATAGCCGTATTCATCGAATTCAGTCAGAAAAGCCGAATCGATACCGTACACAAGCACTGTTTCGCTCCACTTGTCATAGTTTTTGTTTAGAGCCGAATCTTTTGCGGGGTTGAAAACGGGGCCGTGATACAATTCCATTCCGTACGACATAAAAGGCTCCGCGTTGTTCGACTTCGCCAACAAATTCATTGTCTGCCGATTGGCGTACATACACGATGCATATTCGGTTGAATGTGCGTAGTCGAAATCGCAATCAAAGTCCTCAACCGCGCCCAGAACCTTCTTCAAATTCGTCAGTATACTTTCGTGGAAGTCACGCTCGAAATCCTTCACCAAACCGCGTAGCGTTTTTCCGTCGGTCAGCCTGCGGCCGTTCTTGTCAAAATCAACAGTGTTGAAATGATATGTTTTGGTATTTTCCTTCTGCATAAAAACACTTTTAAAATTCATAACTCATTGTGTTTAGGCTTTTTCGTGATTTTCAATTCGTATTGGTGCACATTCCAATTAGGCGATTTCAATCGCCTCAAACTCGTGGCGGTAGCACAAAAACGCCTTTTTCGATTCTTCCCAAACTGTGAATTTCTTGCCCTGCTGCCTGGCTAAAACATCAAATACAGCTGCTTCTACATCCGACAGACACACGACATTATACTCGTAAATCCATTCGCCGTTCGGGGTGTGAACCAATCCCCAATCCTTCTTTTCTTGCGCTGTTTCCATCATAATTGTTTTTTCGGTGATACATTGTTGTTAACTGACTTATTCGCTAATACTTCCGACATCTGTTTCTTCCAATCTTTTAGCGACATTGACAGAACTTGCCGCCTGTTCTCCCGTACTTTTGATTGGTCTGTCAAAAGCATTATCCGCCAATAGGATTGGCCTATCGTTAATTTTACCAAGTTTGTGATATTCTTCATATTCAATACATTAAACCGATTTATACGTATTCTTTTTGTGGCACATCACTCGTCACTGGCTCAAAGTCGTCATCGCCGTCAATTGTGGGTGTTGACAAGCGGACTTCGCCATCAGACATCTCATTGTCGACCAACAATGTCAGTGGATAGATTCCGCTGTCGTCGTCAATTATTGGATTGTGAAACTCGTCGAAATCAGTCATATACGCCGAGTCGATTCCATACACAAGCACGTTTTCGCTATGCTCGTCAATGCTTTTGTTGATAAACGGGTCGCCTTCGGGGTCGAAATGGTGTCCGCTGTGCAAATCCATTCCGTAAATCATAAACGGCTCGGCATTGTTCGATTTCGCCAACAACCTCATTGTCTGCGCATTGGCATACATATTCAGCGCGTATTCGGTTGTGTGCGCTTTGTGGAACGAGTGTTCAAAATCCTTCACCACATCGCGGAACGTCTTTCCATCGGTCAATCGGCAACCGTTCTCGTCAAAATCGGCGGGATTGAAATGGTACCGTTCGCTTAATTCTTTATCCATAATTCTTCCTTTTTTAATGTTTCTATATATAAAACGTTTTGCCTGTGCAAGAACTCTGCAGAGGTAAAAATTATTTGACAAAAAAAGCACGAACGGCGGGGTTCGTGCTTGGTAAGCGATTGATTAATAATTCTTTCTTGTTTTATGTTTTTTGCGTAGAAAAAACAATATGACAATATTTAAATCGAGCGGAATCATTTATGAAATTAACCAATTCTTTCTTAATCAATGGGTGCAAATTCTTTGCTAACATTATCGCATTAATTTGTGAGATTTCTCCCTTTCGATATGCATCATATAAATTTCCAAAACCCCGATAATTTTCCTTTATCGCTTTCTTAAATTTTGCATCGTCTATAAACTGTATTCTATGCGAGAACAAATCTTGTATCACATTTGTATAAAACATAAGTTCCGAAATAATTCCCAGTGGGATATTGTCCTCCTTTTTTAATTCGTAGACATAGAATTCATTCCCTTTTATTGCCCATATATCAATAGCACTTTTTTGACCAGTAGTATAATATGTTGTCCTACTTACTACCTCATCAAACAATCCAACGGGCAATTGGTGATTAATAATATCATATTTTCCCTTGTGCTTTTCGACAAAATCACATTCAAGCCAACCTTCCGAGCCTGGTTGGTGAGCGCTCTTGTCAGCGGCATCACCATTAGGATAATTACAAACCAAAATTGTAGGTATTTCAGGAAGTTTTTTTGCCAAACGCACCCAATCGTATGTTTGCATAAATTTTGCGGCTCTATATACAAATCTATTAAAGTGCAAATTGTCAACAACGCCATCCTCCCAATCTATCGTAACCGTTTCAATATCTTTTAAGTAAAATTTTAAGGCTATTGCCCAACTTTCAAATGCGCCTTCGTTATCCTGCATATTGGCTTCCAAACCACGTTTTAACATTTTAAGTGTAAGATTCTTTTTGTTCAAAGAATACTCATAGTATTCTGGAAGTTCCCCAGTAGGCATCTTCTGTGCCAATTTCGATTTCAAGGAATCAACAACTTTTACTGTTTTTGCCATAGCCGTAAGGTTTTAAAATTAAACAATATGCACTAAATGTAACTATTTTTCATACAGATTCATCGTCGCACTCAATTCTTTTCTCATTCGGTCTCTCAAACTTTTCGGCTCCAAAACTTCGATTTGCTTGCCGCGTTTCAGAATTTCCTGAATGAAATCGGGGGTTATGCGAAGGGTATATTCAAAATCAACGTAAGAGTCGGTTTGGGCAACTTCGGTTTGCGATTGGTGCAGCGGCAAGGCGCGCAAGTAGAACCAAAGTTTGTCGTACGCCCGCAAACGGACTGTCTCCAACGGCAGTTTATCATCGACATAAATGCCCGAATAAAACTGGTAAAAGGCTTCGGGCGAGAAATCGGCGTCGGGATAGGCAAATGGCTCGTCGGTCACCTGAAGATTTTTCATTCGGTTCACGGCAAAGTGGCGCAGAGCCTGGTGTGTCTCGGAAAACCCGAGCACGTACCAATGCTGGTGGTAGAGACGCATACAGTACGGACTCACAGTGTATGTGGCGGGCGTTTCCGCATCGTACGGAAGATAGGTGATTTCTAGTTTTCGGTTCCGCTTCATCGCATCGACTAAAAGTGTCAGATATTCGGAATTTTCAGGAATTTCTTCATACACAATGCGTTCCTTAATCGATTCGCCCTGTTCAATCAGATTCGAGGCCGTGAAAGTGTTCAACAGCCACTGGCGACTTTTGTCGGTCTTAAAATCATCAATGTTAGAGATATAGTATTGATACCCGTTGTGAACATCGCACCCAATAACCACATCGAACATTCTCTCAACAGCCGTTCGGTATTGGTGAAATGTACGTTTGGGCAGAGCGGTACACCAATCATCTTCCCAAAGCCTGCTGATTCTCTCAAAAGTAATTTTCCTTTCCCGCAACAGAGTGTTCATCAGCCACACGTAACGGTTGTAGTAGTCAGCCTTTGCCATATTTGTTTGTTGTTTAGGAGTTTATCGCCGCCAAAGCACAAAATCGGGCTTGAGCACGAAGGTGAAGGCGTAGGTGTAGTCGAACGCTGAGTTTTTGAGGTCGTAGTAGCCAACGGCGGTCAAAGCAGCTGTGAAATAATTGGTTATCTCTTTGGCGAGATTCAGTTCGGCGGTGAGCATACTGCGGCGTTTCTGGTCGGTAGCGCCGTCGTACGAGAGGCTCATATACATTGGGTTGCCCTGCTGGGTTATGAAACCGTCGGCAAGCCAATAGCCAACTGAAAGACTGCTCTGGCCGTGCATCAGACTCACATCGGACAGCCAACCCCAACCGCTGTGGTAGAGGCTTTCGGGCGTGGGCGAATTGTCTTTGTAACCAATCACTTGCGACGACGCGCTAATTCCGCTTACAAAACCGCTGGTGTGGCGAGTGAGCCGCGCGCCGCCCGAGACGTAGTAGAACAGCCGCATCGGGGTGGTGTCGGTGTCAATCTGTCCGCCACGGTGAAAGATGGTGAACGAAGCGGGCAACTCTATTTCGAGAGCATCTGTCTGCAAAGCCTTCCAACCAACCGACAGGCCGCCGTAAATCTGCTCTTTCTTGTTGTCGCCGTGGAAGATAAAGTCCTGCCAATCGACCCACACATCAGTAAAAAGTCGATTGGTGTTGTACAGAATCTGCATTCCGTTCTCGTAGTTGTTGGTGAGTTGGCGCTCGCGGAACAGAATGGGGTCGGGCAGGCGGTGGAAACTGGCGCCTTCGATGGTGCCCATTGTCACGGCCAACTTATCGGTGTGCCAAGTGACGGAATAGACTGGCAGACAGTCGGTAAACTTGTCGAGGCCCGAATATTTTGTGAGTCGCACACCCGCCTTTGCCTTGATGTTCGGTGTGAAATGGTACTCGAGCGCTGGCTGCAGGTTGTAACCAATGAGCGTGTAGCCTTCAACTATCGGTCCAAAGAACTCATTGTTCCAGAGGAAGTTATAGTTGTCAATGGTCAGGTGCAGCGCCGCCGAATCGGCCTTCAGCAACCGCTCAACATCGCTCTCGGCGGAAAAGTATTGAGCGGTGGTGGCGAGAGGGGCGAGAAGAATCGGCAAAACAGCCACGATAATGTTGAATGTTCGTTTCATATCTTATACGCTTATGTTCAATCTTTCAGATTGTTTCCTTTTCCTGTTCTTACCACGGATTACGCTTCGCTCATCCGCGGTTATGCAGATTTTGTCCTTCGGACAAGTCTTTTATCAGTTCAACTTTGCTTATTATTCCAAATATAATGTTCAATCTTTCAGATTGTTCACTTTTCCTGTTTCTTACCACGTCCCGATAGCTATCGGGGTGCGCTTCACTTGTCCACGGTTATGCAGATTTTGCCCTTCGGACAATGCATTTCAGTTTTACTTTTACCGTTTAGTCCTTCTGATAGACATTCAAAAATGCGTCTGAAAGACGCGATTTGCATAACCGGCAGTAAGCGAAGCGCAACTGCCGGCCTACAACCACAAAGAAAAACACTCTGAAAGAGTGAACCTAATCTTTCAGGAAATATTTCTCATCTATCTGGATTCCACTTTCTTCAATAAAACGTCTGTACTCATTTTCAAAGGTTTCCACCTTATGGTGTTCCTTTTGATTTTTAATATAATTAATGACGGTTTCCTTTTCTTTCAAACTATATGTAAACGCAGCATATCCTTCGGCCCAACCTTGAAAATCGGGAAATTCAGATTTTGTCTTAAGCCACTTACTTGTCGCGATTTTCAACTCTTGCATAAAAGACGCCACAGACAGCACCGGTGACAAATCAACGAGCATATGAATATGATTCGGCATTCCGCCAATTCTGTATAAAACGGCACTTTTGTTATTTACGAACCCCAATATGTATGCGTATAAGTCTCTCTCGTGAGATTCGGAAATAGTATTCAAACTGCATTTTGTGCGGAAAACAATGTGATATAAAAATCGAGTATAACTCATAGTGTTATTGTTTTTATGTTCAATCTTTCAGATTGTTCCTTTTTCCTGTTCCCCTACCACGGATTGCGCTTCGCTTATCCGCGGTTATGCAGATTTTTGTCCTTCGGACAATACTATTCAACTCCTAAATACCATCTCCTAAATCAAAACAGCGTCCCCTGCTGCGGGTCGGGGCTGAAACGGGTACGGCCCAAATGCTTGTAGGCTTTGTCGGTGGCTTCGCGGCCGCGCGGCGTGCGCTTAATGAAGCCTTCCTGAATGAGGAACGGCTCGTAGACTTCTTCCACAGTGCCGCCATCTTCGCCCACGGCTGTGGCAATGGTGGTTATGCCCACGGGTCCGCCTTTGAACTTGTCGATAATGGTGGTGAGAATGCGGTTGTCCATCTCGTCGAGGCCGTACTGGTCGATATTCAGGGCGCGAAGCGAGAACTGCGCAATCTTGAGGTCGATATGGCCCGAGCCTTTCACCTGCGCAAAATCGCGCACGCGGCGCAAAAGGGCGTTGGCGATACGCGGCGTTCCGCGGCTGCGCGACGAAATCTCAAATGCCGCATCGTCGTCAATCGGCACCTGAAGGATTGACGCTGAGCGTTTTACAATTTTCTTCAGTGTCTCGGCATCGTAGTATTCGAAATGCAGATTGATACCGAAGCGTGCGCGCAGCGGGCTTGTAAGCAGTCCTGCGCGGGTGGTGGCGCCAACCAATGTGAACGGATTGAGCGACAACTGCACCGAGCGGGCAGCGGGGCCCTTATCTATCAGAATATCAATCCGAAAATCTTCCATCGCCGAATACAGATACTCTTCGACAACGGGGTTGAGGCGGTGAATCTCATCGATAAAAAGCACATCGTTTGGCTCAAGGCCGGTGAGGATTCCCGCAAGGTCGCCTGGCTTGTCGAGCACGGGGCCCGAGGTGATTTTGAAGCCCACGCCGAGTTCGTTTGCCACAATGTTGGCAAGAGTGGTTTTGCCCAATCCTGGCGGGCCGTTGAGCAGCAGGTGGTCGAGCGGCTCGCCGCGCATTTTGGCGGCCTGCACAAAAACTTTCAGGTTCTCAAGAATACGCGCCTGTCCGTTGAAGTCGTCGAACGTGAGCGGCCGCAACTTGTTTTCGTACTCTTTGTCAGATATTATAGTGGCATTCTGCCGTATGTCAAAACTTTCGTCCATAGGCGGCAAGATAGTGGAAAATTGGGAAATGGAAGGAGAAAAATATCAGCCCGTCACTTTTTTTGAGCCGGGGCCACTACCGCTCCGCCGGGTTCTTCTTTCGGGGGCGCTCAGTCTGCGGCTTGTCGGAGTTCGAGGCTCCGTTGTCGTTTTTCATCGCCTCGGCCTCGTAGATGGTGAGTTTCTCAATCACCTTGTTGTAAATCTGCTCGTACTCCTCAATGTGGCGGCTGTAGTAAATCATTGTGTTGCGGAACTGGCGGGGAGTGATGTCGTACTTCTGAAGAACATAGCTGTAAGAGCCCTCGATGCGGTCGCGATCGCGGCTGATACGTGAACCGGTGTACGACAGATAGCCGTCGGTGAGATGAATATCGACAAGCACATCGACCAGGCGGCCCTTCTTAATCTCGGGACGCGCCCCCTCATCGCGGCTGCACGACTGCGCCACCACGAACACCATCATCACTGCCAGCAAAAACCTTCCTTTCATCTGCGAAAGCATTACGGGGCCAAATATAAGTCAAATAAAAAAGCCGCCAACGCAGAGGCTGACGGCTTTTTTGATGTTATCTAATCTTGCGTTTCGATTTCGACTTGCGGATGTCTTCAAACTTGACACCGAGCATAATCTCGTGCGAACCGTAGCTTGATGTGCTCAACTTCGACACTGTTAAATCGTAGGAGTAGCCGACGTTAATCATATCGTTGTAGTTGTAGCCCACAAACGCTATCACAGCCTCAGGATTCTTAAAGTTGTAGCGGAAGCCCAGACCGCCCCACACCATTTTCTGATAGATGACGCGGCAGTTGATGTCGGTCATAAAGTCGTAGTGCGGCACGGTTTTAATCAATATCGACGGTTCAAGGTCGAAGTTGCGGTCGATGTTGTATTTGTATCCGCCCTGAATGTAGAAGTGCGGTTTCACACGGCCGTCTTTCACAATGTAATCGCCATCGTACTTGTCGAGCAGCGACATATTGTTGAAGAACAGGTGGTTGAACGATATTCCGGCATAGTATTGCGAGGTGTAGAGATACACGCCCAGCGAACCGTCGGGATAAATCTTCTTATAAACCGTGTTCTGGAAACCGTCGGCTCCCTCGTTCAACTCGTCAACATCAGCCAAATCGACCTTCTGCTGAACAACTCCCGCAAACAGACCTGCCGAAATGCGGATGTCGCCCGAGATGCGCACGTTGTAGCTGTACGAAGCGTAGGCGCCCATATTCCCGATAGGGCCGGTCACATCGTTGAAGATGTAACCGCCGTAGCCCATAGGCAGCATTTTGTGCGGGCCGTAGCCACCGAGCATATAGGTTTGCGGAGCGTCTTTCACGCCGGCGAACTGATACCGATAGTTGGTCTTAATCTGCCAATAGTCGCTTGTACCGCCAATCGCAGGGTTTAGCGCATACTCGTTAAACATATACTGCGAGAATTGTGGCAGCAATTGTGCTTTGGCACTGGGAGCCATCAGAATCGCTCCCGCAAACAAGGTTAAAATAATCCTCTTCATAGCTGTATTACCTTATAATTGTAACAGGTCCTGTAACTTTCTTACCTCCAAGCACGCCGTCGCTGCATTGGATTACATAGTAGTAGGTGCCCGATGGAACAGGTTTGTTCTTCTCGTTGCGTCCATCCCACTCTTTAGTGTCGTATTCGCGGCCGGTGCCGGAATATTGCCATACGCGTCCGCCCCAGCGGTTGAACACGTAAATGGTTGCTTTGTCGTACGATGCCATACCGGCAATCTTCCAAGTATCATTGTGGCCATCGCCGTTAGGTGTGAACACCTTGCGCGGCTTGATGGTGCTCTCGGCGTTAACCACCACTGTGTCGTAGTATGAGCAAGTGAGTGTTGTGTCGCTGATGCGATAAACGCCCTCGCTGTAGTCAGACAGCTCGAAACGGACGCTGTCCCATACTTTGGCGATGAACCTGCCGTAGCCTTGTGCAACCAGCGGATTCTCGTTCATCGACGGCGATGTTGTCTCGATGCGGCCGATGAACAGACCCGACGTTGACGATTCGTTATTGTCGGCCGGAGCGCTCTGCCACAACCAACCGTTCTCAGCGTAAGCGAAGATGTTGTCGCTGAACTCGAACTCAAGCTGGTTGGCTGTCAGAGTGAGCAGACCGCCTTCGGGTACTTGATACTCGCCATCGATAAGCAGCTCGTCGAATGTAACGTCCTCCATATCGACAATTATCTGCAAGTCCTCAACCGGTCTCAGCGCTGTGGCTTTTATCGAGTCGACGCTGATACACTGGTCGTTGGTAATCTCGAAGTAGTAGAACGTCTCGTATCCGTAAGGCTTGATGTCATCAGCGTAAGCTCGCCAAGTGTCACCCGAAACCTTCACGCTTCCGTCTTCACGGCTGCCGCTGGCCAATACCGATACCATACGGCCGCGGATTGTCTGGTGGTCGTAAACCGGGAGAAGTACCGGAACGGTGTCGGTCACTGCCGGATTGCCGGTTGTGTCAACTGCCGGAACAGAATCGGCTCTGAAGTAGATGCCTCGGTTGTACCTGTAGGCAACAGTGTCGGCAGTATTGGTAGTGCTGTCGTCAACTGCAGTGTTGTTCTCGACAGGCTTCTCCTCTTTTGCCGGCTCGGGCGCGGGTTCAACAGGCAAGAGTTTCTCTGCTTCCTCGTCGCTCAAGGTGTAGAACTTGTAGCTGAACGGACCGCCGTTCTCGCCTGACTCAACGTATGCTGTAAGCTCCTTGTCGGGGCAAGAGAAGATGGCCTTCGGAGTTCCAATGAAATGGGCGTCGGCAACAAGGTTGCTCTTGGAGTCAAGATTGAAAGCGTAAACGGTGTCGGCGCACAGAGTGTCGGCATAGCTGATGGTTATATTGTGCTTGCCGGCGGTCAGCTTAGTGAGAACACTGTCGGCCTTGAACTCGCCGTCATCAACCTTGAAGAAGAGCTTCAAATCGGCACCCATAGTCTTGACATCCGGTGTCATTAATTTCGAAGCAAATGCCGTAACCACACCTTCGTTCGAGACGCTTCCGTCTTTCTTGAACATTCCGCACTCCGGCAATACATTTTCAATAATAGTGTCGAGCACGATTCTCGGACGCTTGGTGAACACCTGCAATGTGTCGTACTCACTGAAGCAGTCGCTGGTGTCGGCCACGCGGACAAGGTACTTGCCAACCGTCAGACCCGGAGCGAATATAGCAGTGGTATCAGTTCCGATAGAGTCGGACTTGCTGACAACCATCATACTGTCGCTGAACAGTACATTCTTGTTGACGTCGAGAACCTCGAAGAAGTTGTACTTCTCAACACCGCCTTGCAGATTCTCCAACTTAACCTCGCCGTCGTTGCTATTGTAGCAAGAGTTCGGCTCGATGTTCGAAACTGCGAAGGATACTCTCGGCAGTGAGTTGACGGTGAAGGCGATGGTGTCGCTGAGGCAACCACCTTCATCCACCACAACAACCTTGTGTTCACCAGTCAAAAGGTGGCCTTCGAAAGTGAACGATGAGTCAACGGCAACCGATGGATCGGCAATAGCAATATACCTGTTCGTCAGTTCATTGTTGTCATCGTAAATATTATTGTCGTCGCTCATAAAGATGAACATTTCGTACTTGCGGTTCGGAACCTTGAATCCGCCATTCAGCGAGTCGAGTCTTACGATTCCGTCAGCCTTTGTGAAGCAAGTGTTGTCTTTTACATTCGACAACTTGAATGAGATTGAATCAGGCTGATTTACATAAGCCGTGTCAGATTTCACACAAGTGTGATTATCAACATTTACGGTTACATTCACTATGTAAGCTCCGGCAGCAAGACCTTTAACCACGCTGTCTTCAGAAATTACTGTGCCTGGCAATGGCAGAGTGTCACCCTTGCTGTCAATCCACTTCATCCAAGAATATGTGAATGCACTAGCGTTCTCGATTGACGCCTCGACTTCCACTTTTCCGTTGGTCGAACCAAAGCATCTCAAATCGACATCATTAGCTTTCACCTCAAACTTCGACTTGTCGCCAACCTCGACTGCCTTGTCATATTCGCAGCCTAACGCATCCTCTACGTGAATAGTGTACCATCCGGCGGCCAAACCTGTCGGGGCAATAACATCGTTCTGACTATTCTTGACGCTGATTGTAAGCGGATAATAACCATTGTAGATGTCGTATGCTGCCGCACTGTCGGCAGGAGCTTTGACTGTGATTGCGCCAGAAGTGGCATAGCAGTATGTGCTGTCGATTGTGATTGAATCGTTAGGAACACGCAGCGCGATTGTCGGCTCACCAACCCAGATTGATGTGTCGCGAACCCTAACCAAAGAGCTGTCAAGCTGCCAAATCAAGCATTCATACCATCCAGCAGTCAAATTCGTGAATGTGGCTTCGTCACCTTCTTTAATTATTGGCTCTGACTCAACAGGCACTGAATTCACATCAGTAGTCTTAACCCAATGGAATACATAATCAACTCCGTCGTAACCACCAAAACCAGTAAGTTTCACCTTGCCGCCGTCGGTACCTTTACACTTCACCGAATCAATTGTAACAATTGCGTCGATAGGCTCATATTTCACCTCCAAAGTAGTGTCGATTGAGCAGCTGCTCTCATCGGTCACCGACAGATGGTATTTACCAGCCATACGTTTCTTCAACGTTGTGGTTGAGTCAGTATTCTCAATGTTTACTGCGGTGATTTCATTTCCAGGAACCTCAACGCTCCAATCATAAGCGTAGGCGCCAATTCCACCGGCAACTTCAACGGTAAGACTACCATTGGCACGCTCCGGTGTTCCGTTCATATCAGGATAATTGGTGATAGGCTCGATAAAGCGCAGTGTGCTGTCGCCAAGGGCCTCAATAAGAGCCTCGGTAGAGCAACCGTGAGCGGTTGTAATCGTCAGTGTGGCGTTATTGCCGACATTGGTGATTGTGGTATCGTTTTGCGAATAACCTATTTGCGAATAACCGCTCTTATTAATCCACTCAAGTTTGAACGAGCTGGCTGCTGCACCATTTTCCATTACTTGCGATATGCGGATTTGGGCATCCTCACGCTCTTTGCAGGTAACACTCTTAACAATTTCGTAATTGAAATCAACCTGACCATTATCCTTAACAGTCAAAGTATCGGTGGCCTTGCAACCAAGCGAGTCGGTTACTACAATTTTATAGAAGCCTGCGCCAATACCAGCGGTGATTGTATGACCGCCTTTTTTCTGGGTTTCATCTGATTGCAGAATCCATTGGAAGTCATAACCATTGGCAGGTTTCAAACCACCAGTGACTGCACCTAAAGCAGTAACGCTACCGTTCTCCTCGCCGCAATCGGCCAGGGCTGTCTGCTTAACTTTGCTGTGGTCGATTTCGAGCTTGCTATCCGGACCTTTCACCTCAACTGTATCGTAAATCTCGCAGCCGTCATCCGTCAGTATTGTAAGGTAATATTTTCCGACACCGACATTGGTTACGGCAGTGTCGTTCCAAATGTTGTTGTCATCATCTTTCCAAGTGTAAGTGAAATGACCACTTGGTGTACCAACGCTGTCGGCTTTTACATAGAAGCTTGCGGTTTCGTCGCCGTAGCACTTAATTGAATCGGTGTAGATGATTTTTTTGGTAATCGACCTAGCGCCCTTAACAGTAATCGGGAGTTCGGTGAAGCAGGTTGTCCCAAACGGAGCCACTTCAACCTTGTGAACACCGGCGACAAGTTTCATTGTGCTGGCAGAAGTTTCCTCGCCACCATCCCATTTGAAAGTAAACGCATCGCTTGGTTTCGCATTTTTCACGGTTACCTTAACCGTTGCCGAGTCGTCCAGGCACTTTATCTCTTCGGTAATCGCATACTCCAGACTCAATGTATCAGGAGCAACTGACACTGCTGTATCGAGCTCGCAACCACGGGCATCCTTAATCTTGAACTCAACTTTCTTGCCTGCCAAACCGGTTGCTGCAAGAGTGTCGGCTTTGTCGCTGTCTTTCAGAATGCCATCGGCGAACAGTGAATAGTTGCGTGTTCCGCCATTGGCAATGAACATTACCTGCCCATTGGGGTCACCGCCGCAAGAAGCCGGCTTAACCGAATCGGCAATAATCTCAACTGTGAGCGGAGCGTTGGGTTGAACGACGGTAAGGACTGAGTCAACATAGCACTCGTCCTCATTGTTTTTAACGCGAACAACATAGCTGCCAGCTGCAAGGTTAACCAAAGCGGTTGAATCAGACAATTCTTTGTTACCACCTAATTCTTTCCACGAGAACGTGAATTTGCTCAAATCGGCACCAACATTCGAAACACCGACTTTAAGGCTACCATTAGTCTCGCCGTAGCATCTTACTGAATCGTTGCGAACAAGACCAACCATAATCTTTTCGGGTTGAGTAATTTCGAACGAATCGGTAGCTGAGCAACCAAGCTCATCAATTACTTTGATGAAATACTTTTGAGCAGGGAGTTTCAGCGTATCAGCTGTTTTACCCGTATTTTGAGCTATAATGCTTTCCGCAGTAAACTTGGAATCTGTTGCCCATACAAAGTTGTATAGATGTTCATCAGAATCGCCATCGCGCAACGGCTTCGACACAACATAAATGCTGTCGCCATGGCAATCGACGTGCAAACCGATTGGCGAAACATATTTTATTCTGCTACCACTGCGAATGGACAGTGCAGGCTCCATCTCTTTAGAATCGAATTTCACTTTCTTGATTGGCCTTGCAGGGTCGTTCTTTTCGTGGTCTGCAAATGTTATGACAGCTTGAACGAATTTTCCACCACCCGTATAAGGACCACCAATTTTGACAGACCAACCACCTTCGGCAGGATTCTTTCCATAAATGTTGCTCCAATCGCCAAGTATGTCATACTTTTTCTCACCACCAAGTGTATCCTCCATTGCCAAATCTCCAAAGAAGAGACTTTTATTTGACGTTGTGGTGAATGTCACATCGATTACGCCTGGTTTTGCTATCCAAGAACACATCAACTTATTATAATCAGCATTATGATCATACAAGTCCACCTCAGTACCATCGGGTGCGACCAAGTAGAAACCAAGGCCGTTAGCATATCCACCTTTATATGAACCCTTAATGGTAACATTGATTTCGGTTGTGCTGGCAATCCTAAACGGAGCCACACTTCCCACACCTGCATTCAGTGGTTTTAGGAGTTTTACAGTAATAGTATCAGAAACAGTACTACAATATTTCTTGGTAACTGAGAACTTGATTTTCACCTCGCCGGCTTCACGGTCAGCAGGAGTTGGTTTGTAAACCATCTCCAAATCTTCCTCTGTTCCGTCGAAATCTCCCGTACCAGACACCACCTCCCACAAATAAGTGCAATCATCGTTGTTTTCAACCTCAACATAATACTTGCCAGGTTCATAATTGTTGATGAAATCTGCTTTCTCACATACTGGAGTGATTGTGTTAACCTTTATCACAGGAGCTGGAACCACATGGATTTTTACCGTATCGTTTATCGAGCAACCATAATCATTATTTTTAATGCTACAAATGAGTTGGTAATCACCAGCATCCTCACTATAGAATTTAACATCCGGCTGACTAGCGGCAGTAACAAGGTAATCCACATCCCCATACTTCCATACATAACTGAAGTTATTGTTATCATCGTTTGCAGTAGCGTCCAACGGAAGCTCCACTCCAGTGCAGATAGTGTCTTTCTTGGGTTGCAGAGGATGATTTATTTCTGGCAAAGTGTGTATTGTCACCGGTTTCTCAACAGGTTCTGACGCTGCACACCCATTGCTGTAAGATACAGAAATAGTATGTGGAAGAGTTGGATCTTCAATCCACTTATGCGTAAATGTTTTTGAATTTCCTTTCTCTTCACCGTCAACTTTCCACACATAGTCTGTCATTCCCGATTGCGTCTCATATGTAACAACATCGTTTTGACAAACCTCGAAATCTTCATCATCGTTGAGAATTGTTGGTGTTGGAAGCGATTTGATAATAATCTTAACACTGTCTTCGGCGGCATCGCAACATCCAAAACCCTCAACCCAAAGAGTCAGTTTAATGAATTTTTGTTTTTTATCCTTATCGGTCACTTTATACTTGTTGTCGACAGTTGGAATAAATTCCACACCCGACGAGAACCATTTAACCGATTTACAATGTTTTGGGGCTGCCGAACTCAAATCGATGTACATATCATTTGCATCATAGCATACAGAATCAGGATAGCCGTTGCCAATATTTGCCACAGGTTTGGCATAGAATTTAACATTAGCATCCTTTGAAGATTGGCAATTTCCAACAATTTCAGTGAGAAATACTGTGCAAGTCACACTGTCCTTATCACCCATATTAACAACTTTAAATATGCCATTGTCATATTCTGCAATTGATTCATCCCCCGAACTCCACGCATACGTAGGTGTATATTCATCATCATCAATAGTAACACTTGGCACGTAGGTCGGAACCTTATAAACTGTTCCACATACAGTTGTATCTCTATTTATTGTAATTTTTGGAACAGGCAGAACTTTAACCACCACGCTATCAACAGCTGACCCACATCCAGGCTCCTCTGCTTCCACTTTTATTACATATCTCTTTAATGTTGTTAAATCTTCTTTCTTGAAAGTATAAGTAGCCACAACTCCACCTTCGCTCATAGTCGGTTTTGGCAGTCCCTTTGCATTCCATTGAATGGTCGTCGCATATTGCTTATCTGTATATCTTGCCGTATAAGATGTTACGCTACCATCGCAAAAGGCTGTATCATTATTAACCATTCTGATATTTGGTTTGCCTTTAAATTCAATAGTAGCAGAATCAGCTATGCCCTCGCAATTGCCTGCATTTTTTTCTTTCAGGGTTACTTTAAATGTACCACTGTTCACACCTTCTTTAAGAACTGCCTTTGCTGTAGCTATTGCCCCATCAATATTTTGTTCTATTATATCCACCTTCGATGCATCGCTTTGAACCCATTCCACATTTGTATTACCATTGGTAATTGTACCTTCCAAGTCAATTGTTCCTGTACAAGTAGTGTATTTCTTTGCTTTAATTTTAGGTTCAGGCATTGCATAAACATTGATTTTGTATGTGTCAGTAACAGCATCGTCACCTGTACAACCGTCATTGCCGGCTATCACTCTCAAAATAACCTCTTTATGCGTGGTAACATCAGCTTCCAAAGTCTTATATTTGGTTGTAGCCTCATTCTTCGGACTAAATGACGAGTTAGCTCCTTTCTCCAAACTCCAAGCATACGTTGTTGCGTTGTCAACATTAGCCGTAATGCTGATTTCCTCGTCTTTGCCGCACGCACTATTCTTTGCAGAAGAAAATTTAGTGGCTTTAAATTTAGGTTCGCTGAAGAAATTCACTGTTATAGTGTCGCTTGTGCCAGAGCAATTGCAATTGTTCTCCGTTTTTTTCTCTTTAACAAAGATTTTATACTGACCGGCCTTTGTCACCTTCAGTTTCAAACCACTGCTGCCTGAAGCCTTGGAGCCATCGCTATTTACTTCATCCACTTCTGCAGTTAAATTAGCATCATTTCCAGAAACACCAGGGGCGGCTTCTATATCAATCTCCAAACCACAGACGTTGACATTATCTGTAGTTGTTATAGTTGGTGACGGTGCAGAAATCACGGTAACTGTTTTTAGAGCCGGAGCTGTTACGCACGCGCCATTCTTTGCTATCATAGTCATAGCAGTAGCATCCGTTCCTATAATGTTTAATTTTGGTTTTAAAACAGTTTTTTGGTCTTCATCACTGAACTTCGCCGAAGCCTCGTCTGAATTCCATTCAACACTGGTATAAGTACCCGTAACCTTAGCATTTTTTATTGTATATGTTTTTTCCCCTTCACATAGGTACTCATCGGCACCCAAATCAATAGTTGGTTTTTTAACATCACTCAATTCGACTGTCAAATTATCACTTTCGCATTTATCATCCGAAATTTTTAAAGTGTAATCGCCTTTTTTAAGACCCGTCAACTCAACTTTGGCTGTTGTTGCCTCTGTTTCAATTTTGTTTTCAGGACCAGTCAATGTGTATTTATAATAGGTGTGTTCTAAATATCCTCCTTTAGCTAAAACTTTTATAGCGCCATTACTTTCTTCCTCACACGCAGGTTCCTTCTCAATCTCTTTGATTTCAATTTTATCAGGGCCGGTTATATAAGAATTAAAAGCAGGAAATTGCGTATAGTAAAAGAAAGGACTTGGCTCAATATAACAATCTTTAGCATCTGTCACCTTCAAATAAATAGTAGTGCCATCAGCTGCCGTGATGTTTTGTGCGTTTGTTTCTGTCGGTTCGTCCTCATTCCACAATACTGTTAATGCACCTGTTCCTCCTTTTACCCCACTCTTCAACACAACATCACCACCATAACAATCAGCATTTGTGGCGACTTCTATTCCTCCTTCGAATTTTGGAGGTGCCACAACAACTTTTGTCTCATATGCGTCTAAAGCATAATCTTCTCTTTTGGAACCAGCATAAAATCCGACATTATAAGTGCCAGGTGCAAGTTTAATTGTACCCTTTTTACCCGTTTTGTTATAGACTGATGGAACACTTGAATTGTCCTTCAATGCTCCTATCGTATATGTACCCGAACCTCCTATAACTTCTACTTCATATATTGCCACATATATTTCACCGTCATCATCATTCGCTGCGTTCTCCGGACAAGTAATATCCTTCTTCCAAGTAACTTTTAAAGTCGCATCATCCTTTGCGGTCGACTTAATTCTCACACGACTATACAATTGTCCGTTAGCCTTACGGAAATTCGTACTTGTATGCTTGTAAACAAACACTGTAGACCCCGCAGCCTTCACGTTCATATTCTCCGCCGCATTAGTAAACCACTTGTCGGTCACCATTGAGGAATTTCTGATATCAAGCTCCTCGGCGTTCTCGGTGGCAGTAAACACCGAGCAGGTTACGCTATGGCCGGAGGTGTTCAGCGAGCCGGCGTTGAGGGTGATGTTCCCTTCTGTAGCCAAATCCGAAGCCAACGTCCAGTTGCCACCGTTGAAAATGATGTCGCCATCGAGCGTCGCCGGCAGGTTCAGCGTTTGGTTGCCATCGGCCGAAAGCACCAGCGCTCCGCGCAGCTTGCCGAAATCAACATTGCTGTCAACACTCACCGAGCCTCCAACTGTGAGGTCCTTCTTGCCAGAAAAGACAAACTCGGCATCGGTTGCCGTAAGGCTTCCTATCACTACTTCGTCGCTGAGCGTCACGGTGTTTTTGGCACCGCTGAACGAGTTGGCGTCGAACACTACGCTTGTACCTGATTCCGGCACCGTTGCACCCGGCTCGCCACCCGATACGGTTGCCCAGTGGCTGTTGTCGGCCCACTTGCCGCTGCCACCTACCCAGAATCTCGACTCTTGACCGAACAGTTGCGTCGCAACTAATAAAATCGATACTGCTAAAATTTGTCTCTTCATAACTTTATATTATTGAAGTGTTGCTATTTCAATTTTTCGCTCCCCGCACACATTTGTGTACGAAAAGCGCATAAAAGTAATTTTTTTTGAAAACCACTTTTTTTTGTTTTGATAATTCGCCTATAAACTTCGGTTAATACACAAAATTCAAGGTTAAGGCTGACGCGGGGCGTTAAGGCATCGGTTGTTTAGGGCAATATGACGGTGCGGGAAAAGTGGTCAAAAGGGGGCGGAAAATGCGGCGTTTGAACCGCACTTTCCCTGTGGCCGATAACACATCACTCGATTCTGATACCCACCAGAAGCACATCGTCGGTCTGGCTGGCCGGAGCCTTTCTTGCGTCAGACTGGCGCCACTGCTCAAAGGTGCGCTGGTAGGTCTGCAGCTGCTCGTCGAAAGGTGCGTTGCTGTTTTCGAGCAGCATCTCGTACAACCGGCGACGGCCGAATTTCTGGTCTTCACCCGTGTTGCAGAACTGGTCGGTAATGCCATCGCTGTAGGCGTAGAAGCAGTCGCCCGGCTCAATTTCTATTTCGTGGTTGGTGAACTGCTCATCCTTTCCATATATACCTATATTCATACGGTCGGGGTCGAATTTTGTCAGTTCGTTGTTGCGCACCATAATGAGCGGCCTGCACGCGCCCGAGTATTGCAGCATTTGGCGCTCGCTGTCAATCAGCACCAGGGCCATATCAATGCCGTCGAGTCCGCTCAGGGCGTTGTTGTCCTGGCGCAGAGCTTTGCGCACGTTGTCACGCAAATTGTCGAGCAAATAGCTGGCTTTCAACTTTTGCGACTTCATATCGATGTTGGCCACAATGTCGTTGAGCATTGATATGCCGAGCATACTCATAAACGCTCCAGGCACGCCGTGACCGGTGCAGTCAGCCACCGCCAGCGCCTTGTAGCGTCCGATTCTGACGGCCCAGTAGAAATCACCGCTCACAATGTTGCACGGGCTGAACATCACCAGGCACTCACCGAATATCTGCCGCATAATCTCCTTATTCGGAATCACCGCCTCCTGAATGTGCTTGGCATAGACAATACTGTCGGTGACGCTCTTGTTGGCCACATTCAGCAGCTCGTTCTGCGACTGCAGCTCCTCTTTGGCCGCCACAAGCTGGTAGTTCTTCTCGTCGAGCATCACATTTTTCCGGCGCAGCATACGGTTGAGTTTCTTACGTCGCAAACTCGACACCAATATTATTATTGAGATGACCAGCAAGCTCGACGTGATAACAATCGACAGCAACCTCTGGCGCTTGTACTGCTGCTCGTGCTCATACTCCTGAAGCGCACGCTGGCGCATTCTGTGCTCAAACTCTGCTTTCGATTTCGATTGCGCCACACGGGCGGCGGCCTCATCGGTACTGCTCTCAACAAGCAGATATGAGAGTTCTTTCAGATAGTGGTTTGCCTTATAACAGTCGCCTTTGAGCTCATAGTACTGAGTGAAAGCCATCAGTATCTCCTTTTTTATCTCTCTGCGCGGATGCTCCTCTATTTCTAGTTCGTCGGCACGATTCAGGTACTCCAACGCCTTGTCCATATTACCTCGGCGCATCTGGGCACGACCAAGCAGCGTCAATGTTCCCGATTGGTTCGATTTCAGATTATAGTCGTGCCGGAGCTTGAGCAGCCGCTGGCAATGCTGCTCACACGAGTCGATGGCCGCTTCCATTTCCTTGCCGGTGAGTTTTTCGGCCATCTCCATATATACCATTGCAATATACGAATGCAGCTGCTGCATCTCAATAATGTTGGGCACCGTAAGAGCCAGGGCATAGGCGGTATCCAAATGCATTTTCGACAGTTTCAGGAACTCTTCGGCTACCGAATCGCGACGGCGGCGCTTGTACTTGTTCACATAAACGCGGGCCAGTCCCGTGTGGTCGGCAATGAGGCCGTAGGTGTTATTTATGATTGAGTCGATGGTGAGCGCCCGCTCAAAATATTCGATGGCATTTTGGTAATAGCGCACGTGAGCATTCATATTGCCCAGATTCTGAAGCACTTGTGTTATACGTATGGAGTCACCAATCTCGCTGAACGCATCAAGGCTGATATGGTAGTATTTTGATGCCGACTCGTATTGTCCCTGGGCTGTAAGAATGATAGCCAGGTTCATATTCGAAAGCGCAATGTTGAATTTGTCGTCGAGTTTGTCCCAAAGGTTAAGCGACTCCACGCTGGCATCAAGCGCTTCGGCGTATTTATTGGCCCACAAGTAGTAACGCGAGCGGTATCCGTAGCTCAACGCCAAATAGCGCGGAGAATTGAGCTTCCGGGCCAAATCGAGCATCAGCTGGCTGTACTTGCCCGACGAATCGACATCGTAGAAATAATTACATATGTAATCGTACCGCGACAGTTTGGCTGTATCGTCGGGCATTGAGACAACCGCAATGCGGAGGCTGTCAAGTTTTTCCTGCGCGGACACAACACTAACCGCTGCCAACATAATGCCAATCAACATCCAAACTCTGTAAATCCGTCTGATACTCATCTTCTCCATTCTTTTTTCTGATACTCTTTTTTAAAAACACAATACGTAAAACACCCTTTTCTACGTGATTTTTCTCCTGTAAGTTCCAAAAAAATTATATGATTCGCCGATTGCTTGATTAATGGCTGATTTGCAAGCATATCAGTAACCTGACTGATGCCGGAATGGCTTATAACATTGCGTTTTTCAACTTATCACACTAAATTGTTTTTCGTTTGCGTTTAATGCCTATATTCGAAAATGGATTTAAAACATAGGTGAACAAAATATTATTAGCTACATATAACTAAAAGTCAAATTATTATGAATCAGAATCTATACTGCGTTATAATGGCCGGTGGCGCCGGAACGCGCTTTTGGCCGGTCAGCCGCTCATCGTACCCGAAACAATTCATCGATATTCTGGGCATTGGCAAATCGCTGTTGCAACTCACCTTTGAGCGTTTCACAAAGATTGTGCCGCCGCAGAATGTTTTCATCGTCACCAGCGCCGAGTATAAAGATTTGACACTCAAACAACTGCCGCAGATTACCGCATCGCAGATTCTGCTTGAGCCTGCCCGTCGCAACACCGCGCCCTGCATCGCTTATGCCAACTTCCGCATCCAGCAGATAAACCCCGACGCCTGCATTGTTGTGGCGCCGTCGGACCACCTGATTCTGAACGACCAAATGTTCATCGAGACCATTTCGAACGGCTTCGATTTTGTGGCCAACAACGATAATCTGCTCACGCTCGGCATCCAGCCCACCCGCCCCGACACAGGCTACGGCTACATCCAGTTCGACGAAGCAATCAACTTCAACAACATTGCCGACCTGAAGCGCGTGAAAGCCTTTACCGAGAAACCGAATCTTGAGTTTGCCAAATTCTTTGTCGAAAGCGGCGAATTCTATTGGAATTCAGGCATTTTCCTTTGGTCGCTGAAATCGATTCAGGCCGCCTTCAAGAAACATTTGGCCGAAGTTTACAATCTGTTCAACAGCAAGTCGGAACTGTTCAACACTGATGATGAGGAAGATGCCATCGGCCAGATTTATCCTGTCTGCCCGAACATCTCAATCGACTATGGCGTGATGGAAAAGGCTGACAATGTGGCTGTTCTGGGCTCACACTTTGGTTGGTCCGACCTTGGCACGTGGACATCGCTCTACGAAAACCAACCTAAAAACGACGAGCAGAATGTGATTTCGGGCGACAATGTGCTGCTCTACAACACCAACCGCTCGATTGTGTACGCACCAAAAGACAAACTGGTTGTGGTGCAAGGCCTTACAAACTACATTGTGGTTGATACACCCGATGCGCTGCTCATCTGCGACAAGGACGAAGAGCAAACCGTGAAGGTGATTGTGAACGACATCAAGACAAAGACGGGTGACAAGTATATTTAATAGGTAGGAATTAGGAGTTAGGATTTAGAATAGCAAATCATTGACTTACAAACAAAAAGGCGCGGATGGTTCCGCGCTTTTTTGTTTGTTATGACATCAGAACTTCAAATAAAAATCCCGTGTAAGTGCAATATATTCAGGCGAGTAAATACCGTGTTCATCGGTTTCGATGGTGATGGTTTCGTCGGTTAGCAGTGCCGCGCCGTAACCGTACTCGACCATTGCGCGGTGGAACGGCAGCGCGGGGTTGGGGCGCACCATAGCGCGGCGGACAGCAGTCAGGTGGTGGCGGGCGGCTTCTGCGTTATAATCGGCAAGGCGGTCAACAGGGATGATTACCGACAGGCGGCCATCGTCGGTGAGCAGTTTGGCGGAGCAACCGAACAAGTCGGCCACGGGCAGTGTGTCGTCGTGGCGGGCAAGGGCGCGGCCTTGGCTTGGCGCTTTGAGCGAATTGCTGAAAAACGGCGGGTTGCTGACAATCAGGTCGAAACGGTCGGGACAATCGGCGGCAAATTCCTGAACCGAAAGGTTGAAAAGTTCGATACGGTCGGCCCACGGGCAATTATCGATATTGGTGATAGCATCGATGCAGGCGTTGCTGTCAATTTCAACGGCCGCCACCTGCGCTTCGGACCGCTGCGCCGCCATAATGGCTATCAGGCCTGTGCCAGTGCCAACATCGAGCACCCGCCGCGCCCCAGAGCAACTGCACCACGCGCCCAATAGCACGCCATCGGTGCCAACTTTCATTGCCGTGTTATCCTGCACAATGGCGAATTGTTTGAAACAAAAGTAGTTGTTAGACATTACAAGAGTTATTTTTTAGGTGTTGGGTGTTAGGTATTGGGTGTTGGTAGGAACACGCCGCGTGTGTATGTTGTCTGTTGTCTGTAGTCCGAAGTCATAAAAATCAGTGTAAATCAGTTCAATCTGCGTCATCTGCGTTCAATTTAATCATTTCCCGGCTTCGCCCGAAACCCCCAAACTGAACAGCGCAAAATCGTATTTCACTGGGTCGTCGGGGCAGAATTGGCGCAGGCGTGCGGTGAGTTCTTCAACGGCTTGCCAGTCGTTCTGCTTGCGCGAGAGCAGCCCCAGCTGCCGCGAGACGTTGCCCACGTGCACATCGAGCGGAATCTGAAGTGCCGACTGCGGAATATTTTTCCAAATGCCGAAATCAACGCCCGTGCCGCTCTGCCGCACCATCCAGCGCAGATACATATTCATCCGCTTCGACGCCGAGCCCTTGTCGGGATTGGCCAAGTGCTTCTCGGTGCGGTGCTGGTGGTCAATCTCAAAGAAAACCCGATAGAAATGCGACAGTGCGCCACGTATCGAGCCTGATGTTTTAAATCCTTCAGTAACAATCTGTTCCAATCCGCCATAATTCATATATATATTGTGCAACGAGCGCAGAAACGTGGTGCAGTCGGTGCCGTTGAAGGTGCGGTAAACAAACCGCTCGAACGGATGCAAATCGGCATCGGTGCAGTTTGTAACGAAATCGTGCGGCGCGCCGTCCATCCAGTTGATGAGTTGGTTGGCCGATTTCACAATGCTCTTGCGCTGCCCCCAGGCAATGGTTGCGGCCAGAAATCCAGCAATGGCAATATCGTCGGGACGGCTGAAGCGGTGCGGAATCGAAATCGGGTCTTCGGCAATAAAATCGGGATTGTCGAACCGCGCGGCCTGCGCGTCAAGGAATCGTTTTAGTTCGGTGTCGGTCATTTTTTTTGATGTTTCGGCAAAGGTATTAATTGGCATTGATTTTGTTTTACTTTTGACCGCAGTAACCGATTATTTTCTGGGTTTCCCCATTGGCGGGCTGACTCTGCCAATTGGTTGACATTCAAATAAAGACATCATTTAAACACAAAACTATTATGAAAAAATTGATAATCATTTTGTTCACTGCATTGCTCGCGGAAAGCGTCAACGCACAAACCGATTCCGCCACAATGAAACGTCTTGGTCTGCTCGACGACTCCAAAGCGGAACTCATAATCAAATGCCGACGCCATATTGCTGACGCGGTCATCAACGGCGACAGGCAAAAAGTTGTCGAACTGTATGAGTATGCGCTGACTCTCGAAGATGACCGATATGTGCCATTGATGCCTAATGAAAAATGGATACTAAGCGTCTATGTATATGATTTTAAGAATTTTACCCAAGATGCAGTGGCGTTCGACTCGGTAGCCGACAGCAAACTGGTGGGCAAAAGTATGTTCAACGACAATATGTATTCAGTCATATACAGAAATGTGGCCCAAAACCCGGACCTGAACGCCGCCATCGAAAGCAGTTCCGACTTGAATCAGATGGAGAAGGATTTTGTCCGTTTGTATCTGACGAAAGTGAACACGCAGCCTGTTGACCAGAAAGAGATAAACAAGAAATGCGATGTTTTCCTGAAGCAACACCCCGACAGCCCGTTTGAATACTTCATACGGA
>JAEEGK010003635.1_pt1 | contig 38300 bp, 27 predicted proteins | sample 8958771 | NCBI WGS metagenome assembly JAEEGK01 (sample SAMN16246547, study PRJNA631951) | gut metagenome | biome: gut microbiome; feature: rumen; material: SC-attached | host: Bos | place: Iran: Karaj | collected 2018-10
CTAGATGTTCGGGCTGTCCCAGACTTTCGTCTCAACACAATTGACCATGACGCCGAGGCCACCGCAAGCGAGACGGAAATCACCCTTCTCGAGGCGCCACTTTCCGTCCGCGCCGACGAAAGCGAGTTCCTTGGCGGGGAGTTCAAAGGTAACTGTCTTAGTCTCACCTGGTTCCAGAGAAATCTTCTCGAATCCGCGAAGACGTTTGACATCGGGAATAATCGAAGCGACAAGGTCGGAGCTGTAGAGAAGAACAGCTTCCTTTCCGGTGCGTGAGCCGGTGTTTTTGACATCGACAGAGACCTTGATCATGTCTCCTGCTTTGAAAGAATCCCGGTCAACCTTCAAGTTTGAATATTCGTATTCCGTATAGCTGAGTCCGAAACCGAAAGGCCACTGGACATCCATGATGGCGTCGTAATTGTAAGAGCCGGTCATCACCTCACGATGCTCGGAGACCTTGTAGTCGTAGGTGTGAAGTGAGTTGATGTGCTTGGCATAAGTGAAAGGAAGCTTGCCGGAGAAGTTCTCGTCACCTGAGATCAGCGCGGCCAAAGCGTCACCTCCATAATTGGACGGAAGCATCACATCCACAACAGCTTTCACGAGAGGCTCGATGTCACCGATGATTCTCGGGCGACCCTCGTTCAAAACAAGGATGACCGGTTTCCCGGTAGCCGCGAGAGCCTTGACAAGCTCTTTCTGGTTGGCGGACAGATTAAGGTCATCCATATTTCCGGGAGTCTCGCAATATGAGTTCTCGCCCACACAGGCGATAACCACATCGCAGGTCCTGGCGGCCGAGACAGCCTCAGCGATACCTGTAACAATCTCTTTCTCCCACTCGCCCCAACCTTGGGCATATTCAATGGCGGGAACATATTTCACATTAGGGAAACGGTTCCGGATAGCCTCGAGAATTGTGTTATGATCTGACGCGAATGTGTCGGCGTCTCCCTGCCAAGTGTAGCTCCACCCGCCGTTAAGAGTTCTCATAGAATTGGCGTTGGGGCCGGTGACCAGGATCCGCTCGTTCCCCTTCAGTGGCAGAATCCCACCCTCATTCTTCAGAAGTACCTCAGACTCAAGGGCAGCGGCGTAAGACTCCTTCGCGAACTTCTCGCAACCGAAATCCTTGTAGTCATATTCCCAGGAAGGATTATCGAAGAGGCCAAGCCTGACCTTCAGGCGAAGAATGCGGCGGACAGCGTCATCAATCCTCGCCATAGGGATCTCACCGGACTCAGCGAGGTCAACGATGACATTGACACACTCGGGATCGTAAGGATCCATTATCATATCGATACCGGCGTTGATTCCCATCGCCACGGCTTCCTTCTTGTCAGCGGCCACATGGTCACGGTTGAAAAGGTTGTCGATATCAGCCCAGTCGGTCACGATCATGCCGTCCCAGTTGAGACCGTCCTTGACCCAACCGGTGAGGAGAGTCTTGTTGGCGTGGGTAGGGACACCGTTGATGGCAGCCGAATTGATCATAGCTGTAAGCGCGCCAGCCTGGAAGCACTCTTTGAAAGGACGGAAGAACTTCTCCCTGAGGTCATTCTCAGCGATGTAAGCAGGAGTGCGATCCTTACCTGTGACAGGAACGCCGTAACCAATGAAATGCTTGACACTGACAGCGGCATGCTCAAGATCAATGTGATTAGGATCCTCGCCCTGGATAGCCATTGTCTCAGTCCTGGCCATCTCGGCCTGGAGATAGGGATCCTCTCCCCAGCTCTCCCAATGTCTTGGCCAACGAGGGTCACGTCCCAGGTCCATCACCGGTGAGAAAACCCATGCCACCTGGGCGGCCCTGGTCTCATAAGCGAGAGCCTTGCCCATCATGCCGGCATATTCCCGGTTGAAAGTGGCGCCGAGGTTTATCTCTTGAGGATATAATGACCCGTCAGTGAGATAGTTGGCTCCATGGATCATATCAAGGCCGTAGATGCAGGGAATCCCGATGGTTTCCATAGACTTTTCCTGGATCATGCGGACAAAAGCGGCGGTTCCTTCCCTCGAACGGGAAACACCATTCAAGAGATTAAGGATCGAGCCTACTTTATACTCTCCAATGATCCTATCAAGTTTCGCGGGATCAATCTCTTTGGTATTCTCATCTGTGATGGTGTCGATCGAAAGCTGGACCATTTGTCCGGCCTTTTCCTTAAGAGACATTTTCTTCAACACAGACTCTACCTTTGCCTCAACATCTTTGTCAGGGGCGATCGCAGGAGCGACCTGATTCTTAGGGGCGCACGAAGCCACCATCAAAACAGCCATCGCGATAACACAATTTTTAAGGGTTCGCATTTTATATAATTATTTTAATCTCAATGATATAGAGGATCCTTCATAAGACACGGGCTGGCCGGAAGCGTCCGGATCATAAGGCACAGGATGCGAAGGATCCACCAGGACAACACGGAAAGAACGCTTCTCAAGCGCCCCCGGGAAGGTTCCTTGGCGGGCGCCGATTGTCAAGGTTCCGGAAGCCTCGTCCCAACTAATAGGAATGGTGGAGAACTTGCCTTTCTCATAACCATATGTCAAGCCGTCATCCTCATAAAGGGTGAAATCAACGTCAGCACCGGAGTAGACATAAAGACAAATGTCGTCAGCGGGCTTCTCTCCTGACCATTCGATCTCCGGGCCAAACGGGATAATAGAGCCGGCACGCGCGAAGAGCGGAATCCTCTCATAAGGAGCCGGAACCACCTGTGTTTGAGATCCTTGAATATATTCTCCAGTGTAAATGTCATACCATCCGCCTTCGGGGAAATATACCTCCCTGCTCCTGGCTTGATATTCATAGACGGGACAAGGCATCAAAGCCGGGCCGAACATCCATTGGTCGGAAAGGTCTCTGACCTTGGGATCGTCCGGGAAATCCATAGGGAGGCCGCGCATCAGGGTGTAATCACCGAAATGGACAGCTCCGGCCAAGGAATACAGATACGGCATCAGCCTGTAACGCAAACGCATGTACCATAGGATACTCTCATAAGCGGGAGAACCTTCTGGAGCAATATTCCAAAGCTCTCTTTGGGGCCATTGGCCATGTGTGCGGAACAAGGGAACGAAGGTCCCGAACTGGTGCCAACGGGTCTGCAGCTCGCGCCATTCCTCTTGGTTAGCCTCGTCGTAGAACTTGCCCATGACCGAGAAGCCTCCTATGTCCATACCCCAGAACGGGATACCGCTCATCGAGTAATTCAGTCCGGCGGGCATCTGCATCCTCATGTCAATCCAGGAAGTGCCAATGTCTCCGCTCCAAGTGGCTGTGGAATATCTCTGCAAACCAGAGAAACCATTGCGTGTCAGCAGGAATACCCTCTTGTCAGGATCTACTTTCCTCTGGCCGTTATAAATGGCGTCCGCATTGACAAGGGCGTAGGCATTCAAATATTCGGTGGAAGAGCCTAAGGCATTGGGAGTCAGGAGCCATTTGAAATAATCCATAGGGAGGCAGTCCCTAAGGTTAGGCTCGCTGGCGTCCATCCACCAGGCGTCAATTTTCCGGCCGTACTTTGAGTAAAGGTTCTTGTCCATCTGCCTCCAGAACATCTGCCGGCCGCCTTCCGAATAGGCGTCATAAAAAGTCTGCTTGTGGCCGAGCCAGTCCACAAGGCCGGCATCTTCGGCATGGGTATACGCGTAACCAGACGCCTTAAGTTCCTGATAATTGTCAGTATTGGTGTAGAACTTCGGCCAGACGCTGATCATGAACCTGGCGTTCATGCCATGAACATCATCAAGCATCTTCTCAGGATCAGGATAGCGTTCGGGATCGAACTGATGGCTCCCCCACTGATCCTCTTTCCAGTATTGCCAGTCCTGGACAATGTTGTCTACAGGAATATGCCTGCGTCTCATCTCGGCCAGTGTTCCGACAAGCTCGTCTTGGGTGGAATAGCGCTCACGGCTCTGCCAGAAGCCCAAAGCCCATTTAGGCATAACCTGGGCCTTCCCGGTGAGGGTACGGTATCCCCTTATCACCCCGTCATAATTCTCTCCAGCGATGAAATAGAAATCCGCTCCCGGCTCAAACTCGGACCAGAAAGAGAGCGCTCGCTCTTCCTCAGCAGGCTGGAGAGTGGCGACCCTGAGTCCCATGTAAGATACATCACCATCGGGATTCCAAAGTATCCTTACAGGAGTTTTCTCCCCTTTCGTGAGATGGACCGTAAACTTCTTGCTGTTCGGATTCCATGCCGGACGCCAGAGGCGGGACATGACTTCCTCTCCGCCAATAAACGTCTCCTGGAAGCCGGCATAATACTGAATGAAATGATAATCAGCTGTTTCCGGAGCCTGAATATAGCCTTCATATACCACATCGGAACCACTCAAAGGAATCTGAGGCAAATTCTTTATGACAAACTCATTCTCGAAATAAAGGGAATCTTCCCTACGGGACAGGACATTCCCATCCTTTGTCTTATAAGTCCCGGTCAAGGCACCTTCCACTCCATCTTTGTCAAACAGAGTGAATATCTCTCCGAGCTGCTTGTAAGGCTCCGGGTTTCCCCAGCGGGAAAGGGAATAAGCGTCGAACAGGATGCCGTAACCCTTTGTTGAGACTACGAAAGGGACGCTTACTTTGGTGTTGTACTGGTATAGTTCCTCGCTCCTTCCCTTGTGGTCGAACTCCCCAGACTGCTGCTGGCCCAGCCCGTAAAATGACTCGTCATCCGAAGAGGCGAACATTGTCCTGACAGAGAAAGCATCCTTCCCTTCAACTGATGTCGGCTCGAACGACATACGTCCGCCCCCGGCGAGGAGTTTTCCATACTTGTCGAAGAAACTCAACGACCCGTCAGGGCATAGCAAAGCCTTAAGTTCCGGTGTGGTGACAATCAAGCTGTCACCGTTCAAAGCCACGTCGAAGTCCGTCACACCTCTCTGGGGAACAACCACAAGACTGTTTCTGTCGGTGATACTCTCACCAGGGACCGCGGACACTCGGATGATATCCGGAGAGATCACCTGAAGGCGTATGGTGTTCCCGTTCCGACAGACTGTGACCGAATTCCCCTTTACTCTAACATCACCTTCAGAGCAAGCGGAAACAAGCAGTGCGGAAAGAACAAAAAAGCAAAGGAACCTCTTCATCTTCAAAGGATTATATAGCTATATCCTGATTTCTGACGATAAGTTTCTTAAGCGTGTCAACAGAGGCTCCTGTCCTCAAGCCGTCAGGGGCCGTGTGGAGGCAATAGTCGACAAGACGGTCAACTGTCGATGTGGCGACATGCATACGAGTGTCTGAAGAGGCGTAGTAAATGAAAACCTTCCCGTCCGGGTCACATATCCACCCGTTGGTAAAGAGGACATTCATAACATCTCCTATATATTCGCCACCCTCGGGAGCCATGAAGAAGCCAGCCGGCTCGGCGATCACCTCAGAGGGATCGTCCAAAGCGGTCATGTACATATAAAGGACGTAACGCAAGCCGGAGGCGCAACCTCTAACTCCATGCGCCAGATGAAGCCATCCCTGAGGAGTCTTAATAGGATGAGGCCCTTCACCGTTCTTGCATTCTTTGATAGTGTGGTAGCTCCTGCGGCTCAAAACCTTCTCTTCAGTGATTACCGCATGCTCCATGCTGTCAACCAGTGCCCAGCCGATTCCAGGACCACTTCCAGCGTCGATAAATCCGTCCTGCGGGCGGGTATACAAGGCATATTTCCCATCCACGAACTCAGGATGGAGGACGACATTGCGCTGCTGGTGGGATGAGACAATGTCAGGAAGCCTCTCCCAAGTAATCAAGTCCTTTGTACGAGCGACACCGGCGCTCGCGACTGCCGCTGAGAGGTCATCCGGATGCTCCTTATCCTTTCTTTCCACGCAGAATATTCCGTAAATCCATCCGTCCTCATGGGCCGTGAGACGCATGTCATAGACATTCGTGGCAGGCTCTCCATATTCCGGCATCGTGACAGGATTCGGCCAGAAGCGGAAGTTATCCACACCATTGGGGCTCTCAGCCACAGCGAAGAAAGACTTGCGGTCAGCGCTCTCAACCCTGGCGACAAGGATATACTTCCCGCCGAACTTGATGGCACCGGAATTCATGACGGCGTGGATGCCGAACCTTTCCATCAGATAAGGGTTGGACTCCTTATGGAGATCGTAACGCCATTCCAACGGAGCATGAGCCGCGGTAAGCACCGGATTCACATAGCGCTCGTAAACACCATTTCCCTCAATCGGGACATTCTTTTTGGAAATAAGTTCCTCATGCGACTTCTTAAGCCGCTCCAATCTCTCTTCGTACGTCATAACAACACAATTTCTTTCTTCTCACTGAACAGTCTGAAATCTTCCGCATTCTCAAAGCCTTTCCAAGGGCCATAGAAATGGCCGGGGCGGTCGTGGGCATTACGCCACGTAAGCACATAGCAGATGGGGAAACCTTGAATGGCGGGATAAAGCCTCTCTGTCCACCAATGGGGGTCAGGAATCCCCTCAAGGCCGGTCTCGGAAAGGCACATGAGCTTCGTGTGCTCTTTCGAGATCTCGGTAAGAGTGGTGAGCATCTGTTTCAGATTCGCCATATACGCGGCACCGGCGGCATCGAGGTCACCGTTGTTATATTCATAAATATCAGTGCCTAAAATGTCCACAATGTCATCTCCAGGGTAACGGGACAGGTAATCCTCCTTGGAAATCGGCCCGTTCGGGGAATAGCACCAAAGCAAGTTCTCGACACCTTTCTCTTCAAGCCTCTCCCTTGTCAGGCGGAATAAGGCTTTATACTGCTCAGCGGAGCATAAATTGCCTCCCCACCAGAACCAGCTTCCGATATTTTCATGCCAGGGGCGGAATATGACAGGAGCCTTACCGAGGCTGTTCAGGAAATCAGCCAGACGGTCGAGCCAGACGAGGAATTCCTCGTGTTTTTCTCCTCCATCCAAGACAGAGGCGACGACCTGATCTGAGGAAATATCCCATGAGTCTCCTCCGGTCAACGGATTACGCAGATGCCATGAGAATGTCACGACTCCTCCCCTGCTCCTATGGGTCAGGGCAGCCTTGCGGATAAGACCGAAGGGTACACCATCCAGGTTGCAGGTGTCACCCACCTCGATGCCACCGAGATCGAATCCCAGGACAGCCGGATACTTTCCGGAGACATCCTTAACGTCAGAGCGCTCCAAATCGTCGTTCTTCCAGTCTGTGACTTTCCAAGCATGACCGTAGGACAAGTCGTCTTGATGACCGTACATGACCTTTCCGGCATCGGCCACCGAAAACAACTGACTAGCCAGGACATGGTCGCCAGGGATATCTTCATCGACAGGCTTCGGGCGCCTGCCACATCCGAAGATGAACAGTGGTATCATAACCAGAAATAACAGATTTCTCATGACTTATCAGAATTTTGGTGCGGAATCATAGACATGTTGGAGGGTGTAGCCATCACTCTCGGTAAACCAAGCCTTCTTTATCACATTGACGACTTCCTTGCTGTTGCCAATGTAGGCCCCGGTGCCATGGTTGATATATCCGTGCTGCTCTTTGCCGGTGTCTTTAGCCCCATTATCCCAGAGGAAGCAGGGCAGGCCGTAAGTCTTGGCGGCCTTGACGATATACTCCATGTAATAGAGATAGAACTTCCAGGCCCGGGTGTCGGATTTGGCTCTCATAGAGCATCCGAACTCACCTATGTAGCATGGAATATTCTTGGAGACATATTCAGTGTTCAGTTTACCGAAAACATCCTTCACATGCGTCTCATCACCTCCATTGGCCTTCTTGTCCACCGCCCCTGTGTGGCCCCAATCAGAATACTGGGCGTCTCCAATAGTATAATCGTAGGGATCATAGAAATGCACGGAGACCATCACCTTGCCGGCTTTGTCGGATGGAATCTTCAAGTACTTGGTGAACTCCGGATTGGCGGCATAAGTCGGGACTCCGAGCCAACGGGTGGCATTCTCCCCACCTGCCGCCCTGACAGCGTCAACAAAGACTTGGTTCCACTCGTTAAGGATATCGCACTGACGGGAAGGATTGCTTTGGAAATCAGCGCTCCAGCCCCAGCCACCATCGTTCAGCTCATTGAAACCCTCCATGATGAGCCAGTCACCACAATCGGAGAACTTGTTGGCTATCTGGGTCCAAACCGCCTTTATCTCAGCTTTGATAGTCTCATTCACAGCGCTGTTGACAGACGCGTTCTTGATGTCCAGCCAATGGTCATCTCCATGGTTCTCATCATGATGGGTATTGATGATGACATTCAGTCCCTCAGCATGCGCGAAACCCACGACCTCATGCACACGATTCAACCATGTCTCGTCAATCTTATACTCAGGAGCTTTGCCGATAAATTTCAGCCAGGTCACGGGGATGCGGACACTGGTGAAACCGGCGGCCTTAACTCCCTTGAATGTCGCCGGAGTGGCCAGCTCACCGCCCCAAACCGTCTCATTCGGATAATTGTACCAGTCAAACCCATTCTCGTCGACATAATGCCAATTGTAGTAGGCGTCAAAATGGTTCCCCATATTCCAGCCCAATCCTAGTGTCTTGGCCAATGCCCACGCGTCGTTATCTCCAGAAGGAGGAGTCGGAGGATCGACCGGTTTCTCCTTCGCGGCCTGTGAGACGGTGAAGGTTACTGATGAAGCTCCAGACGAGGCTACCGTAACAGTGGCTGACCTGGCGTCATAAGTGTCATTAGCGGCGACGGTAAGTCCGACGGTAATGGAATAGGAGTTGAATGTCCCATCGACATAAGTTATCCAAGAAGGCAGCCCAGTAAGTGTCGGACGGGCGGGCGCCTTGATGGTCAACGACAATTTCTCACCAGGCTGAGCCACCTGGAAAGAGTTGGAACTCAGCGTTATAGATGACGGGGCCGGATCCGGCTGCGGCGTAGGGTCCGGTTGTTCCTTGCCACAAGAGCCAAGGAATGTCAGAAGCATGGCCGTCAAAGCCAGATGTCTGAATACATTTACCATACTATCAATACTTGACATCAGAACGAGTTATCACATTAGAGTTTGACAAAGCCGCGCTCCACCACGAAGTGTCAGGCATATTCGATCCATACCATGGCATGAACCATGACCACTTCGCTCCAGCGGACCAGACCGACGGAATTGTGGCAAAGGATTTGGGAGGATTGGCCCCGGAATCTGTCCCACACTCGCCCAAGGTCACCATCTTGGTCGGATAGGCGGCCTGGATCTCCTTGAATTCCGTGGCATTAGCGGAAGCTGTGCTGCCATAAAGGTCACGTGCGACTATATCCACGTAGGCATCGCCGGGATACCATGCCTTGTCCTGGTTATATTTGGAGGAGTCACCGTTGTAGTTCTGTGTGGTCCAGACCCAAATAAGGTTGCGGATACCCTTAGACGCGAAATAGTCGAACATCGCTACCCAAAGCTTCTTATAAACATCAGCGCCATCATAGCCCCACCAGAACCAGGATGTCGTCCAGGAAGCTTGCTGCTTGTAAGTCGCGTTTCCTGCAGCCTCATGGAACGGGCGCCAGATGGCCGCTATTCCTTTCTCCTGGAGAGCAAGTATGACAGCCGCGACCTTGTCCATCTGGTCATAAAACCATTTGTTCTCCCAAGTACCTTGTGTGAACACATTTTTCGCGCGGAATGTGGTCTCGCCAGGGGTACAGGTCACGCCGCTACCGTCAGTGCTTAGTTTGACACTCTCGTTCTTGGGAACATTGAAATGCCACATCAGAGACACTATTCCACCAGCCTCCGCCCATTCGGTTACCGGCTTTAAATCGGAGTAGTTAATCCAATTATTCTCAGGGACGTAGATGTGGATGAAATCATAGCAGTTCATCGCCGGGTACTTCCCTGTGGCAGAATTGACTTTGTCCGCCTCCCGATGGTTCCAGTTGACATCGGCCATGATGGAGGATATGATCTTCTTGCCGTAAAGGCTATAAATATATCCGTAAAGCGCCTTGGCTTTATCAGTGGCGTCTTTAGTGACAAGAGACTCACTTATCTGGACCTCAGTTTCGCCGCCTGGCTCGTCTCCGCCTGGTTCCGCAGGTTTTTCAGCGGCAGCCTGGGTTATAGTCACGGTTTTGGAGAGATTTCCAGCAGAGACAGTGAGTGTAACGGTCCTGGACTCGTAAGTAGTGTTGGCGGCGACTATAAGCTTGTAGGTTATGTTGTATTTATTGAAAGTACCATCCATAACAGTAATCCAGGCAGGAGCGCCCCCCACAGAAGGACGGGAAGGAGCCGTGACCGACAGGCTGATTTCCTTCCCCTCAACAGGAACACTTGCTGACTCTGGAGTTAAGGTCACAGCGGTCGGGGCGGGGTCATCTACGATGACCACCGGCTCCTCCGGTTTGCAACTCCAGGCCACGGCAGCTAGGACAGCCAAGGCTAGGCAAGACAGTACTTTCCTCATTTTCATTTATTTAATTGGATCCCGGAGGGAGGGTCAGCCCCCTCCGGAATAATAATGCTATTTGAGAATGACAGCCGTCAGGGTATATCCCTGCCCGGTGATCACAAGACCACCATTGGCGATCATCTCATCAAGGATAGCTTGGGTTAGCTCAATCTCAAGTGAGCTTTCTCCATAGAGCTTGTAAGGATCCTGGGTGCCAGGATGAGCGGCCCATGAGCCGTTGGAGAAACGAATCTGAACCTCGTCAGCCGTAGGTGTGAACTCCAATACGATGGTAGTTCCGGCTTCGACAGTGCTCCAGTCATAGCCGCCCCATGATAGAGCGGTCATGGCCTTATGGTCTTCACCAAGGCCTCCGGACCAGTCAACCTCTAGAGAACCTTCCCAGATGGGGGTGCCAACAGGGGCCATCTCTCCAGTAGTGACAAGGTAAACTCCAGTAAGGGTATAGCCCTGGCCGGTGATAACGAGACCGCCGGTAGCGACCATGTTGTCCAGAATCTCCTTAGTCAACTCTATCTCGAGTTTGCTTTCGCCATAGAGCTTGTAAGGATCCGGAGTACCCGGATGGGCAGCCCAGGAGCCATTGGAGAAACGGATCTGAACCTCATCAGCCGTAGGAGTGAACTCAAGGACGATCTTCGTTCCAGCCTCAACGGTGCTCCAGTCATAGCCGCCCCATGAGAGAGCGGTCATGGCCTTGTTGTCTTCGCCTGCTCCACCACTCCAATCAACGACCTGGGAGCCCTCCCAGATGGCGGTCTTCTCCTCTACTGCACCGAAGTGGATGAAGGATATTCCAGTAATTTTAGCGCCCTCACCATTGATGACGAATGAGAATCCCCATCCTTCTCCAGTCTTTGTGAGTTGGGAATAGATAGCGGGAGTGACCTCGAATGAGAAGAATTGCGATCCGGAAGGAGCGTTATTGGCGGAAACAGTATTTGCCCCGTCAAGAGTTTCCAGATTGATCGCATCCCAGTGCCCAGCCTGAAGTTTGAACTGCCACCAGTCTGAGTAAGTAGTGTAGTAGACACGGACAAGATCCCCTTCACACAGACCTGCGGTGACGAAGCCATCCTCCGGACCCGCCTCGAGGTTGCTGCCCCAGCCGGCAAGGTCATGGTCGCCGGTCCAGACGAACTTCTCAGTGTAAGGAGCGGTGATCTCGAACGGGACGGGCCATGTCAGTTCAGTACCATCGATAAGAACCATCGCCAGACGATAAACGCCAGGGCCTATTCCTTCAGGTATATCGAATGACATATTATCGTCACCGCGGACAGCATAGGAAACAACCTTCTTGCCCTTGATGGACAACTGCTCCACATTCAGGAGATTCTTTCCGGTTATAGCTATCTTCTTTCCGAGAGCGAATGAAGGCTGTGCGAAGGTCACGGAAACCGCCTCGTCGTAGGTGACGGTAATGGCTTCGGTCGCAGTGTTATCTCCATTGGCGGCGGTAAGGGTAAGAGGACCCGTGTAAGCGTCTTTCGAGACAGCCACCTTTACTGAATCAGCGGTCAGGATATCGAACTTACAGTCAATGAATCCGTGTTCCTTATCACCAATCGTGACACCAGTGACAAGATCGAGATCGGTACCGGTGACGACGATATTAGTCTGGCCGGCTACCGCCTCATTCTTGTCAACCGCGGTGGCAACAGGCTTGACAACAGCGATCTCTGAGCTGTAGGCCTGTTTCCCGGAAGCGAGAGTAACAGTGAGACCGCCATCCTTGGCACCAGCAGGGACCGTGGCGACGATGTTTTTACCATCGAGATACCACTGGGCCTCGGCACCAGTGAACTCAACCTTCGTGACAAGGTCAAGATCGGAACCGGTGATCGACACGTCTGAGCCAGCCTTGTAGCGTCCGTCCTCAGCGAGTGACGCGACCTCAAGATCGGTCACATTCAGAGAGATGATCGCTCCGGCTTGGAACTCCTTACCTGCGAATGAGGTGAGGACTATCTGGCCGTCGCTAGCGGAAGGCGGAAGATTGAAACTGATTGAGTTACCGTCCTCGGCGAGCTTGAATTCAACATCAGCGGCGCCTGTCAGGTTGATTTTCTCAATCATATCCAGATGGGATCCGGAGACGGTGATGACATCACCGCTCTTGTATGTGGTGGTGTCAGCAACGGCGACGGTAGGATCTCCGACCACGAGTTCCGACGCGGAATAAATCTGGTTCGGAATGGTGTTCTGATCCTCAACCTCGTTGACATCGCCCACGATGACATAACCGGAGACGGCGTTGGCGGGAACCGTGAAGGAAATCTCACTGCCCGACTGGCTATTGAACTCGGTGACATAGACACCACCGCCGAGTATAACCTCACGGACATTGTTCAGGTACTCTCCCTTGATGGTGACGACATCACCCGACAGGACTGTTGCAGGAGCGAAAGAACTGAACACTATCGGCTCGGTGTACTCCAGGTCAAACCTTGTGGAAGCGGTCGTTCCATCGCTCGTCACGACGGTGACAGGGCCCACGCCAGCGTCCATAGGGACAGTGAGACGGATCTCGCTACGATCTCCGGAAGCGACTTTCTCTATGGAGGTTACAGAGGCTCCGCCAGCGAAGCGGACCTCGGTGACTTTGTCGAGGTTAGCGCCGATGACGCGAAGCTGAGCACCCCTCATCACGGGGTTCGGAGCGATCGCGGCAAGGGCGAGCTTACCGGCATACTGGTCAGTGTCCAGTTCTTCCTGCTGGCAAGCGGTCAAGCCTGACATCGCGACAATAAGAGTCGCGAGAATGGAATATTTAAATATATTCTTCATATTCAATTCCTCCTATTATTTGTAAGGGACAGCGCGGATGTTGTCGATCTTGATGACCGGCTGGCACTCGGTTCCAGTCACGCCGCCACTCCATACGAAGATGGTGAGGGAAGAGAAGGAAGCGGGAGTAATCTCCACCGTGTTAGCCGTACCGTCAGACTTGTAGGCGAAATCAGTGTAAGGAATGGTGACTGTCACCCACTTGTCGCCAGTGTCGAAAGAACCTGTTGACTTCCAAGGAATATAGAGCGCTCTAGGAGCCTGAGGCACACCGTCGCCGCTGATAAACTTGTTGTTAGCTCCAGCTGTGACATTGCCATCTTTATCAACCGCGCCTTCAGCGCCACCAGTGACGACATCGACGCCACCGATGATGATCTGCATCGCTCCAGCCTTCCAGGCGTTCGCACTGGGGATATAAAGCTCGAACTTGAGAGCCATATTCTTCCAGTTGGTGAAATCGACAAAGTCTGTAAGACGGGGGCTGTCAGCATAGGACACAGGATCGTCCCAATCACCGGGCCAGTACTCGAAGGAGAAGTTACCATCCTTCCATCCACCCTCAGCGTCCAGAGTGACATCAACGCCACCAAGACGGAGGAAGTTGCCGGAGAGGGCGGTCTCATCAGTCTCAACGACCTGCGCGTGCCAACCATGGTTGGTAGGGTGAGGATCGTTATCAAAGTTGAACAGCATTCCTCTGGAATCCTTGTACATGAATGTGGACTGGGCTGTTCCGGAAGAGGTTGTAACCTTGATCTTTCCAGGCTGGGCGCCCTCAGGGACAACCACATTGATTGACGAGCCGTCGCCAGCAGTGGCGGTCACGGGATCGACACCAGGGAACTCAACCTCGACAGGAGCGAAGAGGTAAGATCCGTTGATCGTGACAGTCTCTCCAGGCTGTGCCCACTCGAGTGACATAGTGGAGATCTTCGGGGCGGGAGGAAGGACCTTGAAATCGTAGGTAACTTGCTGGCCGTCCTTGGTGATCAGGTAGATTTTGTCGGTCTGCTCGACCGGCATAGTCTTGGGAATAGCGACGAGGAGGGTCTTTGCGGTCATATAGCTGGAGTTCAGTATAGCCGCTTGATCGTTGAAATAGATGTCGTGAACGCTGGTCAGGTTGTCACCGACGATGCACACTACCTCCTCCATATTGGCCTGGGTGATGACCACATCCTTGTCGGCATAGCGGATGAAATCCACCGTGGGGACTCCAGTGGTCTGGACAAAACGGTCCGGATAGTCGACGGAGTCGCAGGCCGCGAAGAGCAAAACGCCCAGGATCAAGCTTTTATATGTAGAATTAACTTTCATCTCGGGTTCAATTAAAAGTCATAAGAATAAGTCTCGCGGACATCGATGTGAACCGGTTCGGCAGTTGAGCCCACATTTGGATTCATAACCACATCTTCAGTCGGGAAAGGCATATAGAACATCGAAGGCTTGACATCCGTCAACTCCTGGTCAGCGTTGTAAGTGACGCCAGAGGCATCCCAGGCGCGGGCGCCGGGACCAACATAGTTCTCCTGCGCGTCAGTGACAAACTGCTTATATAGTCCGTCAAGGCCATTGTAGCCAGAGCGTTTCTGGGCAAGGAGGTCAGCGATACAAGCGTTAGCATCGTAGTATGAGCGACGAACATAATCGTACCAGCGGTCTCCCTCGAGAGCGAGCTCAAGGCGGCGCTCTTTCCAGATATCATCATAAGTGACACTGGTCAAAGGCTTCGCGTTAGCCCTCTCACGAATCTTGTTGACATACTCCAGTGCCGTGGCAGAGTCACCTGTAAGGAAAGCTGCCTCAGCGTAGACGAGGTAGATGTCACCCAAGCGAAGAATGTGAGTGGGAAGCTGGTTGTACATACCGAATGAAGGATAGCCGAAAGCGGCCACGTGGTCAGCCACGTCACCATAAATATGCTTGGCATAATTGGCTCCGGTCTGGCAACCGAAAGTCTTGTTAGAAGCATTGGTGTCGAAACCTCCAGGGCAATAACTGGGATCATAGAAGAAACGGTAGAAATCAAAACCGCCCTTGTCGGTCCAGAAATAGTCATAGAAGTCACCAAACATCATCATAGTGGCTTGACGACGGTCATCCACATCTTTCCTTTCCTCGGGATTCTCGATAGCGGAAACTCCGAAAGCGGACTGAAGATCGACGGTGGGGCCTTTCCAGTCACCCCAGAGGTTGCCGTTCTCATCGAAACCGACATTACCCACATCGCACTGGATTGAGTTCTGGGATGTCCAGTTCTCTTCCTTGCACTGCCAGTGCCAGGTGAAGAGGCACTCGCCAGTCTGCTGGAACTTGTCCGGAGTCATCCTGAAGATATCGGAATACTTGGGGGTAAGGCTACGTCCGGAGTTCTTGATCACATCCTCGGCATACCTCTTGGCGGCAGCCAGGTCATTCTGGTCAAGAGAACCATTGACTCCAGCTTTGGTCAGGTAAACCTTGGCGAGAAGAGCCTCGGCGGCATAGTAGTCGATCCTGTTGAGTTTGCCGATGTAAGGGTTTTTGGGAAGAAGCTCCATAGCTTTCTCAAGGGTCAGGATGACATATTCGTAAACATCGGCCTTCTGGACCTTGCTCACCTCGTTGTAGGTGGCTTCCTTGATGACCTCAGTGTTGTCGTGGATAATAGGAACGTCACCAAAGGTGCGGACCAAGAGGAAATAAGCCATTGCCTTCCAGGCGAGAGCCTCTCCGATGCAGCGATTCTTGGTGGCCTCGGAAGCAGTCCCGTCAGCGGCAAGGATATTATTTATCACCGTGTTGCACTGCGCGTTCACAGCCCAAAGGGAATATGACATATTCTTAAGATCCTGGTCTGTTCCGTTGACTGTGAGAGTGGTGTAGGCGTTCTGTCCCTGATAGACATTGCCGCACATAGTCTCAGATCCGTAGATGTAGAAACGGATGATATCGTACCAAGGTGAGTTGTAAAGGTAATTGATACCCTGCTCCACCTGAGCGTCGTTCTTGTAGAAATCGCCGGTTGTGAAGCTATCCTCAGAGGGACGGTCCAGGAACTTCTCGCAAGAGGAGGCGCCAAAAGCGATGACAATCGCCACAATTATGTATTTCAATGCGTTTTTCATTTTCTTGTCCTCCATTCTAGAAAGTGAGATTAAGACCGAAAGAGCAAGTCATAGGAGAAGGATAACGTCCGTTATCGACACCGAAAGTCAATCCGGAGGAATCCTGTGTCGAGGCACCGACCTCAGGATCGAATCCCCTGTACTTAGTGAATGTATAGAGGTTCTGGATGTTAGTGTAGAGCCTGATGTTATCGACCTTGATCTTGGTGAGAAGCTTCTTAGGGAAGGTGTATCCCAAAGTGATGTTCTTGATTCTCAAGTAGCTTCCGTCCTCAATGTAACGGGTGCTGAGACGGTCGTTGTCGTTAGGGTCCTGGATGGACGGACGAGGAGTCTTGGTCCCGGCGTTGGAGACTTTGACATTGGTGATATCGTCCTGCCACCAAGAACCGTCAGCATAGGTCTTCTGAGGATCTATCTGGACAAGCTTAGCCCTGTCAGCGATAGATGTGTGCTGGTTGGTCCAAGTGCTGTTCATATGCACGAGACCATTGTAACCCTGACCCATCATATTATAGTTGAGGACCTTGTTGCCATAGGAACCATTAATGAAGATAGAAAGGTCGAAATTCTTGTAACTGAAGGAGTTGGTCCATCCATAAGTAAACTTGGGAAGAGGAGAACCGATGTTGGTGCGGTCAAGCTCGTTGATGACACCATCACCATTGACATCCTCAAACTTGAGGTCACCAACCCACACGGTGGTGTAACGGTTGAATACTCCGTCAGCAGGATATTTCTCAGCCTTGGGAGACCTCTGGATGTCCTCCAGGGACTCATAAACGCCAAGGACCTTGTAGCCGTAGAAGTTATAGAGGGACTCCCCTATCTCGGTCACAGAGACCACATCGCTCCACTGGCCATAGCCGACGAGGTTGGCGTTGGCGCTACCGTCGAGCGCGACAAGTTTGTTGCGGTTGAAGGAAATCTGGAAGTTGCTGTTCCAAGAGAAATCCTTGGTCTGGATCGGATGGGTGTCAAGAGTGATCTCAAGACCCTTGTTCTCGATTGTACCGTAGTTACCCTTAGGGGCGGCGAGAGCGGAGGAGCCGTTACCCTGGGTACCCATATATGAAGGAAGGGTCATCGACATGAGCATGTCGGAGGATATCTTCCTGTAAAGGTCGACGGTAAGGTTGATCCTGCTGTCAAGGAAGCTCAAGTCGAAACCGAGGTTTGTCTGGTGCTGCTTCTCCCAGTGGATACCAGTGTTGGAGATATTGGCCGGGCGTTGGCTGTCACCAAGGCCTGTAGGCATCTTGGACATGCCGGACTCCCAGGCGCCACCACCGATGTTGGCGTTACCTGTCTGACCCCAACCGATACGGATCTTACCGCTGTTCAGGCCGATAGAGTTGGTGAAATCCTTCAAGAACTCCTCGTTGGTGAACCTCCAGCTTCCAGCGAAGGAATGGAAAGGAGCCCAACGGTTATCCGGTCCGAAGTTCGAGGAACCGTCATAACGGAATGTATAAGTGAAGAGGTAGCGGTCGTCATAATTGTAAGTCTCACGGGTGAAGAACGACGCCATGGCCGCGCTTCCGAAACCTGAGTTGACGGTAGGGTTACCTGTAGCGAGTTTGATATTGTGAATATCATCTGAAGGAAGACCGGTGTTGTTGGCGCCGAGGTAGTTCCATCTGGACTCCCAAGCTTCCTGGCCAGCCATCGCAGTGACACTATGCTTACCGAAGGTGTTGGAGTAGGTCAGATAGTTCTTGATTGACCAATAGGTACTTCCATTACGCTGTGAACCCATGCTGTTGTTGCCCCTCTGCCAGCCTCCGAGATTAACCATCGGTTTGTAGAAGGTGGACTCGGAATTACTCACATCGAAACCAACCTCGCTTCTGAGTGAGAAGTGCTTGATGGGGGTGAGGTCAGCATAGACATTACCTGTCAATTTCTGACGCTTCAGGAGGTTTTCATCAAGCATTGCGAGGGCGACAGGGTTGGCGGAGGTGTAACCCTCACGGACAGTTGTCGAATAATTACCGTCAATATCATAGACAGGAATATCGGGAAGAGTGGAGAGGGAGTAGAAGATCACACCCTCTTGACCGTCGGCTAACTTGATATTATCGTTCGTGACAGCATACGTGGCGTTAAGTCCGAGTTTGAACCACTCCTTGAGCTGCGCGTCAAGGTTGGAACGGAAGGAGATACGGTTGAAGCTGGAACCGATAATTGTTCCCTGCTGATCCATATAAGAACCTGACACGTAGTACTGGACCTTCTCGGTACCACCCTGGGCACTGACCTGATGCTGGTGCTGGAGAGCGGTACGGAAGACCTCATCCTGCCAATTGGTTCCCTTTCCGAGAATGGAAGGATCAGCGTACCATGAGTTGGCGTCGACAAGTCCGAGATCCACCATATCATTGTAGTACTCAGCGAATTGGCGGAGGTTCATCATATCGATGCGGCTGGTCTGCCTCGAGAGAGCGAACATTCCGTCATAAGAGAATTTCGCATCCCCGGCCTTACCGTGCTTGGTCGTGATGAGAACGACACCATTAGCGCCTTGCGCTCCATAGATAGCGGTCGCGGAAGCGTCCTTGAGGATTTCCATCGAGACAATATCGGCAGGGTTGATAGTGGCGAGCGGGGAGATCGTGGAGACCTTACCGTTACCAAGTGTTCCCAGACCGAAGTCCCAACCGGAGTTACCGCCACCCTGGACGATCACACCGTCAATGACGTAAAGAGGCTCAGCGTTGGCGTTGACAGTGGCCTGTCCACGGACGCGGATAGAAGATGAGGAACCAGGAGCTCCTGAAGTCTGAACCGCGGAAACTCCGGCGGCACGTCCTTGCAGGGACTGGTCGAGGTTCGTGATGATCGATCCCTTCAGGTCTTCCTCCCTCATTGAGACGGAAGCTCCGGAAAGGTCGCTCCTTTTCATTGTACCGTATCCCACGACAACAACCTCATCGAGGAACTCGGCGTCTTCCTTAAGGAGGACATCGATCACCGTACGGTTGCCGACAGGGATCTCTTGGGTAGCATAACCGATGGAAGAGAACACCAAAGTGGCGCCTGAACGCACTGTAATGGTGTACTTACCATCAAGGTCTGTGATAGCACCGTTGGAGGTGCCTTTCTCCATGACACTGGCTCCGATCACCCCCTGTCCGGTGTCGTCTGTGACAACACCGACAACCTTGACCTGAGCGGACAAGGTTACGGTGGCGAAAAGCGCCAGCATGATGGCTAACAGCTTGTGTTTCATGCTTTACTTGATTTTATTGATATGATTGTGATTGTTTGATTACCTCTATTGTGGTATCAGTGATATATACTCCATTGAGTCCCTGAGCCTCTTGGGCCGGGTCTCCTGTGTAGTCGTCTCCAGGTTCCCACTGAGAGTGGGCAGGGTTGGCGAAACCGCTCCAACCCCAGAAATTCAATCCGTCAAGGACATCTCCGACGAGACCGAAGATGTGCTTGTAATATTTGTCACGACATGTGGTGGCCGCTTCCCTGCTGTCTGAAAATCCATCCCTCGGGAAACCGAACTCCTCAACCACGATGGGAAGCCCGAGCCTCTCGGCGAGTTCCACATGCTTTTTTATATAAGCATCGGTATTAGCGATGGCGGCATCCAAATCCTCAGATAAGCTCTCCGCTTTCGCCCAGCCCCAGTTGTAGGGCCAGATGTGGATTGTCATATAGTCGACTCCAGGAATGGAATTGACCTGCTCAAGTAGGACAGGATCGCTCTCGCAGCCCATTAGTCCTTCATTTCCAGTAGATAGTAGATGGTTAGGATCAATCTCCTTAATGAGCTTGGCGGTCTCGGTCATCCAGCCGATGAAGCCTGACCTTATCTCTGGATCATCAGAAAAACAACGGGGCTCATTGCCAATCTGCCATGAGAATATCGCGGGATCATCCTTATAAGGTTTGCCGGTAATCGAGTTAATCCTACCTACAATCGCGCGTACGTGATTAAAGAAGAGTTCCTGTGCGGGTTTGGAGGTCTGGAACTTCCTCATCTGCTGCATGAAAGGCCAATAACCATCCACCAGTGGGATAAGGGCCTTCTCCCCTGTCGCCCACTCGAGATACTGACCATATCCTCCGGACCACTCCCAGGAATTGTTAAGATACAAGACAGCCTGCATGTCCCTCTTGCCAAGCTCCACAAGGAAGCGGTCAAGACCTGACAGAAGGGTATCGTTATACACACCCGGAGCTGTCTGTAAAGCAGGATCGACACGGGAAAACACACCGTCAGGTCCATCTCCACCCACAAGGACACGGAGATTCTCAAGCCCGAGAGCCTTCAGGGCGTCCAGTTCTTTGCATAGACGTTCGATATTCCCTCCACGTCCTTCGGAGGCAAGTATGGGACCGTACCAGAAATTGGTGCCCACGAAAGTGTAGGGCTGCCCATGTCGAAGAAAATGGCCGTCACTTACACGAGTGAAATCTGCCTCACGCGCGCAAGAGACTAGCATAAAAAGTGTGACCGCAAGAGCGATCCTGGAAAACGAAAACTTCATGTTGGCCAAACATAATAGTGTCAATCGCGAAATTATTTGTATTCGTTTGTGAGTACAAATACAAAATTAGCATAATATGATACTATTTTGACCGCTAAACGAAGATGCGTGTTTTCTTGAACAAGGTACGGAAATCCCGTGGGGTATATTCCCTCTTCGCCTTGAACAAACGATTGAAATTGGAAAGGTTGTTGAAACCGCAACTATAGCATATCTCAGAGATGCTATTTGTCGTGTCCACAAGCATGCGGGCGGCATTGCCAAGACGTATATCAATGATATAGTCACTCAATGCACGGCCGGTCCGAAGATGGAAGAACCGGCTGAAAGCCGAAGGAGACATTCCGACAAGGGAAGAGAGCATCCCGAGGCTGAGATCCTCGGCGTAATGGTCATTGATGTACTGCTTGACTTTCATCACCCTACGGCTCTCCTTATCCCTGACGGCACGGGCGAAGGAGCTGCTTGCCAATATCCTGGAATCCTCTGCCCTGGACAGCTCATAGATGATTTTCATGAAGTGGAGATACTGGTCAAATGGCTCTGTGTCAGACGAAAGGTTATCCAGCAGTGAATACACTTTCATGATTGTCTTTACCGAGAATGTCAGCCCATGGCCAGCCTTGGAGAGCATCTTGCTGATGGAAGAGAACTGGCTCTTATTCAATAAGATATCAGGGAAAATATCAGGAGAGAACTGGATCGTGATCTCGCGCACGTCCGGCTCGACGCAGCTTCCCTGTTCCCAGGCGTGCTCAAGCTCATTGCCGGCGACCAATGTCAACTCATAAGGGCCGATCTCCTCGACACTGTCCCCGACAACTCGACGGACTCCCTGGCCATTCTCTATGAAATTGAGCTCATAGTCCCGATGCGAGTGCAGGGGGAAAAGAAACTCGGACTTGTGACGCTCCACGATATACAGACAATCTTTGTCCGTAATGGGGGTGATTTCTTTCAGTACGGTATTAGTCGGCATGCGCGAATATAAGAAATTTTGATACTATTTTCACAAGTGTCGAGTAAGTTATGGAAGTATTAGTATATTTGCACGCTTTTAGCGCTTGATATGAACCATCTCGGTGAAATACTCTCATTGATCGTAGCGGTGTCCTGGACCTTCTCGGCATGGTATGCCGACAAGGCGAGCAGACGGATAGGGTCGATGGAGACCAATGTGATACGCCTTGTCCTGGCCACATTATTCCTTTCCATCTTGCTCTGGGTGACAATTGGACGCCCTTTCCCGGTCCATGCGGACTGGAAAGCCTGGCTCTGGCTCGGTCTTTCAGCGGTGGTCGGATATGTATTCGGGGATTATTGCCTATTCAACAGCTATCTCTTGATCGGCCCGCGCTTGGGGCAGCTGATGATGACTATAGCGCCTCCGATGGCGGCGATAGCCGGATGGATAATGCTCGGAGAATCAATGTCATGGAAATCCATCCTTGCGATGGCTGTGACCTTGTGCGGTATCGGGATGTCCATTCTCAGCAGAGGCGAGAAACACCAGCTGAAACTTGACATACCATTCAAAGGGATTCTCCTCGGCATCGGAGCCGGGACAGGACAGGGAGTCGGTCTGGTCCTAAGCAAGATCGGAATGGGGCATTATGCCGCCGCTGTTCCCGCAGACGCGCCTCAGATAATGCAGACTATGCTTCCTTTCGCCTCGACTCTGATCAGGGCAATAATCGGAATGATAGGCTTCTTTATACTATTATGCCTCGGAAACGGATTGGGAAGCCTCCGGAAAGCGGTCAAGGATCCCAAAGGCATGAAATACGCCACCTTGCTCACCATATTCGGACCGGCTATCGGCGTGTCACTGTCCCTTATGGCGGTCCGATACGCCAACGCGGGCATAGCGTCTACCTTGATGGCTCTCGCCCCGGTCTTGATCATAGCCCCTGACGTGCTTATCAACAAGCACAAGATAAAGGTCAAGGAGATCATAGGAGTCCTTGTCAGCATCACCGGTGTGGCGATGTTCTTCCTTCTGTGATAATCAGATAATACTGTTTTCTTTCGTGAAACGGACTATCTCGGGAACATATCCGAAAGCAAGTCCCGTCACGGAGTCGGCGCATCCATAATATACAGCCAGACGTCCCGTCTCCGGATCGTGCAGGGCGGCGCAAGGGAATGTCACGTTAGGGACATCTCCCGTGCACTCGTATATCTCACGAGGGGAAATAAGATAAGGACCGCTCCTGGCGAGGACTTTCCAAGGCTCCTCAAGATCCAGCAAAGCTGAGCCGAAAGCGTAGACATACCCGTTGCAGGAACGCAGGACACCGTGATAGATGAGCAACCAGCCATCAGGAGTCTCGATAGGGACAGGTCCGGCCCCGATCTTCATGCACTGCCACGCGCTGACCTCAAAAGGAGCCGGCGCCATGACATGACGATGATGGCCCCAATACTCCAGGTCAGGCGATTCTGAATAAAAAATATCTCCAAAAGCCGTATGTCCGGTGTCACTCGGACGGGAAAGCATGGCGAACTTCCCACCTATCTTCTTAGGGAACAGAACTCCGTTACGGTTGTAAGGCAGAAAAGCATTCTCAACTTGATGGAATACTTCGAAATCGGTCGTCCAGGCGACTCCGATTGTCGGGCCATGATAACCGTTGCACCAGGTCACATAATACTTTCCGTCGAGCAAGGTGACCCTGGGATCGTAGCCATAGACCCATTCGGCGACCTCAGGATCCGCACCCGTGAACTTCACATCCTCTTCATTAATCTCCCAGCTGATTCCATCGACAGAAAAACCGGCATGCAAGCGCATACGGCGGTTGGTATCATCACAACGGAAAACACCCGCATAGTTGTACTTCCCTTTCTTGAAAGGGACAACAGCGGAATTGAATATGGAATTGGAGGTGGATAACAGGTCGCGAGGTATAATAGGATTAGCGGAATACCGCCACATCACTTCTTTCGAGCCAGCGGGACGATCCTCCCAAGGGAATATGCTATTCATTTAATTATTAATAAATTACTAATCAACAAAACGTATGGTTCCCCATTTGTCGGGGATATGGATATCCACCACACCGGTAGGTGACCAGACCCAGTTCTCCTCAGGCTTTGTAAGCCACTCAACCCTGGAGAAATTGGCCTTCCACTCCTTGTTCTTCAATGGATCCTCTCCACCCCGGCAGAGTCCCTTGAAAGGTATCATGATCTCTACAGACCAACCTTTATCGATGTCCGAGGATTTGTTCAGTGTACCCTGTACCTTGACGGCTGTTTTCAGCCCGGGGAAATCCCAGGTCATGATATAAGTGCCGCCCTGACTGTATGGCTTGTCCATCAATAGGTCCATCACGGTTCCGAGAGCGTTGGTCTCGAACTCATAATAAAGCTTTGAGTCACAATACGGATTAAGGAATACCTCGAAATCGTTATCACGATAGACTATGTCGTCCCTGTCTGTGATCTTCGCCTTGACATCCGGTTCCTCGAGAACAGCGCTGATATAAAGATTATCGTCATCCCAGAGCATCCTCATGGTAGTGAGATACTTAGGGGCAGCCCAACCTTCGCCTCGGATATCCCGGAAGTCAGTGCATGGAACAGCTCCGGCCCATTCTTTATCGGTGACTTTCCCGTCAATCTTTATCTTGCCTCCCGCACGATGACAGTCATAAACAGGCTGACCCGCCGCTGTAAGGGGCAGCAGGGCCAGTATAAACAAAAGGACTTTCCTCATAAATCCGCGATTTTCGCGAATTTACAAAAAAAGCCCGATTTCAAGGCATTTTAGACGCAAGTGTACCCGCCGTCCACAGGAAGAGCAACACCTGTGACATAAGCGGAAGCCGGCGAAGCGAGGAACAAGACAGCGGTGTCCAATTCACCCTCATTTCCATAGCGCTCAAGAGGGATGACCTGCTTGGCGTAGTTCTGGAAATATTCCGAATTCAGCGTATCAACAGTCAAGGGAGTGTAGAAATAGCCCGGACAGATAGAATTGACAGTTATACCATGCTTGCCCCATTCAGCGGCAAGGGCACGGGTGAGATTTACTACACCACCCTTGGCGGCATGGTATGGCGAAGCCGGAGCGATCTTGTTGCCTACGAGTCCATACATCGAGGCGATATTGATTATACGGCCGTATTTCGCGGGAATCATCGCCTTGGCGGCGACAGCTCTGGCGACCTTGAAAGAACCGAACAAATCGATCTGGAACTCGTTTTCGAACTGGGCGTCAGTAATCTCCTCAGCTGGAGCCACAGCACCCGTGCCAGCGTTATTGACAAGGACATCTATCCTCCCGAAACGCTCCAAAGCCTTGGCGACGACATCCTCGACCTGCTCAGTAGAAGTGATATCGCAACGCAGTGGTAGAACCTCCACCCCGAAATCAGCCCTGATAGACGCGGCGACCTCTTCCAACTTCTCAAGCCTTCTGGCGATTGGGACAACATTACATCCCGCACTGGCAAGAGCCCTAGCCATCTGCACTCCTAATCCACTCGAACAACCGGTCACAAGAGCGACCTGCCCTTTCATCTCAAAATAATCCTTCATTGTTTATATCGTTTTAGCAATCCGCGAATATAGCACTATTTCCTAGCTTTCCAAATCCCCTCAGCGAAATCCAGCATCAACTGCCAATCAAGAGGTGCTATACCATGCTCTCCCTTCCTATGGTAGTATCCAAGGAAAGGGCCGATGCCCGATATATCATAATCATCAGGCCACTCCACATTAGGCATTCCCTTCTTACCCAGGAACTTCCATGCGGAACTGGCAGCCTTTACAGCCAAGTATTCCCCCTTCGTGTCAAACCATCCCTCATCGAATCCTTCAACCAAAAGTCCCCTGGGCGCTATACATGCCAGAAGGAGATGCTGGTCAAAGGGCATAGCGTCAGTATTGTCCGCATATTTGTCGTAAGCCCTGCAATACCAATGTCTGAAAGACACAACTTCTGTGGCCACAGACTCACCGTAGTTACGTTTGGCGAGCGGGACTCCCCCACCTCCGGTCTGGACAGGGACAACTACGGGAAACCTATCATCAAACGCACCGGCTATCAAAGCGGCCTTGGCGAGCCTTGAATACCCAGTCAGAATCACCTTATTCTGGTCCAAGGCAGGGTCTGACTCAATCATATCCATAGCCCTCATAAGCACCCAGGCCCAAGCCATAAGGGAAGTGGTGTTGTCGTCACGTGACGGATCCCTAGGGCCCCACAGATCAAATATTCCCGTATAGGCGAAGCTGTCCTGCGACTTGACTCCGTCTTTCACTTCAGCCATGTACGGATCTGGAGAGACCTCATTGTAAGTGGCGGTGACAAACGCATAACCACGGGCGGCAAGTGTTCCCACAGGATAGACGGTCTTTTCCCCATCCCGGTTATATTTTCCACGATCAGCTTCCGAGGCCTTATGATCCTGTTCCCCGAACAGGCCGGCGAACCATGCGTCAGACACCAGGATCTCCTCATCAGGAAGGACGGTATGGTTGCCGGCATAATTATACATAAGCACCACAGGGACAGGACCTTCCACGTTATCCGGAGTAACAATCAACCAGTCGACCTTGGGCCCTGACTTATCAGGACGGAACCACATCCTCACCTGCCTCCTGGTCCCTTGACCATGGAGCGTCGGTCCCTCCTCGATGGTCTCAAGGAATATCCCGTCGCCCTTCGAAGGCAACATTCCATACATCTCATGCTGGAACATGTCCAGAATCTCCGTCCGGCGCTCTTGCCACTGACTCTTCTTCACCTTTTTACCATTCGCGAACACCAACGGATCCTGAAGGGTGTACGGGGCTACGGCGGCCTCGTCATAATTCACACTCTGCGCCGATGCTGTGACAGCCAAGAAGAGGACTGCCGCAACCAAAAGGAAAAACCTGTTTTTTGTCATATAGTGATATATGTTTATAATTGATTATGGTTATATTTGTAAAGATAACACTTTTTTCAGTCATGCGTACTTTTCAAATCGTACTATATGCCGCCGCGGTAGTCGCCGTAATCCTTTTCCAAAGCTGTAAGCCAAAGTTCAAATTCGAGTTGGACAAGCATCTTGGGATCTGTGGCACAGGTCACGCCGAAGCGGCTAAAGCCGCCGGGCTGGACTATCTCGAAGCGAATGTGAGCGGCTTCCTGATGCCCGAGAAAAGCGACGAGGAATTCGCCGCCAACAAAGAATTAGCGAAAACTATCACCCCTCCTATTTATTCCGCCAACGGTTTCTTCCCCGGCGAGATCAAGGTTGTGGGACCCGAGGCTGATATCGAACGCGCGGTAAAGTATTCGGAGACAGCCATTCGGCGCGCGGAGGAAATAGGAATCGAAATCCTTGTTTTGGGAAGTAGTGGATCAAGGAATATCCCCGAGGGTTTCGACAGGGCTGAGGCGGAGAAGCAGTTTGTGGATTTCCTTAAACGCATCGCACCCGCCGCCGAGGAGCATCATGTGGTGGTCGCTTTAGAGCCGCTGCAGGCATCTGAGAGCAATTTCATCAACACAGTTCCGGAGGGTGCCGAAATCGCCAGGAAGACCGGCAGCGACTATATCTGTGTGATCGCCGACCTCTTCCACATGGCCAGGATGAAAGAAGGGCCGGAGGACATCATCAAGTCGGCGGACAAGTTGGTCCACTGCCATATAGCCGAATGCGAGGAGCGCACTGCTCCCGGCGTGAAAGGTGATGACTTCACACCATATTTCAAGGCGTTGAAGCAGATAAAATATGACGGAAGGATATCTTTCGAATGCTCTTGGCAGGATGTCAGCACGCAGCTTCCGAAGGCAGTCGAAGTTATGAAAGAGCAAATTAATTCAATAAAATAACACAAGACTATGCAGACCAGACGGGAATTTATCAAAACGAGCCTGGCAGCCACTGGTGGCCTTATGCTCGGTGGAATGGCGCTTGACGCCAAGATATATTCAGGATCCATAAAAGCCAACGACAGGGTAAGGGTCGGAATCATCGGATTCTCAGACCGTTGCCGCAGCTCGCTGATCCCAACATTCATGGCTAACGCCGAGGAGCTCGGCTTCGAGATTGTCGCGGTGTCCGACATCTGGAACCGCCGCCGCGAGGAGGCACGGGTGTTCTTCAAGGAGAAATACGGGATTGATGTCAAGCTGTTCCGCAACAATGAGGAGCTCTATGATTCCGGGATGTGCGACGCGGTAATTATCTCAACCGCCGATTTCCAACACGCCACCCACCTTATTGAGGCGGTCCAGGCCGGATGTGACGCTTATTGCGAGAAGCCCTTCGCCGAGACCATGGCGGATGCCCGGAAGGCTCTCAAGATCGCTACCGAGTCCGGAAAGATCGTGCAGATCGGATCCCAGCGCCGCTCAGCCCCCAATTACCAGGCCGCTTGTGAATATATCAACTCAGGCAAGTTCGGCCAGATCACTATGGTGGAGATGAGCTGGAATGTCAACCAGCCCGGCCGTTGGCGCCGCCCTGCCCTTGTGGCCGAATGCCGTGAGGAGGACACAGACTGGAAGAGATTCCTCTGCAACCGTCCATACGAGCCGTGGGATCCACGGAAATACTTGGAATACAGGCTGTTCTGGCCTTATTCTTCAGGCATTCCCGGGCAGTGGATGTCCCACCAGATCGACACTGTCCACTGGTTTACCGGACTGAGCCATCCAAGAAGCGTCGCCGCAAACGGAGGCATTTATCTCTGGAAGGACGGACGCCGCAACTACGACACCCTGACCGCGGTGATGGACTATGGTCCTGAAGGTTCCTCTGACGGCTTCCAGGTCCTCTACACCTCCCGCTTCACCAACTCGGCCGGAGGAGTCAAGGAACTCTATTTCTCCAATGGCGGTACTCTCAACCTAGACACGAACGAGGTCACCTCCGCCGGAGGTTTGAGCGCCGGTGACGCCGGAGCCATGGGAATGGAGGCTAACCTCCTGGAGACTTTCAAACTCCCTTCAATCAAGATCGAGACCGGAGCCAACACAGGCGGTGACGACATGACATATCTCCACATGCGTAACTGGATGGAGTGCGTCAAGAGCCGTAAGGAACCCAACGCTCCTGTCATCGCCGGATACAACCACTCCATCGCCACTATGATGACAAACGCGGCGGTCCGTTCCGGAGAGAAAGTGACCTTCGACGAGGCCAAGCAAGAAATCATGGCTGGAGGCAAACCATTCAAACCATTCAAGTACATCTAATTTATGAATAAGAAGTTACAACTCATCCCCGTGATGCTATGCTTCTTCGCCATGGGGTTTGTGGACCTTGTGGGCATAGCGTCAAACTACGTACAATCCGACCTGGGACTAAGTGATTCAGCCGCCAATATATTCCCTTCCCTGGTCTTCTTCTGGTTCCTCATTTTCTCCGTCCCGACCGGGATGCTGATGAATAAGATAGGACGGAAGAATACCGTGCTGCTGTCCCTGGCGATCACTATCCTCTCTCTCGTTTTGCCGATATTCGGGGAGAGTTATGCCCTGATGCTAGCCGCATTCTCCCTCCTGGGAATAGGCAACGCCATAATGCAGACCTCCCTCAACCCTCTTATCGCCAATATCGTGAAGGGAGACGGCCTGGCCAGCACTATGACATTCGGGCAGTTTGTCAAAGCGATCGCCTCTTTCATGGCCCCTTATATCGCCATGTGGGGAGCGACGGCAGCCCTTCCCTCATTCGGGCTGGGTTGGAGGCTTCTTTTCCCCGTCTACGGGATAATCGGTATTGTCGCCGCCCTTCTTCTGGCAGGAACATCAATAGAGAGGGAGACAGTCAGCGAGAAGGCCTCAGGATTCGCTGATTGCCTTAAGCTCCTCGGGAAGCCTTTCGTGCTGTTCTCTTTCCTCAGCATAATGTGCCATGTGGGAATCGATGTGGGAACTAACACGACCGCTCCCAAACTCCTCATGGAGCGTGTAGGCATGACCCTCACCCAGGCTGGATTCGCGACCAGTTTGTATTTCATCTGCCGTACAATAGGAAGCCTGCTGGGGTCGTTCATCCTCTCCAAGTTCAGCCACAAGAAGTTCTTCTTACTCAATGTGATACTGATGGCCGCCGCCATGTGTCTGATGTTCTTCGGCGGAACGAAGGCGATTCTCTACACCGCCATTGTGATGATCGGACTCGCCAACTCGAATCTCTTCTCGATAGTGTTCTCACAGGCTCTGCTTGCTGTTCCGGATAAGCAGAACGAGGTCTCGGGACTTATGATCATGGGCCTTTTCGGCGGAACCATATTCCCGCTGCTTATGGGATTCGCCTCCGACGCTGTCGGGCAGGCTGGTGCCGTAGCTGTGATGTTCATCGGTGCCCTCTACCTTCTCTATTACTCATCCCTTATCCGTAAATAGCTATGGATAGGTTAGTTATCGGAATTGGAGAAGCTCTCTGGGACATGCTTCCCGAAGGGAAGAAGCTTGGTGGGGCCCCTGCGAATTTCGCTTTCCACGCAGGACAGTTCGGTCTTGAGAGCATGGCTGTAAGCGCTATCGGGCTGGATCCTTTAGGCGAGGAGATCGCCAAGGAACTGGAAGAACACGGACTTCCCTTCCATCTTGACCGGATAGACTACCCGACCGGGACAGTCCAGGTCACTCTGGACTCAAATGGAATCCCGCAGTACGAAATCAAAGAGGATGTGGCTTGGGATAATATTCCTTATACCAAGGAATTGGCAGACTTGGCCGGAAGGGCGCAGGCGGTTTGTTTCGGCTCGCTTGCGCAAAGGAGCCCTGTGAGCAGGGAGACTATCGGCTGGTTCCTCGACGCGGTCCCTGAGGACTGTCTTAAAGTGTTCGACGTCAACCTGCGGCAAACATTCTATAGCAAGGAGATCATCGAAGATTCCATGCGGAGATGTGACATTCTGAAGATCAATGACGAGGAACTGGAGATAGTGAAGGAGATGTTCGGGCTTGAAGATCTTCCGACAGAGGGACTATGCAGGTCAATTATTGATGAATATGGGCTCAAGATGTTGATCCTCACTTGCGGGGTTAACGGCAGCCATGTGTTCTCAGGGGATGTCTCATCTTTCATAGAGACGCCGAGGGTGAAAGTCGCCGACACAGTCGGAGCCGGTGACTCTTTCACGGGAGCTTTCGTGGCTTCTATTCTTAAGGGAAAGCCTGTCCGGGAGGCCCATGAGGCCGCTGTCAAGGTTTCAGCCTTTGTCTGCACCCAGAGCGGAGCGATGCCAGTGATCCCGGAAGACTTGAAATAATCACTTCCACTTCACGTCCCGCAGATAGACTTGGCGGGATCCCTCATGAACGGAGTTGAAACCCAGTTGAGTCCCGTCGGGACGCCATCTGGGATGGAGATCACATCGTGAATATTGCTCCGTGTATTCCTCGGGAACGTAAAACCTGCCGAGTGGCATAATCGCCTCATCCTCAAGCCGGACGAGCACCCAACTCCGGAACCTATCCTTGTTCCAATAGCCGTCTGAGGAGAGGAATTTACCGTTCGGGGAGAAGATCAGATGGCCGTCCCAATCCATTATACCCGGGGCGATATGCCTGACCTTTTCTTCCTCCCCTACTTTGAATATGGTATGGGCCCAACAATCGCCACCGTCCCAGCATGCGGTGACCGCAAGTGTCTCGTCATCAAACCAATTAAAGTGAGATCCTTTCCATCCGTCAGGGAAGCATCGGCGAAGGTTCGAACCATCGGTGTCAACAGTCAGGGACACAGTATCCCAGTTATAGATTATTCCCCTGGTTTCCAACTGTTTCCGGAAGTTCTCGACAGTCCTGGCGAGGAAAAATATCCTCTTTGCGTTAGGGCTGATTATAGTGTGGCAAAAATAGGCCAATCCATCCTCCTTGGTTATTTCAGGCATGAGATCCTTTGCCTGGGCAACCGTCAAAATCAGCTTGGAGTTTCCTGTCTTCAGGTTGACCAGACGCAGTCCATCATCGTTTGGCCAAACCTCATCCACCATCGCCTCCTGACCAGGTCCGGCGTACCCATAATCAGGACGGCAAAGCCTGAGACGGGCGTAATTGATGCTTACCGCCCACTCACCATTCCTGTCCACAGCGCTTATAGGATAAGGGATTATCCTTTCTTGACCCGTCTTCCAATTCAGGACCACAGTCACGAAATGACCATCACGGCAATCGTTGAACGCGCATAGCCCATCTTCCCATGGCAGCCAATGAAACATCGCGGCCTCCTGGAAATTCCAGCAGGTAGTCTTTGAAACAGGGATCAACTTGTTGCCGTCTTGAAGGTCGACGAGAGCGATTGTGGCCGTATCTGTTTGCTCGGCAAGCCGTCCACTGAAATCGATTTCCAGAACACTGACATACCGCCCGTCAGGACTCCATGAATTGATTCCGAAATAACTGGCGAGAAGGTGCTCTTTCGGCCCGGAAGTGATAGCATACGGCTCCCCCACCTCGGGAAATGGTTCCGGACCGGCGTTCCGGCACATCACCGCACTGACCAAAGCAAACAAAAACAATGGCAAACGTCTCATTTTCCAACTGTTAAATCAGGCTCTAATTTAGCTATATTTCTCCACAAAGTTTATTCTTTGTTGTATATTCGCGACTGCATCTATCAGATTAGACTCTGTCCACCGAAAAGATGAGATATAGGAAAGACAGACACGGAGACGAACTCTCAATTCTTGGATACGGCTGCATGCGTTTCAGCCGTAAAGGCGCTGGCATTGATATCGACAAGACTGAGAAAGAACTGCTGGCCGCCTATCATGCGGGAGTGAATTATTTCGACACGGCATATATTTATCCTGGCAGCGAAGCGGCTCTGGGCAAGATTCTGGAGCGAAACGGGATACGAGAGAAGGTCAACATCGCGACCAAATTGCCTCAATATCTAGTCCGTAACCTCTCTTCGCTGGACAAGTTTTTCAACGAGGAGCTATCCCGCCTCCGGACTGATCATATTGACTACTATCTTATGCACCATTTGACCGATATCGCTCAGTGGGAAAGACTTAAGACCGTGGGAGTTCTGGACTGGATCACGGAGAAAAAGGCCTCTGGAGCAATCCGGAATATCGGTTTTTCCTACCACGGAAACACTGATAACTTCCTGAAGATTCTCGCCGACTATGACTGGGATTTCTGCCAGATTCAGTACAACTATCTCGATGAGACAACACAAGCGGGTGTGGCAGGGCTGAAAGCGGCCGCCGCCAGGGGTATCCCTGTCGTGATAATGGAACCATTACGAGGCGGAAAACTGGTGAACAAGCTGCCGGAGGAAGCGAAACGGCTCATTTCCAGGCATCCCCGTAAATGGAGTCCGGCAGATTGGGGGCTGCGGTGGTTGTGGGATCAGCCCGAAGTGACTGTTGTGCTCTCAGGAATGAATTCCATCGAGATGGTGGAAGAAAATGTCAGAACCGCATCGGATGCCACTATTGGCGAATTCTCCGAGGATGACCGAGCGTTTCTACAGCGGATCCTTGGCATCATAAAGGCGAAGGAAAAGGTCGGATGTACCGGATGCCGCTATTGTATGCCTTGTCCCAAAGGTGTGGATATTCCCGGAATATTCGCCAGCTACAACACGATGTTCACGGAAGCGAAAATGTCCGGCCGTTCACAGTATTTCCAGACGGTCGCCCTGGCGGCAGAGCCGTCCTTCGCCTCGCAATGTGTCAAGTGCGGCATATGCGAGCAGCATTGTCCACAAGGCATTCCAATTCGCGCGAAACTTCAGGAAGCAGAGAGAGCGCTGCTCCCCTGGCCTATGAAATCAATCGTCAAACTTAGCCGGAAATTCCTGCTCCGCAAAAAGTGATCATTTGATATTCGCCAGGAATACGCCCACGCTATAGATAAGATTAACGTTGGCGACGGTGCCGCTCAGGTCCCAATCAGCGCGGTATTCGTCTGACGGTTTATGGTACCAGACCGGCATAGGATATTTGTTGGGGCGAGATGGGTCTACAGGATGGAGTCCGTTTCCCACAACGACTGAAGGAACACCTTTCTTGACGAAGTTGAAGTGGTCAGATCTGAAGAACCAGCCGTCAGAATTGTCATCATCATAGAAGATGTACCTTCCTTGCGCCGCGGCGGCAGCCTCATAATAAGGCCTAAGGACACTCTCCTCCCCTCCTAGAATCACCACATCGTGAGTCAGTTCCGCCGGACCGACACTCTCGAAATTGAGGCAAGCCACGGTCTTTCCCATAGGCGCCACCGGATGGGCGCAGTAGTATTCGGAACCGAAAAGGCCACTCTCTTCCGATGACGGGAAAAAGAATAAGACAGAGCGACGAGGCTTGGAAGGCATTTGATTGAACTTCTTAGCCGAAAGCAAGACTCCGGCTATCCCGGAGCCATTATCAGCCGCGCCATTGTAAATCGCGTCACCGGTTTCATCCGGAGTGCCTATACCAAGATGATCCCAATGGGCACTCATCACGACAAATTCGTCCTTGAGATCCGTTCCCGGGAGGATTCCGCCGACATTACGTGTCTTTTGGATGTCATATGTGACGGACATATTCACATCTCCTTTCACCTTGAGCGAGAAGCTGCGGAAACCAGGCTTCTTAGCCGCGGAAATGGCTGTGTCCAAGTCAATTCCGGCAGCCTCAAAAAGCTTGCGAGCGCCATTTTCATGAAGCCAACCCTTTACCGCGAGCTCGTCGGCATTGTCCGTTTCAGGATTGTAAAGAGCCAGGTTATCTTCCATATGTCCGTTGACGCAGACATGCCAGCCGTAGCTGGCGGCTTCCGTGTTATGAAGAACAAGACAGCCGGCAGCCCCACGGCGCTTGGCCTCCTCGAACTTGTAGAGCCACCTACCATAGTATGTCATATTGTGGCCCCGGAAAAGCGAGGCGTCATAATAGCCGGGATCGTTGACCATGGCGATGACGATCTTACCTTTCACGTCTATTCCATCATAGTCATCCCACCCATATTCAGGAGCATGGATACCGAACCCGCAGAAGACATATTCAGCTTTAGGGATGCTGACCTTGTCCGTGGCTCGGGCGGTCCACACCACCATATCGTCAGGATAGTTTAGGCGGATCTTTTTCTTCCTTTTGACAACGAAGCAGCCACCGTCCGGTTTCGCGGTAACGGCAATCATTTCGAAAGGCTGATACCAGCTGCCGCCAAAGGCGGGTTCAAGGCCTAGGGCTTCCAGTTCCCCAGCCAAATAAGAGACGGTCTTCTCCTCGTATTCAGTCATGGGCTTCCGGCCACCGAAATCATCGGACGAGATGGTTTGGATCCAACTTCTTAGCAGAGACTCGTCATTGATGATTGCCGGAACATTCTGAGTTTGTGCGTAAACGGCGCCCGAGACACACAATGCCGCGATGGCCATCAGGGAAATGTGCAGTCGCATATTCATTCGTTAATAATAACCCTACCCCTTATCTGAATCGTTGATCCCAATCGGTACAAGAAGCCATGCCTTGCATGTTGCAACCGTTGAAACCGCCCCCGGCGCAACGAGCTCTCTCGCTATTGTCGAACTCAACCCACTTGCACCAGAAGTCAGAAGAGGTACGCCCACACCAGTGGGAGCATGTCGCGCATACACGCCAGTCACTAGGTACTTTATTAGCCATATTATGTCAGAAATAATAAGTTTTCGTGGAAAGTAAGAATTATTGTGTTATACAAAAACAACATAAAAAACATCGCAATTTATGCGGCAAGTTGCTCATATAAATCCTCTTCTCTGTTTATCTTTTCAATAAAGGAATAATCAAATCCCTCTTTTCTTCTCAGATACTCATATCTTTTCAAAACCCCTGACGGTTCTTTTTCAAAAGGGCCCTTTTACTTCATGAAAACAAGTTCGTATTGCCGGGATCCAAGACCGATTTTTTCTCCGTGGATAAGCTGGGTTTCCCATTCCGATTCCGGAGTGGTGTTTTTGAAGTGATCATGGTGATCATGGAAACCCTCTTCGTGAAGATGATCTCCAAGTACTGAATTACGTAACGGTTCAGCTGCCAAGCAAGCATCCGCACAAGCCTGGTCTAGGGCGACAGGATCCTTGGAAACGAACATTCCAATGTCCGGAAGGATGGGAGCATCGTTCTCGGAATGGCAGTCGCAATATGGAGATACATCTACTATAAGCGAAATGTGGAAACAATCGCGTCCGCTGACAACAGCTTTCGTATATTCAGCCATCTTGGCGTTCAGAACGGAGATAGCCTGGTCCTCGGCAAAGTGGATAGCATCGAAGTTGCATGCCCCAAGGCAACGTCCGCATCCTACACAATGGGACTCGTCCACTTGCATTTTCCTATTCACCGGATCAAATACCAATCCTCCGTTAGCGCACTCTCTCTCACAACGCCGGCATCCTCGGCAGCTGGTTTCATCGATATTAGCCTTACCCGCGGAATGCTGGTCCTTCTTGCCGGCTCGGGAACCACATCCCATACCGATATTCTTTATCGTTCCGCCGAAACCCGTCATCTCGTGACCCTTGAAATGCGTCAGGCTGATAAACACATCCGCATCCATAACGGCACGACCGATGAGAGCCTCTTTAGTATATTCCCCGCCTTCGACTGGAACAGCCAAGTCATCGGTACCCTTCAATCCATCGGCGATAATGACCGGACAACCGACAGTCAGCGGCGTAAAGCCATTTTCCCATGCGCACTCAAGATGCTCCAAGGCATTCTTTCGGAAACCGGGATACATGGTGTTGCAGTCAGTTAGGAACGGCTTGCCACCGAGTTCCTTGACCAAATCTACAATAGCTTTGGCATAATTGGGACGCAGATAACTGATATTGCCCAATTCGCCAAAATGCATTTTAATCGCGACAAACTTTCCATCCATGTCTATGTCGGCAATCCCAGCCTTACGAGCGAGCCTTTTCAGTTTGGCAGGCATACTCTCTCCGAATGCCGATGTCCGGAAATCGGTATAAAAAACTTTTGATGGTTCCATGATAGAGTCTTTCAAATCTTTGTAAATATAGCATTTCCGCACGTGATTTCTATTATTCGCGACAAAAAGATGCCATATTTAACAAATAAGCAGATCCATAAAACACTCTTCTACACACTGCCGAAGATTTGAAGCCTTGGTGATATCCAATTCATTGTCTCCTTGAAGATAAGCCCGCTTATTGACTTCAATCATTAGCGAACTATACTGAAATCCTGCCTCCGGTGAAATAGAATTGGAATATGGTTCGTTCACACCAACAGAATAGCCTTTTGACTGGAAATGAGAAATGATCATGTGAATCAAACTGTCATCGGGCCGACTCCAGTCTTCATTTATGCCGATACAGATATCCGTCTCAGACAGATCGGATGGAAAAGAATGGCAATCGATAAGCAGCGATTCTGGGGTCAGAGCCTGAACCAGTCGTTGCCGATGTTCATGGAAACTATTGAGGGCGAACTGTTTCTCGTTATCCGAAACGGCTCTGCTCAATAATCCGAATCGAGTGTAAACGATTCCCTGCCCTATCTTTTCCAACGGATCGTTCTCGAGGCGCTCAACATCGCAGAAGAAACGTGAGAAAGGGTAAGAGACAGGAATGATTCTGGGATCCAACCTTGTGGAAGAAGCAAATAACCAGTCGGTATACCAATCTGTCCACCGTGCGACCTCAATATTGATTCCTTTCTCCCAACTCGATTGTCCGAATGGAAAAACCGGGCTGGCATGTGGAATATGAATAACGATTCTATTTTGCGGCATATATTCCTATTTATGCCCAAACACCACCGTCAGCGATGAGCAAAGGCTGCCGCTGCAGCAGTTCCATTCCAATTACTCCATCAACCCCGAGAAGGGAGAGCGATGTACGGATGAGAAAGGGAAGATGCCCCGCACGAATGTTAAAGTTTTGCCCCGCAAATGAAACAGGGAACTCAAAGATAGGAGTCACAAACGATCCTCCCGGAACCATCGGATTGAAATCTGTCACAGAACCAACCGAAGAGAGTCCCTCGGTTAAGCACGACATCACATAGGATGTCGGAGCACCTGTGTCGATAATGACTTTCGTCTTGTGGCCTCGGATTTCCATCTCGGCAGTCATATATCCGAATAGGCTTTGCGAAGGGACTCGCACCAATCCGACCGTCGGATAGCCGAGGACAATGCGTCCATGAGGCACGTCAATGAGAATGCCCTTCCCGAGGATATCCATCCCTACGAGGCCATAGACATCAGTGCCCACATTGTCGGAAACATAGTCGCTACCTGTTCCCATCAAAGAAGTGGGCACATTAAAGGTCTCCCCTCCGAGGGCAATAACGCCCTCTGAGTGGAAACTGAGAGGACTACCTGTATCTATGAGCACCTTGCTACCTCGATCGTCAACTACGAGGATGTGCCCATGCACGATTTCGATTTTGTATTCTGTCATTTTCATATGCTTTATATACATCTTCAACGACAGAACATTACATCAAAATCTAGGAAAACCGCATCATGGTTGGGCTTAAGTTTGTCACTTGGAAGTAAAG
>JAEEGK010003638.1_pt1 | contig 38293 bp, 43 predicted proteins | sample 8958771 | NCBI WGS metagenome assembly JAEEGK01 (sample SAMN16246547, study PRJNA631951) | gut metagenome | biome: gut microbiome; feature: rumen; material: SC-attached | host: Bos | place: Iran: Karaj | collected 2018-10
TGGCGAACGAGGCTCTGTACTTAATGAAATATCTGGGGTTGTTAGTTGATTCTTTGATGCAATCAATGCACGATTCGAACTTTGTTTACCATAATTTGTTGCCGACATTCCCGTCATCCCAACACGCGGATCACGCGCACCAGTTGCCGCGAACACCGCCACCGGCATCATCATAATTAACAACATAAAATATTTTTTCATATTTGAAACCCTCCTAGATACACGAAATTATTATACCATAAAATGGGCAAAAAATAAAGTGCAAAACTTTTTTCGGTCTACTTTTTCCACTTCCACTTTATCTGCGATTCGGTTCCACCAACCAAACGGCCGATATTTTCTGTGTGCCGCCACAAACACAGCAAACAAATTCCAAGTATTGCCAGACCAATCCGCCACCCAATTACAAAACCCAATAATGGTGCGACAACAAATACCGTTAATGCCCCCAGTGACGAATATCCCAAAGACAACGCAACAATCAACCATTCTGTGCCACAAATTACAAACATCATCGGGTTCAATGCCAACACAACCCCAAACAAACAAGACACACCTTTGCCCCCATGAAATTTCAACCAAAGCGGGAAACAATGTCCAACCACCGCGGCAAAACCACACCAGGCCCCAAATGTGTCGCCCCCAATGGCGCACCCAAGCAAAACCGCCAAAATCGCCTTGGCCATATCTAACAACCACACCAACCCCGCAAGACGCAATCCACCAACACGCATAACATTTGTCGCCCCTATATTGCCACTGCCAACTTTACGTAAATCACCACGCCCGGTCAGACGCGTCATCAGTATTCCCATTGGAATAGACCCCATCAAATATCCCAAAATAATTCCAAATATATATAACATTGTTATTTTTCCTTGATTTTATGTTTGTTTTCTATAAAATAGCAGAAAACAAAAATAAATAAAAGGAAAATAAAGTGGCAAACCACAAATCATCTAAAAAAAGAATTTTGGTCACGGCAAAAAAGAATGCGGTTAACACCGCACGTCGCAGTGCCGTAAAAACAGAAAACAAAAAGGCCATCAAGGCAATCGCGTCTGGCGACAAAGCCGCGGCAGTTGCAGCGGTTCGCAGCGCAGAAAGCAAAATGATGAAGGCCGCTGGCAAAACAATGCCAAAGAAACGCGCATCACGCAAAGTTTCTCGTTTGACCAAGGCCGCCGCCAAATTGGCGTAATTTAGCAATAAAAAATTTGGCGTGCATTTTTATGCACGCCTTTTGTTGTATAAAAAATTATTTCACACTATTTTTGTTCGACTCTTTCAAACCTGGGTTTTCCGCCTATTGTTTCTTGCCACATGTTCAAAGGCCGACACCATACCTGACCGTATGGAAAGTCCACCGATTCGTATAATGCACGGTACACCACGATATCTTCCATGGTTTCTGTATGCTTACCAATCGCTATTACCTGATAACACTGATGATTTTTATAATGTCTGTAAATACCACCAATTTCCGGCATGTGTTTTTCCTTTATACATCACATAAAAAAGACCACCACAGTGGTCTTTTTTTATTTTAATTCAACGGTGCGCCCCAGTGTTGTTGGATACTGCGTTCCGCATCCATTGGGCTAACCAACACTTGTGGCGTTAGAATAACCACCAAAACATCGCGTTGTGACGCCGTTTCACGTGACCCAGACAACAACATGAAATCAGGATCACCCAAACCATAACGCGTGTCATTATTCGTCTGCTTTTCAAACCCTGACACGACCAACATTTGACCAGATTCCATGATAATTTCTTGCATGAAACTACGTTCTTCAACCTCTGGCAACTGCAATGTGACTTCGCCAATTGTTTGGCTGGACATCTTTAACAATTCACGGACAGACATTCTGAACAACAGCAAGATTTTGCCGTTTTCCAAAATATTTGGCAACAACTGCATTGAAAATCCTGTTTCCAAATTATCTTGGTCAACGGTACTGGATTCAACCGTTGTGAAATTACGTGATTCAAACCGTTTGATATAACCGGTACTCTTGGTATTGTTCACTGGTGCGACACGGTTATTACGTGTTGTAACCCCAACATTTGTAACCAATGAAACCTTGCCCTGCTTTGCCAACGCTTCTATCAATGCATTACTGCCTGCGACACCCGACAAAGAACCATTATTTATTTGGTCCGCCGTATATGCACCGGCAACACTTGTTCCGCCTTCCATATGTGTCATACCTGTCAACGAAGAAACCGCATTTGACAGAACCGCAATATTCATAGAACTGGCTTCGGTTGTGGCCAAATTATTTTTCGGATTCGCAACGATATTTAATCCAGATGCAGAATTTATCGCCGCGGCCAAATTCAAACCAAATGCCGAATCGTTTGCAATAGATACCTGCAATACCTTCACATCAATTGTGACCAATTGCGACAATCTTTTATTTTGACGTGCGATATAATCACCAACACGACTTAACACCGATGGTGGCGCGGTTACAGTTATTGTTCCCAAACTGCGCGATACTGTGAACTTCGCATTTTCGGCCTTGCCAACAATAGATGAAATTGTATTTTCAACTTCGTCCCATTCCTTTAATGTGGATTCAAGGAACACTTGGTTACCATCATCCGTCTGGACAGAGGACTGATATGATACATCTGTTCCCAATGCATATAAAGTAAATGTTTTGGTTTCTGTTTCATAGAAAACGATTGCGGTCTTGTCATAGTACCACAACAAATCTAAATCTGTCGCAACCTGGGATAACAAACCTGACAATTTACCAGTGTACGCAATATTCATCGTCTTTTTTAATTTTTCTGATGCAACCTGACTATCAATTTTAACAGGGATCCGTGTAATAGAATTAATGTTATTTGCCAACACTTGTAATGTCACAGGTTCGTTTAATAATATTGTGACCCCCGTATCCGTTTCAAATGCGCGTGGCAAATCATTTCTATGTTCAACCAACATTGACTGGTCACCCAACCATACACCTTCGGACATGGAAACCGTATCGCTGCTCGTTACCTTGGCACGCGGATTTTTAGCCATTTCAAAGGCATCATACACATTCACAAAATCTTGGTCCACCGAAGCGGCAACCTTTGCAGATTCATGATGCGTACAGCCAACAAAACCCAAAACAGAGATTATTGCGGCAAAAATCTTTATGTATTTTGTCATATATTTTCTCCTACCTAATATATCAACTATTCTTCGGTTGTAGACACAACAAGAACGCGATTTCCCTTATAAAACTTGGCATACGGAACCGGTATTGCACGTCCAAAATTACGTACAACCGCCGATGCAACATCAACAAAACGTCCCTTGAACACGGCGCTTGCTTGAATTGGATATTCACGTGACGTTGCCCATACCAAATCCCAACCTTCTTTGTCGCACCATGACTGTAAAACCTGGCGCAAAGTTTGACCATTGGCCACAACCCATGATCTAACCTGATCTTGAACCGCGACCGCTGGTTCTGCATCCGCCGATAAATCAACCGCAATTTCTGTATCCCCCGCGGCGAACAACGAACTGTTATCATACATAGAACTTGACCCACCAATCATCGGCAATGTTATATCATTTGAAACCAAAAGTGTATCTTGTGAATCTTGGCTTCTGACACTGACCACACCATTTTTATCCATACTAACAATTCCGGCACCTGTCACCATTTCGCCAGACGCCGTCTTTTCGGTTAAACCATTACGCGCCAAATACGCATCATAACCGTCAGCATATTGTGCACATGTTCCACGACCACTGCGTGAAACCGCCAGCACGCTGCCCCCATCGTCTTCTAAAATTTCACGGTGCAACAACGGCATTTCTGCACCACGCTTACAATCCATATCAAATCCAACCGGAACCTGATTTCCATGCAACATATTTGCACCACCCGTCCAGCCAGTTCCAGCGCGTGCGCCCAAATTGAAATTATTTTCTACAACCAAATCATCGCCAATTTTTGACACAATTTTTATGTTATCTGCCGATTTAGAACATGCGCCCATATCACACGCAACCGTCACATCCGCATCAGAACCCGCCAATGGCCATGTTGGAATATTCACCGGTATTTGTGGTTGATATTGTACCTGCGTATCACCCTGATAATAATCCTGTGTTTCTTGGACATATGTATTTTCACCTTCGTCCACTTCGTCATCATAGAAAACTTCCGATGTTACAACCTGGGGTAAATCACCAGCCGCAAAGCAATAGCCAGCGGCGGTTGCAAGCATTGCAGCAATTAAAATCTTGCGAAACATTGTTCTTTCCTTTCCTAATATTTCTTATATTATATTGGTTATTATAACAATTTGACCGAATCTGTGCAAGACCTAAAAATAGTTTTGATATTGTTTTTTATAAATTTTCTAACTTTATGCTACGAATCGGAAAAAGTGTGGTATACTTTAACCGAATAACCAAAGGAAAAACAGATATGTCCAACACGATTTTATTTATTTTACTGGGAATTGTGGTTGCTTTGGCAATCACGGTAACAATTATTGGTATTTTGGCACATCGCCGATTGGGGACCATTGAACGAAATATCTCGTATCAATATAACCTTATTGTGAAAATACAGAGCATTTTAAAAAGTAAATCTGCGACCAATGCGGTTGCCGAACATGCCGAAATGATATACCAAGATTTGTTACAAAATCTGATTCCTATTTTGGCGGCATTGGATATTATGCCACGAAATACATCGGAACATCCGCTGTGGCGAACATTGGGAGGTTTGTTGGATGAATATACCAAAAATCCATTTGTTATGGAACAACTGCGCCGCGCGATAAAACTTGATGCGGGGGTAAAACGTAATGTTTCAAATTATATGAATCGTGCAGAAAATTTACTGAATCATCTTAACACCACCGAACCAGACGGCATTTTGACGACAACATTTATAAATGGCTTGCTGGGGCAATCACTGACCTTCTTTACCCAGGCGTATCAACTTGCCACTACCACCGACGAAGGTGATAAATGATTGGTCCAACCGAAGATCTTGTCAGGGAAATTTCAAACCGACGTGGTGAACCAAAATGGTTAACCGAATGGCGCATCGCCGCGTTACACGCATGGGAAAAAATGGTGGAACCGCATTGGGCTGAAATAGATTACACACCAATAGACTATTCGGCATTGAATTATTACAATCGCCCAACACCAATTGATAACAGCGATTTAAAATCTACCTATGAAAAAATGGGGTTGCCGATTGGCGAACAAAATGCACTACTTGGGATGGCAACAGATACTGTCATAGACAGTGAATCTGTTCACACGTCCTATACGGCGGAATTGGCGGCACGCGGCATTATATTCCTGCCATTTTCATCGGCGGTTCGGGAATATCCTGAACTGGTAAAAAAATATCTTGGCAGTGTTGTTCCACCAACGGATAATTTTTTTGTGGCATTAAATTCTGCGGTATTTTCGGACGGAACATTTGTTTATATTCCACCCGAGACCGAATGCCCAATTGATTTGGCAAGTTATTTCAGAATTGAAACAGCAAAAATTGGACAATTTGAACGCACGCTGATTATCGCCGACAAAAATTCAAAACTTAGTTATATGGAAGGTTGCAGCGCACCACGTCGTCCCAACCATCAACTGCACAGCGGCGTTGTGGAAATTATTGTAAATGATGGCGCGCATGTTAAATATGCAACAGTTCAAAATTGGCACGCCGGCGATGCACCACGTGGTGAATATAATAAAAGTGGTATTTTAAATTTTGTAACAAAACGTGGAAAATGTTTTGAAAACGCACGTCTTGATTGGACCCAATTTGAAGTTGGTTCTGCAATGACATGGAAATATCCATCAACCATACTTTATGGTGATGGTTCGGCCTGTGATTTTTATTCGCTATCCATTACACGTCGCGGGCAACAGTCAGACACTGGAACCAAAATGTTGCACATTGGCAATAACACCACATCAAACATCGTTTCATACGGTGTGGCATTAGATTGGTCGCGCCAAACATTTCGCAGTTTGGTTCACTTTCTTGGAACGGGCGGGAAAAATGCGTCAAAATGCGACACCCGAATTATTGGGGATTCGGCGATTACGAATGCCCTGCCCGACATTAAATATGAAAACACAGATAATATTCAAACGCACGAAGCAAAAACTGGTGCAATTGACGCAACACAAATTATGTATTTAAATATGGCAGGCATAGATACAGATACCGCAACAGCACTAATTATTGGTTCAATGGCGACACCAATATTATCACGTTTGCCAATGGAATTTTTGGTTGAATCAAAGCAACTGATACAAATGGCACTTGCAACAGATGGGGGCAAAAAATGATTCTAGAAATAAAAAATCTTGATGTATCGTTCGGTGATAAAAAATTACTATCGGACATAAATTTAAGTATAGAACCCGGTGCGCGCCATTTACTGTCGGGACACAACGGTTCGGGTAAATCAACATTGGTTGGTGCGATTGCTGGCAACCCCGAATACACCATAGATTCCGGACAGATAATTTTTGATGGTCATGATATTACAAATGACAACGCAACAACGCGTGCATTGATGGGAATATTTTTGGGTGCACAAAATGTTCCAGAAATTCCAGGCCTGACCATCATCAGTTTTCTAAAGCATTCACTTGCCGCGCATCGTCATTTTGAAACAGGCACCGATTTACCAATGGGTGAATTTTTAGAAATGCTGGAAAACGCACGCGAACAATTAAACATCCCACGTGATTGGTTAAACAGATGTGTTAATGTTGGTTTTTCGGGTGGCGAACGCAAACGGTTAATGTTGTTACGTCTGTTATTGACCCAACCAAAACTGGCGATTTTGGACGAACCAGATTCTGGTGCAGACGCAACGGTTCGCGCACAAATTGCGGACGTAATGCATTCTATGCCGAACACAACGTTTTTATTCATCAGTCATCAACCAGATTTCACCAACGCGGTATCACCATCGCATATAACCACTTTGTCAAAAGGCAAAGTTGTGATAGAATAGACATATATAATATGTAATAAAAAAAGGTGTTTTCTATGAACGGTATTTTATTATTTGCCGGTGCAGTGTTTTTGCTGTGGCTGGGCAGTTCCATTTTTATTCCGCTGTTGGTTGCGACATTTTTATGGTATTTGATAAACGCAATGTCCACATACTATCGAAAACTGTTTCCAGAAAACGGTAACAAGATACTGTTCACATTTTTTTCAAACATTTTGTCCATTGTAACCTTTGTAGGTTTAATATATCTATTTGTGACACGGGTACGACCAATGTTTTCAGAATTATTGGTCGCGATACCTGGAATCCAGACAGGATTAAATTCCCTGTGGAATTATATATCAAATACTTTGGGACTGAATTTAACAGATATCGCCGTACCAAACATAACATCTATTGTATCCAGTGTCGGTTCATCTGTCGCGCACATTGCGGCATCTATGGGTATGGTAATTGTGTACATGATATTTATGTTTGTAGAACAAAGCACATTTCATAAAAAATTTGCCGCATTATTCCACAATAAAAGCCAGGGCAAAAAGGCGCGTTATATTCTGCAGAGCATTGATGAAAATATGAAAAAATATTTATTTATGAAAACACTCGTGTCTGGTATAACAGGTCTGGTATCATTTGCATGGATGTATATGCTGGATTTGCAATTTGCGGGCGTGTGGGCATTCGCAATATTTATTTTAAGTTATATTCCAACAATCGGTGCAATTCTTGGGTGCACAATGCCGATATTATTTGCGGCCATATCTGGTGCATCATTAAATGAAATCGTCCTGATTTCATTGGGACTGATTGGCCTGCAAATTATATTTGGAAACATCATAGAACCAAAATTAACCGGAAAAACATTAAACCTGTCCACACTGGCGATACTTATAAACTTGGTATTTTGGGGTTTAATCTGGGGTGTTGCAGGAATGTTTTTCAGCGTTCCGCTGTTGGTGGCAACATTTATCATTACGGCACAGTTTGATTCTACGCGTTGGATTGCGATACTGCTGTCTGCCGATGGCAAAATACCCGATAAAAGCGAAGATTAATTCAATGTAAAATGCAAAAATTGTAAGATTTTTTACAAAAACTTGACAAATAACAAATGTTGTATTACATTTGCTTAAAAATATAAGGATTAAAAAATTATGCAAAATAAAAAGAACAAATTTACAAACGCGGACCTTAGAATAAAAATTAGACAAGTAGTTTTAACTATTGCTTCTTTCTTGTGTGTCTGTGGCGCGGCATCGGCACAAACCAAAGATCGTCAAGAAAATGACGGGGATGAACCCGTAAAGACAGAAGTCAAAGTCGGATTTAGCAATATTTCTGCCCTTGAACTTCAAAAGGATAAAACGATATTTTATACCGATATTATACCAACATTTAGTGCTAATGTTGAAAAGAACGGTTTTTACGGTGATTTCTCTGCTGCAGAATTGTTAATTGCGAACAACACCGATTTAAAAACACTTAATAATAAATGCCTTATTGAAATCGGTAAATATTTTGGTCCTAATACTAAATTATTTTTAAAATCTGGCCGTGATGTAACAGAACTTGGTACAGTATTTCTGAACGGTGTTCAAAATCTGAAATATGATACTGAAAAAAACCTTTCAATATTCGGGAACCTTAGTGAACGTGTCGTATTAGGCGTTCAAGCAAACGGCACCATGATTGAACTTGGTATGATTGGTGGTTACGGTCAGGGATTTTTCATTATTCCTAATCCAAATCATGCAGATTTTTGGGCCAAGGTAAGTCAATCATTTACCGCAGATGGATGGAAATTTGTTTTGGCAACCGCGACAGAAATCGGTAATACAAATAAACTTTTTGCGAGCGCAACTGCGACCAATGGTCAAATTGGTATAACCGGTGGCGGCAATTACAATTTTGATACCAAAGCATTCAATGCCTTTGTTCGTGGCGCATACACCACGCTTGATAACAATATGACCTATATTGTACAGGGGCTTAAAAAGGACGAAACTTACTCTGTCATGATTGGGGTCGGCAAAAACGGGGTCCAGGGTTTTATCGGGGTTGATAACATAACCCCAACACAAACGGATACCCCAGAATTTACATCAACCCCAACGGTCAGTGCCGGTATCAGTTATAATTTCGGTAAAAATAAAACACTTTAAAAAACGGTCGCATTTGCGACCGTTTTTACTAACCACTTACAACTATCACTAACAACTAACCACTATCTCTTCATCATTTCTATTGCGTTTTCAAGTATTACGCGGGCGGCATTGGAATCTAATTTTTCCTTGATATCTGTCCGGCGAACACGCCCCATTTGTTCTTGGGCGGCGGTGGATGACAATGTTTCATCTATAAACATTATCGGCACATCTGTTTTTTGGGCTAGCGCGTCCGCAAACACACGCACCATTGCCGTTGTTTCGGAATCAGTCCCATTTGTGCGCAATGGCAATCCAATAACAATTCCAACAATTTTTTCAGCATTAACAATATTCAACACCGCGTTTACCAATTCATCCGAATTCTTGGCAATAATTGGTTCACGTGCAAAGACGAAACCCCTATCCGCATCTGATACCGCAACCCCAGTACGCCGCGCGCCCCAATCTATTCCGAGCAGCCGACCAATTGCGTTAAAAACCTTGAAATTGCTTAAAATCATTGTATAATCACCTTTACACTGAAATAATAGGATTCAAAATGGCATTTAGCAAGCAACAATTACACAAATTCGCGGATTTAATTCACATTGAAATTCCCGATGAAAAATTAGAACAAATGAATATAGATTCTGTGATTGAATGGCTGGATAAACTGCAGAAAATTGACACAAATGGTGTTGAACCGATGCTGAATCCGGCACAACATAGTTTGCCACTGCGCGCCGATGTCGTTACCGATGGTGGTATTCGTGACGCGGTTTTGGCCAATTCCCCCGACAAAGCGGGTGTATCCCGCGGATACTTTGCAGTACCCAAGGTCATGGATGGGGACTAAATGACACAAGAATAACAAAACAATCAAACAACCTAACAAACAGCAAACGTTCTATCGCGCATAAATCGCGGCATTAAAGAAAAGGTAAATAAATGTCTAAAAAGAAAACAAATGTATATGTTGAATCACAAGACATTGCCTCCAACAGCTGTGTTAAGGTTTTGTTCGGTGAATTCACACAAGAAGAAATAAATAAATTTTTCCAAAAACTGCGGTCAACACCATATCCACACATTGGTTGTATAACCGAGTTCAAAGTCAGTCAAACAAAAGTATCTATCTTTAATTTCTTGTTACCTAACCGCGCCAGAAATAATGAATTACATATTGAACTGACCCCGAACACAATTCATTCAGAATGTGCGTGTTTGTCCGCCACAACTTGCCCACAATGTATCTTTGATCGTAAATGCAAAAATGATTATGTCATAGGGCTGATTGGAAAAAGTTTCGTGACACCCGACTATTCAAAATAAAAAACAACAAAAGGGCTTTCTAACACAAGGATAAAACACGATGATAGACCTAACCATAACCGAAGCGTTAAGCAAATTAAAATCTGGTGAAATCAGTGCGACCGAATTGACGCGCGCGCATTTGGATAGAATTGAAAAATATAATCCAGAATTAAATGCGTATATCACGGTTACGGCCGAACGCGCAATGGCGGATGCCGCTGCCGCGGACGAACGCATTAAAAATGGCGATGCGAAAATGTTGGATGGTATTCCGATTGCAATGAAAGACCTGTTTGCTACACGTGGTATTCGTACAACCGCGGCATCACACATGTTGGAAAATTTTGTTCCAGAATATGAATCAACCGTTTCACAAAAACTTATAGATACTGGAACAGTGTTGCTTGGCAAATCCAATTTGGACGAATTCGCGATGGGCACATTTTCAAAAACATCTTACTTTGGCGCACCGGTGAATCCATGGCAATTTGAAAAACATTTGACCGCCGGCGGTTCATCAGGTGGTTCTACATCGGCGGTCGCATCTGGTATGGCAATGGGCGCAACCGGAACCGACACCGGTGGTTCTATACGTTTCCCCTGCTCTATTACTGGACTTGTTGGTATGAAACCAACATATGGCCTGTGTTCACGTTGGGGATGCGTTGCATTCGCATCCAGTTTGGATACCCCCGGGCCAATTGCACGCACTGTTGATGATGCGGCATTATTGCTGTCAGCTATGGCGGGGCATGATGCCAAAGATTCAACCAGCGCAGATGTTAAATTAAACCTGACCACACCATTACAACCAATTTTGGGTAATGGTAAAAAATTACGTATTGGTATCATCAAAGAATTTGCAAATGTGAAAATTTCTGACGATATGAAAAATCTATTTGAAAAACGCGTTGCAGATTTAAAATCCGCGGGCGCAGAAATTATGGAAGTATCTATTCCAAATATTTTGGATGCGTTGGCTGCATATTATATTATCGCCCCAGCCGAAGCATCTTCTAATCTGGCGCGTTATGACGGTGTACGTTATGGTCTGCGCGTAGAAGGCAAAGATATTTATGATACATTTAAAAAGACGCGCGCCGCTGGTTTCGGTGACGAAGTAAAACGCCGTATGATTATTGGAACCGCGGTATTATCATCAGAATCATACGAAGTGTATTTTATGCAGGCCGCACGTGTTCGTCGTTTAATTGCAAATGCATTTAACACTGCATTTGAAAACTGTGATTTAATCGTGTGTCCGGCGGGCGCAGGAACCGCTTTGCCATTGGAATCTGATTTATCACCACTTGAATGCTATGCATTGGATTTGTTCACTGTGGCGATGAATTTGGCGGGTATCCCCGCATGCAGCGTTCCATGTGGTATCGCATCAAATAATCTGCCACTGGGCATGCAGGTTGTTGGGAAAATGTTTGATGATGTACGTGTATTGCAATTGGCAAAACACATTGAACAATTCGCAAACATAGATAACAGACCAACAAAAATTATGGGGAAATAAAAATGGTGGGTAGATACGGAATCGAACCACTGAGTTGTGGGATTTTTAGGGGAATTGATTCTATGGTTGAAAAAAAGAGCAAAATAAAAATGGTGGCCAGAAGTGGAATCGAACCACTGACACAGGGATTTTCAGTCCCTTGCTCTACCAACTGAGCTATCTGGCCATCCGTGAGGGACATAATAAAGCACAAAAAACAAAAAAGCAAGGAAAAATAAAAATGTTTACAATAAAAGGCAAAACAGGCGAATGGGAAGTTGTGGTGGGACTTGAAACACATATAGAGGTCCTGTCTAAAAGTAAAATATTCAGTGGCGCATCTGCGAACTATAATCCGACCGTCACCCCAAATACTCAAGTATCATTCGTTGATGCGGCTATGCCCGGAATGTTGCCAGTTTTGAACGAACACTGTGTTGAACAGGCAATTAAATTTGGTTTAGGAATAAATGCAGAAATCGCGAAGGAAAGCCGTTTTGCTCGTAAACAATATTTCTACCCTGACCTGCCCCAAGGATACCAGATCACCCAGGCATCTGGCGAACCTGCCGTTGTTAACAATGGTTGGATTGAAATTCTTGGCGATGATGGGCAACCAAAAAAGATTTTAATAGAACGCGCACATCTGGAACAAGACGCGGCTAAAAACAAACATGATATGCACCCATCAAAAACTTTTGTTGATTTGAATAGATGTGGCGTTATGTTATTAGAAATCGTGACTTTCATAGACATCAATCATCCAGAAAATCACTCCTATATAACATCTCCAGACGAAGCGGAAAAATACCTGCGTCAAATTCGTGAAATTGCACGCGCACTTGGTGTATCCAAGGCGAACATGGAAGAAGGTTCTATGCGTGCCGATGTAAATGTTTCGGTTCGCCCTGTTGGTGCGAAATACTTTAATGAACGCTGTGAAATTAAAAACATGGTGTCATTTAAATTTATTAAAACCGCCATTGAATACGAGGCAAAACGACAAATTGAAATACTTGAAAACGGTGGCAAGATAGACCGTTGCACAATGCGTTTTAACCAGGGTGACGGCACAACAAGCGTTCTGCGCAGCAAAGAAGACGCGCTGGATTATCGTTATTTCCCAGACCCCGATTTGTTGCCATTGATTATTACCGATGAACAAATTGAACGCATTCGCAAAAACATGCCAGAATTACCCACAGCGACACGCACGCGCTATATTGAAAAATTCGGTTTATCTGAATATGATGCGACACGTTTAACCGAAACGGTTGATATATCGCACTGGTTTGATACGGCGGTTGGCGACAAACCAGAACGCGCCAAGGGCGTCGCAAATTGGATGATTTCCGAACTGTTCGCACATCCAGAAAATTATGATATAACAAATGAAAAATCCGGCATCATTGACGGCATGCGTATTATAACGCCATCTGATTTAGCGGAATTAGTTGATATGGTCGCAAGCAACGAAATCAACGGTAAACAGGCCAAAGATATCTTTATCAAAATGCTGGATGGAGAAGATGGAACGCCACATGCAATTGCCGATAAATTCGGTATGAAACAAATTACCGATACTGGTGCAATTGAAAAGATAATTGACGAAGTTATTGCGAATAATCCGTCCCAGGTTGAACAATATAAATCTGGTAAAACAGGATTGCTTGGGTTCTTTGTCGGCAATGTAATGAAGGCATCCGCGGGTAAAGCAAACCCTGCAATTGTAAACGAGATTCTTAAAAACAAATTAAACTAAACAAAAAGGATAGGATATGAAGAACAATGAACCACAGATCATACAAACAATTTATGACATAATTTTTGGACAACGGTTTTTTCTGACTCCTATGAATTTTACAGAAATTAAACCGATACGACTTATTGGTGAAGTGAAAGCGTTGCAGGCACAATACCAATCGCAAAGAAAAACCAACGGCAAACGCAGATAAATGAAAAAATACTTTATTAAAACTTTTGGTTGCCAGATGAACGTGTACGACAGTTGGCGTATTGCCGCCATGTTGGATGCACGCGGCATGACACAAACAGATAGTGTTGCAGATGCGGATATTATTATATTAAACACGTGTTCCGTTCGCGAAAAGGCAACCAATAAAGTGTTTTCTGAACTTGGGCGCATCCGCGATGCGAAAAAACCGAATGCACTGTTTGGTATTGTTGGGTGCGTTGCACGTGAAGCTGGCGCAACCGCATTTCACAGAATGCCTGATTTAAATTTTGTTCTTGGCCCACAAAGTTATCACAAATTACCACAGATTTTGGAAAACCCAGATGCACGGTTGTTAAATATTGATTTAAGTGGTCTTGAAAAATTTGATGAAATGCCACAAATTGTAACTGCGCCCGTTGTATCATATATTCCAATTCAAGAGGGTTGCGACCACTGCTGTACATATTGTATTGTGCCGTTCACACGCGGTCGTGAAATATCGCGACCATTTGCAGATATTATGCGTGATACAATTCATGCGGTAAAAACTGGCGCATTTGAAATTTGTTTTCTTGGGCAAAATGTTAATGGATATAAATATACTGATGAAAGCGGAAAAACATATCGTCTGTCAGATTTAATTCGTGAAACCGCGAAAATTCCACACCTGTATCGTATACGCTTCACATCCAGTTATCCAACCGAAATGACCGACGATTTAATAGAAATGTTTAAGACAGAACCAAAACTTCTGCCGTTTTTAAATATGCCTATCCAAAGCGGTTCGCCCGATGTTTTAAAACGGATGAATCGCCCATACAGTTTGGATTCATATCTTGAAATCATAGATAAACTGCGCGCGGCACGTCCCGATATTCAGATATCCAGTGATTTTATTGTCGGGTTCCCGGGCGAAACAGATGCCGATTTTGAACAAACATTAAAAATTGCAAAACAGGTTCGCTATATAAATTCTTATTCGTTTAAATATTCGCCACGTCCACATACCGCGGCGGCATTAATGCCCAATCAAATCCCAGAAAATATAAAACGCGAACGGTTGGCAATATTGGATAACACGCTTAATGAGATTCAACGCGAATTTAATGAAACATGTGTGAACAAAACATTTACATGCCTATGCGAAGGCAGTGATAAAACTGGACATCACTTGCTCTATCGCACACCGTATATGCAGCAATGCATTGTTCAAAATCGGGATGATTCATCTGCAATTGCCGACATAAAAATCACGGCGGCAAACCGTGCATCATTACGTGGCAAAGACGTAACATTAAAATAAGATATTTATATCTGCACCAATTTTATATGATAAAACCGAATTGTTGTATAACGCACCAAGGTTAATACCGCCACCAATACCGTCTGCAACAGATAACATATCTGAATATATCATTGCATATATACCACCATCCGTTTGAACAAATGTACGCATACCCGCATCATATTTATTTCCATCTTGGGTGGTATTAACAGTAAATTCTATACCGCCACGTGCATTAAAATCTGTATTGTGGTTATTTAATATTTTTGCATAATCTATTGTTCCGCCCACAAATGGCGTAATTTTTATTTCATCACTAATCTCAAATACAGGCCCTGCATCAAATCCAAAACGCCCGGTAAATCCACTTGGATTTTTAACAATTTTGCCATTATCAAAAACCGACATATCACTAAATTTGGAATATAGAAACGTGGTATATGTTCCAACATAAAAATCTTTATCCATATACGCAACATCAACATTTGCGCCGTATAGCCAAGAATGATATTCATCTAAATCGCCACTATAATTCATCCGCCCACCAAATAATCCAACACGCGCGAATATATTATCATCCACTTCGCCCAAAATATTTAATGCACCACCAATAACATTAAATTCATCCGAAGAAATATACATTGGAACAATATTCGCCATTGAATCGGCATTATTAAACACACGCACATCATTCAATGCATTTACAATTTGAATTGGTTCTAATAATTTAATTGGATTAACACGCCCTGATTTATTTAACACATTGTGCATTGCACTTCGTGTGGCCGCATTATCCAATTTTCTTAATAATTTATCGTCTGCATTTGCATTCCGCAATCCGTCCAGATATTGTCCCAACGGCCCATCAAAAACCAATGAATAATTGGTTTGACGTAATAATGTAATCTTCAATGCGCCACCGTCAATATCTGGCGTGGCCACATACATTGGATCTATATCTGTCAATTCCATATATGGCGCGCCATGAATATTAGACAAAAATGTACACGATTGCGTCAAATTTGTCCCATTTATAAACAATGTATCATTATGATTCAAATAAATCGGCGCGGTAAAATATGACAAATCATCACCCAGAATCAACACAGAATCTGTGATATCCATTTCAGACACACCACCCGCTATGGCTATTAAATCTGCCATATTCAACATATTTGCATTTTGTACTTTTAACACATGGTTGTTCAAATTATCAATTCCATAAATATCATTTTGATTTGATACAATTTGCGTAACTGTTGCGCCTGGTGCACTCATAAAATTGCTTTCTATGACGTTGTGATTTGTTATACTTAAATTATACGCATCATTAAAAATGATATTTCCGCGTATAATTCCATTGTTTTCAATTACTGTATCATCCGTGATATAAACATTACCATCTATGACATCATTATCACCAATAACAACATTTCCCGAATAATAATAGTTTTCCACCGCATAGGCATCAAAACCAATGGTAACGAACAAAAACATAAAAAATGCCAAACATATCCGTTTCATTACGGACCAAGTTTAGCACACAGGACTTTTTTCTTAAAGTAAAAAAACGCCCATTAAAATGGGCGATTTTTGTTCAACAAATTCGTTTATTTTGCCCATTTAATTCTGCCCCATGCGGCCTTGTACCCACCATCGCGCATCAAGACAATTTTGGCATTATTCAAATCAGAGCAATTGACACCTGGGATATTAAATGTTTGGGTTAAACGTCCTTGGGTCTCTATACTTAATACTGGCAATGTAATATTCATACATTTATCAGCGCAGCAACTGTAATCATCACAATTTCCACATGGATAAATTTTAACAACATAATCTTTGCCTGGACGCAAATCGGTTACATCAACCATCATTGTTGCGCCATTTCCCGCCGGCGTAAATTTAATATATCCCATTTCTGATGTCCCACCACGGCCATTGCGCGTGTACATTTTTGCCTTCATTTTATTTGCCATTGGAACTTCGGCAACTATTGTTTCACTGGCTTCGTATACGACGACTTCCTGGGGTTCGGCCATATTACGATGTCCGCGATATTTATGCATATTATGATGGTCACCACCACATCCCCCACCACACGCGGCCAATAATAATACCCCGCAAAAAGCAATTGTTAAACTCATAATTTGTTTTATTATTTTTTTCATTTTTATCTCCCTTGGGTTGTTACGAAACAAATTATATTATAAATATTTGCCATTTTCGTCAGGTATGATTGCCTAAAATTAAAAACGCCACCCAAATATGAGTGGCATTTAATAAGTAATTTTAAAATCTATTTCGCTTTTTTGACACGGTACATTCCCAATACATACACACCAAACGGCATTGCAATAAATGCCTGTGTCAGCAACGCAATTACATAATTGCGTGGAAACGCGGTCACATATCGCATCAGTGTCGGTATATAACCAGATTCCAAAATCGGTGCAACAAATGTCAATATTCCCGCCATCAAACCAACTCGCAAGAACATCATATACCTAACAAAATTATAACACGTGGCAACACGTTGAACAAATGGTCCGACCAAGAAAAAATCTAATAAAAATGCCGTACAGTAAATAATCGGAAAAGTTCTTAGAACATTTTCAAACGACCATACATCATAAATCCACATATTCAAATTCATCATTACGGTTGCCATTGTAAAGCAATTTGGAATTGCAGAAATTATTGCTTCTTTGATATTTTGCGGATATCGTCTTATCATATTTTTCCTTTTTTTTAACATAAAAAACGGTGCCTCAACTGGACTTACGTGTCTTGGCACCGCGCGTTGTTATTTTTTTTTGTGAAACACATTTTCATATTTTTTTGGAATTAAATCAAGACAAAAAAAGACCTCAAACAAATTTGAGGTCTTATTACATAGTCATGAAAATAAAAAACTAGAACATATATCTGATGCCAATATCGCCACCGAAATTATGCAGGCCGGAATTGATATCTGCGTATGTATAGCGGAACGCCATATCAACGGCGAACACGCGCCAATCTATGGTTATACCCATTGTGCCCATCGCAGCGAATCTTGTTTGGTCCTGACTTTTTGTTCCGATGCCCACAACATCACGTGAAACATCTGCAAATGCCACACCGGCGCCAAGACCAACGAATGGACGAACCATACTGTAATCACCAAATTCCATATAGGTATTCATTAACAATGTTTGCAATTTGGTATCAACCTTGACTCTGTCGCCTGCGAATGTGGAATCGTCTTTCATTTTGGTAAATATTGACCATTCAACTTCAGTTCGTGCTTTGTTGCACAGCATACTTAACCCCAATGCAACACGACCATGCATTTCTTCGTCAGTCAAAGATTTCTTTTTATCATTATAACTGTAATTATGATTTGTATAACCTGCACCGATACGCAAACCCATATATGGATTTACGGTATCCCAGAACGACATACTACTATGTTGGCCGGCCATGGCGGGACACGCAACAATTGCGGCCAAGACAGGAATTGCAACTTTTTTCATTTTTTCTCCTTTTTGTTTTTATGTTAGGGTGTATTCACACTCTTGAACAAAATAATCTTATCATGGGTATTGCCAAGTTTATATAGGTATGGATACCTTGGGAATCGTGGCATAGCGGGCATCAGGTGTTTTAAACTTGCAATTTATAAAAAAAGGTATATAATCAGCGGGTCAAAAGACCCATGGGTGCATAGCTCAGTTGGTAGAGCAACTGACTCTTAATCAGTGGGTCTGGGGTTCGAGTCCCCATGCGCCCACCAAAAAATTAAAACCAACTTTTTGTTGGTTTTTATTTTTTGCGTTGGAAGCATTGGAGGAGAAACCCCAGGGGTTCGACACGATAGCCGGTTTCACAAGTATAACGCAGTGAAACCGTTGCGAGTGGAAGGGCCCCAAACATTTATGTTTGGGATGTGCAATCCCCATGCGCCCACCAAAAATTAAAAACCGACATTGCGCCGGTTTTTTATTTTCTGTAATTAAATATTTATTTTGTATTACAAATCACCCCAACGTCTGATTGCTCATATTTTTTTATTTTTGATACACTCAGTTTATTATTTTTCGCTTTTAATGTTTTTTTGCCATTTTCGGTCATTATTTGCTTCACTTCTTTTGATTGCAAAATATACATATCATACCCAGCGCCGTTCTGATTATATAGTATAAACCAATAATTATCACGATCATTAAATTTATCTATTGAAAACAACCCTCTGGTTGAACGTGCCTTTACCTGAACCTCTATATATTTTACCAACTTCTTGTTTCCAACCCTAATTACAAAATCGATTCCTTTGTTATCAACAGCGGGCATATAAACCTGACCCTCTATACGTTTTCGCACCATATAATGTTGAATCTCTGCCATGGTCGCCAGTTCAAAACAGTTGCCAAAATTCATTGTATTTTTCATATCTGAATATCTCTATTTCTTCAAATAATTCACCGGATTATATGCCTTGGTTCCCTTGCGAATTTCAAAATGTAATTGTGGTTTTGCGATACGACCACTTTTGCCAACCGTACCTATCTTTTGACCAACAGATACACGTGCGCCACGCCGTACCGTCATAGAATTCATATGTCCATAAACCGTCATCCAACCATCTGCATGCTGAATAATAATCAGATTACCCATACCACGTACTTCGTTTCCAGCATATGCAACAACACCATTTTCCGCCGCCACAACAGGTGTGTTTAACGACGCACCAATGTTAATTCCATCGTTATACAACCCGCCTTCTTTTGCGCCATAATGCGACAATATTGTTCCGCGCACCGGCCATGTAAACTTGCTGGACGAACGCGCCGCAATTTTTTGTACTTCGGTATTTTGTTTTGTCGCCTTTTTGGTATCGTTCGTTGTTTTCTTCGCAGTATTCTTATCCGTCTTTTTAGTTTCGGTTTTCTTAGATTCCGTTTTTTTCGTATCTTGTTTCTTTACATATGTTTTCTTGGCTTCCGTTTTCTTTGGCTCCGATTTTTTTACATCTGTCTTTTTTGTTTCTGCTTGCTTTGGGCTTTCTGATTTCTTTACCGCGTCTGTCTTGCTGGTTGATTTTGAATCTGACTTTTTAACCGCATCTTTGGTTCCCGATGCATCAGGTTTTCTGACGGTCTCCGCCGTGTGCACTGGCAAATCAGGAACACGCAATTTCTGTCCCACACTTAGCGCGAACGGTGCCGACAGCCCGTTCATAACCGCCAAATCATTAACTGGCACCGAATACTCACGCGAAATAGAATACAAAGTATCCCCGCGCGCAACCGTAATTGTCTTTACCGGAACGCGAACATCTTTTTGTACCTTGGGTTCTGATTTTTGCACTGGTTCAACTTTTGGTTTTTCGGGTTCCGCTTTTTTAGGTTCACTCTTTTCCACTGGTTTGGGTGCAGGTTTTGCTTCCGTTTTTGGTGACTTTTTCACGACCGATTCCGGTTCTTTTTTTGGAACATCTGGGGTCTTATTCACCGTTAGATCTGATTTAATTTTTAAAACTTGGCCTGTGCGAATCATATACGGTGACGTAAGATTATTCATCTTGGCAATTTCATCCAATGTCATATTATTGGCACGCGCAATTGCGTACAGTGTATCACCACGCCGCACGATAACCGTTCCCACCGTGGCACGCGCCGGAACATAAATCTCATCAGTTTTGTATTCTGGAATATCAATTACATCCGTTTCGCTTGTTTCTGTATCGGTCGTTTCTGCCGTTTCTTCTTCGGGTTCATCATTTGACTCCGCGGTTTCTTCGTCCGAATCGTCCGAAGTTTCTGTATCATCGGGTTCTTCTGATGCCACATCATCCTCTGGCATTACATAATCATCCAAGCCAGCATAATTTACATAGTCCCCTGTATCAGATGAACCATAAATTTCTGGCGATGCATACACCCTATAGTCGCGCGCCGCCGAATTATAAATATCGGGTTCTGTATTTGGGTCTGCCAACAACGCTGGATAACGTGCCGAAATAAAATCACCGACACTATCGGGAATAGATGTAATTTTTGGTTGCAAATCACACGACGCAAAAATTGCGCCGACCGCACAAACCACCATTGCAGAAATGAAATTTCTCATACACAAATTATATCACAAAAAATACATAAAATAAATACATCATAGGGAAATTTACGCATTTGTCTTTTTCATGAACAAAATGCTAATTTCAAATAACGCCCACATCGGTAATGCCAGCAAAATCTGGGACACAACATCTGGTGGTGTCAAAATTGCCGCGATAATAACAATGAAAACAATCGCGTACCGACGCATTTTAATAACCCTTTCGCGCGCCAATATTCCGGCACGATTTAACAGCACCAAAACCAATGGCAACTGAAACGCGATACCGAACACTTTTAACATACCAATTGCAAATGACAAGTAATCACGTACCGCGGGCATAATTACTGCCGGAACTGGTGCCATCTCGTTTAATTCTATGAAAAATTTAAATACCGTCGGGAACAAGGCATAAAATGCAAATGCCGCACCAACCAAAAACAACAACGGCGACAAAACAAATATTGGCCACACGAACCGCTTTTCTTTCTGATGCAATCCTGGGGCAACAAATGCCCAAACCTGATACAATGCAAATGGAATTGTTAACATGATTGCAATTAATAACGACAACGATAATGTTATCATCAACCCATCGGTTATACCCGTATAGAGCATTTGTGCATCATCCCACACCGATACCAATGGCCATGTCAAAAATTCTTGAACATATGGTGCACCCCACCATCCCAACCCAAAGGTCAGAATAAAAAATCCAATTGTCCACAGAACCCGTCTGCGCAATTCAGAAAAATGTTGCATCATTGTCATTTTCTTCATTTTTTGCCCTTGCGCTTTTTAACAGGTTTCTTTATAGAAATTGTATCCAAGACATCTTTTGTGGTGGTATTTATAATATCGTCTATTGGTGCTTCCATTTCTATCTGTTCTTTTATTTTCTCAGACGCATCTGTAATTTTCCAAATAATAGAACGAATAAATTTTACCACCTTCGCCAACGCACGCGCCACATCAGGCCAATACCGCGTCGGTATTACCATAATCGCGACCAGCAATATAACGATAAATTCTGCCCAACTTATTCCGAACATTTTTTAATCATAGAAATCATCACCACCACTGGTGCTGACCGTTTTATGACGTTGAATTTGGAAATAGTTTTTTCCAAAATCTGTTTTGTTTTTTAAATTACTAAATGCAACATCTGTTTTGTTCCCAACCGCATCTATGATTGTCCATGCATTTAACGACACTGGTTTTTTATTGAAAACCATTACCATTGTTCCCAAACCTTCTTGGCCACGCAAATTCATCTTTAACGCAAACGTTGTTTTACCGACCGCCGTATCCACAACATTTATATCGGCATTTTGCAAATCTATCTTTTTCCGCACCAATATACCTGCGGGCGTACTGGTTAGCGGAACAGTTGTAATTTGATCCAATGATTTATCATAGAAATATAAATCTGCACCATCCGCCATTAACTGTATTGGCATATTTTTGTAATCCAAACGCACACGCCCTGGGCGCAACATTGAAAATGTGCCCTTCTCTTTTTTACCCTTGTTCGTTTGAACAAAATCCCCCGTTAATCCAGTTATAGAATTAAGATATTTTTCCGCAGATGCCACCCACGCTTTATCAGTTTCGGCAAATGCACCGAACGTCATAAAAACGGAAACTATTGCAACAAATATTTTCTTCATTTTATAACCCCTTTAAATAACTCCAAAATGCGATTTTTTACATTTTCCAGTGTATCCTTTACAACTGCGCCCGCGGCAAATTCATGTCCCCCACCCCCAAGCGCCACTGCAATCTGTTCAACCGGTTTAAACCGACCACGCAAAGACACACCTATTTGATTTGTTTTTTGTTCTTTCAACAACGCAATATAATCAAGGCCATGAATTTGTCCCAACAAATTCAAAACTGTTTCACCACGACCATCAAGATTCTTGTATTGCTTATTATCAATAATTGCTATTGCCAATTTATTTTTATAAAAGAATTCTGCATTACCCGCGGACAAAGATTCTGTTAAAACCGTCTTGCGCGGTTTATTGGCCAAATCATTTATGATCTGTTGAATATTAATACCACGATCCACCAAATCGGCCACGATGCGCAATACATCACCACGCGTAATATATTTAAATAATCCGGTATCAGTTACTATTGCCGTCATCAACGCGCCCCAAACCATGGCATCAGAATTCCACTTGGCCGCCCGCATCAGTTCATATATAATTTCCCCAGTGGCCGCCGCGTTTTCATCGTCTATGCATAAATTACCAACCTTGTCATCATTTTTGTGATGGTCAATTTCTATAACAAATTTGGCCTTATCTAAAAATTTTTGCGGTCCACCAATATTACGTTTAATGCCATAATCCATAACAATTGCAACATCAACGGAAATATTTTCATCAACATGCGTATAATAATTCAGATGACGGCGCAATGGCACATTGTCCAAATTATCTGGAACATTTCCGTCATACATACATATAACTTCTTTACCGTAATTCAATTCAATCAAACGCGCCAACGCCAGCACAGAACCAACCGCATCACCATCCGGATTTTTATGCGCACACAGCACAATGGATTGTGCCTTGGATATTTTGTCGTTAAAAATTTTTATCTGTTCTTTTGTTATCATCTTGCGATATCTTCCAATACCAGTTGAACGCTTCTGCGACCATTGTAATCATTTTCCTTTAGCCGCCCTAATACCATAATTTTAGTATTTATGTTGGCATCGTCCAGTAAAAAATCACCAACCGGTGTCCCGACCAAATTAAACCCAACAAAGTCAAGACGTGTTCCCGCAGACGTCCGGAATGCACCACGCAGGTGTGTTCCATTATGGCCCATCGGGGTTGCAAAGTCTAAAACCGCGCCACGCAACACAAATACTGGTTCAGGATTAGATTGCCCAAAAGGTTCCATTTGATCCAATTTATGAACCAATTGCATTGTTGCACCGGCGGCATCCATCTCTGCCTCTACCACGATATCAGCCGCAGGCATAACCCCATTTAACTGATTTCTAACCGCGTTTTCCAAAAATTCACAGAAATCTTTTTCTTTCGCCGTTGACAACGAAAATCCTGCGGCCGCCGCGTGTCCACCACCTTCGCTAACGATACCTTGGGATAATGCATCATGTATAATTGCACCCAAATTAATTCCCGGAATTGAACGACCAGACCCATTTATAACATCGTCGCTGCGCGTTGCAACACATGTCGGCAAATTATATTTATCTTTTAGACGCCCCGCGATTATTCCCATAACCCCGCCATGCCAATTATTTCCGCACACAAATAAACTGCACCGCCCCGACCGGCAACATTCTTCGGCCATTTCGGTCGCTTGCAACATAATCGCATTTTGAATATTTATGCGTTCTTGATTCATCTGGTCAAGTTTCGTTGCCAAATCAATTGCCATAATCGGATTATCTGTTAACAACAAATCCAATGCTGGTGATGCCGAATCTATACGACCCGCGGCGTTAAGACGCGGTCCCAACACAAATCCCGCCGTATACACCGAAACCTTGTCTACGCGGGCAATCTGCATCAATGTGCGCAATCCCAAATTCTGACGCAGATTCAGAACCTTTAACCCCGTTGAAACAAATGCACGATTTAATTTAACAAGTGACATCGTATCACAGATTGTTCCAAGCGCGACACAATCCAAAAAGTTCAATAAATTCACAAACTTTATTTTTTCAACAAGTTCTGACCGCCCAGAATTTTTTAATTCACGATTTAATGCAACCAACACCAAAAACGCCACACCAACCCCAGCCAAATAATCCATACCCGAATCATCATCCGCACGTTTTGGATTTATGACCGCATCCGCATCAGGCATGATACTATCTGGTGAATGATGGTCGGTTATAACAACGCGCATGCCCAATGATTTTGCATAGGCGACTTCGTTAACACCACTTATTCCGCAATCCACAGTTATCAACAGCCGTACACCTGCGTTGTATAAATTTTCAATTGCCTCTTTGTTTAATCCGTACCCTTCGCCTTCACGCGTTGGCAAGTGCCAAACTACATCTGCACCTATTAACCGCAGATATTTTACAAAAATCGCCGTTGCGGTAATACCATCCACATCATAATCACCATACACAGCAATCTTTTCATTTGCATAAATTGAATCGGCAATTACCTTTATCGCCGTTTCGCAATCACGTAAAACAAATGGATCTGGCATATAATCTTTGACGGATGGATTCAGAAACCCTGGAATTTCATCGGGGGTCATTCCACGTCCAATTAAAATGTTCCTGACCAAATCATCTTCGGTGACAAGTGGCGCATTATCGCCATCTGCCATAATCCATGCATGTCCCAGCACGGATTTGTCTACTATCGTTCTCAACTTAATACTCTTTTTTTATTGTCAGGGTAATTATAATATAAATTTATTCAAATAGCAACGGCAGGATACTATCCAAAATTTTTCCAGTTGTTGGCACCGCATTCCATGCCGCCGTACGCCATCCAGATGTCTCGGTTGTACCCTTTGGTTCATCCAAGATAACCATAATTGTGTACTGGGGCGCAGAAACAGGAAATATACCAACAAATGCGGTCAAATTTTTAAATTTATCTATCTTGCCATTTACACGTTTTTCAGCGGTTGCCGTTTTCCCACCAATTTGAATACCTTCAATACGTGCCTTTTGGCCACTGGTTTCTTCGGCGATACGGAACATTATCCCACGCAGACGCGATGATATGTCATCTGATAAAACACGTTCCCCACGCAGTGGCCCAAATGATTTTTTCTGAATCGTCGGATAAATATACATACCACCATTTGTCATTGAATTTACCGCCAAGAACAAGTGCATCGGTGTTACCGAAATACCGTGACCAAATGAAACCGTTGCACGTTCAACTGGCCCCCATTTACGTGGTGTTAATGGTTTTTCTGTTTTTCCAAATTCAAGATTTAATGCCTCGTCCAAATGGATACGATGGAAAAATTCTGGCTGGGTTCCGTCTGGCAAATCCAATGCGATTTGCGCACTGCCCACATTACATGAACGCAACATAATTTCTTCCACCGACAGATTGGGACGTGGTGGACGGAAACTTCTGATATCGCTAATTGTGGCCGCAACACGCCCGAATTTATCACGAATTTTAAATGGTTCTTTGACATAATATTCTTTACTGATTCCATTTTCCATTGCCATCGCAGTATTAAATACTTTAAAAATGGAACCCATTTCAAATGTCGCACGCATCGGTTTAAACAAACGATTTGATGCCGGATCAAACCCAACATTTTCTGGATCAAAATCCGGTAAAGATACCATCGCAATCATTTCACCAGTCCGCGAATTCATCAACATACCCATCGCATTCTTGGCCTGATACCGCTGCATAGCCGCCGACAGTTGTTCATAAAACACAGATTGAATACGGGCATCCAATGATAATTGTAATGGTTCACTGTTATCATGCAAATAATCATCATAGATTCTTTCTGCGCCTTCTAACCCATTACCGTCATTTCCAACAAACCCAACCACATGCGAAAACAAACGACGTTTTGGATACTTTCTTGCCTGAACAGATTCTATATCTAACCCTGGTAAATTCTCGCTAAGCACGCGTTTACGCTGAGCATCACTAACATATTTTTTAATATAAACAAAACGACGCGAAGAATTTAATATTTGTAAAACATCTTGCACAGAATATTCATACGGTAATATTTCATGCACCAACTGCGCCACCGCATCACGATCCTTAACCAATTGTGGTCGCAATGTTATATGTCCCGACATAACGTTCTTGGCCAAAATATCACCATTTCTATCAACAATATCGGCACGTTTTACCATCCATGCCGCACCGCCATCAGACGGCCGCACACGGGTTGTTCCCTGGATAACATATGCCACCGTGTATCCGGCAAATACGACAAAACATGCACAGAAAATAATATGAATCCAACGCAGGCGCTTACCACACTTGGTATTTGCGCCACCAGCAGAATATTCGTGTTTCAAGATGTCCTTTCCTACTTCAAACATGTTACCTGGTTTCTATCCTATCAGGTAAATTTTGAATTTCAACCGATTTATGAAAACTTATTCCTTCGGCATTTGGGGTATCTTTTTTAACCGAATTTTGCAATATTTCTGGTCGAACATACGCTGCAAAATTCGCCTGGGCAACCGCAATATCTTGCTGGGTCTGAACAATTTTCTGACGTACATTTCTGCGAACATCGTTTTGGACACGATAACAAACCTGCAACGCGACCGTCAATATAGACATCACAACCAGCATCACAATCCCAATATGGAACATTTTTTCGTCTTCGTTCATTATTGCCCCCGAATAAAATCCTACTTCTTATTATATCACAATAGATACAATTCACAAATTTAATAATATTTACAGATTCTTTAAAAATTTTATCATAGACGCAACACCGTTCAACCGCGCCGCGCCAATATTTATTTTTAAATCAGTAAACATTTTTTCCAAATCCATTTGACGTATTTCATCTGGCGAATGTCCATCCACCATAGACAATATTATCGCAACAATTCCACGAACAATTGCCGAATCGGCAACCCCAAAGAAATTATTTCCACGCAGACATATTTGAACAAACGATGTGCACCCCAAAATTTCATGACATTCGGCATCATCTGGGACCGCCGATAACCCCTTGCCAATATCCATTACCGCCTCTAACCGTGCAACAGGGTCATCTATCATTTCTAATAATTTTTTTATTTGTTCAAAATTCATAATTACCAACCACTGTTTGTTAAATCTAATTCTATTTTTGCGGCATCAGACATACGCGATAAATCCCATGCTGGTTCCCAAACTAAATCAACCTTAACTGGAATTGGTGCAACAATTTTTGATACCGCATCTTTGACTTGGGCCAACAGTTCTTCCATCATCGGACATGTCGGACTGGTAAACGTCATTTCTATACGCACAAGTTTTTCTGAAATATCTATATCATATATTAAACCCATATCCCAAATATTCACTGGAATTTCTGGGTCAAATATAGTTTTCAATGCGCCAATAATATCTTCTTTTGTAAACGCCATTTTATTTCACAATATTTTTAATAACTTCTATTACCTGCTCTATTTCATCCATTGTATTCCACGAACCAACCGATATACGAATTGTTCCAGAAACACCAATGCGTTTATGAATCCACGATGCACACATATTTCCAACACGCACACATATGTTATGTGCACCCAACATTGCGCCAACATCTAATGGATGCATATCATCTACAACGAAACTTAAAATTGCAGAATCACGCAATGTGATAATTTTAATTTTTTCTATTTGTGATAATTCATCATACGCATATTTAATCAGATTCAAATCAGGCCGGTTTTTTTCCGATTCTTCAATTGCAACATTTAACCCCGCAATTTGTGTTAATGGTAATGTTCCGGCCTCCCACTTGGTTGGTACAGATTCTAAAATCATATCATTACCAATAACTGTTGTGACCATTCCGCCACCAAATTTATCAACGCTATATTTTTCCGAATCCCGAATATATAAAATTCCGATTCCGGTATCGGCACCAATCTTGTGACCAGAAAAAACCAGAAAATCACAATTCCATTTCTTTACATCTATCTTGTTATGAACCACATATTGTGATGCATCAACAATAGTTATCACATTGGGATTTTTATTTCGTGCCGCGGCAGTTATCTTTTCAACATCTTGTGCACACCCCAATACATTGGACATGGCGGTAATAACCAGAATATCCGCTTTTGGAATCGCATCTGTTTTTATATCAAAATTTTCATCTAAATCACATACCTGAATTTGCGATATTTTTCCACGGTGCAATAATTCAACCCACGGCAACCGTGCCGAATGATGATCCAAATCAGAAACTGCAACCACCGATGAATTTGAATATCCATCTTGATTAGTCAGAATATTTGCTATACGGTTTAATCCGTCTGTTGCCCCCGATGTAAAGACTATTTGGTTCGCATCTGCATTTATGAATTTTGCAACTTTATTACGCGTTTGCATAACCATATCATCAACCGCGACCCTGCGCGCGCAAATACCACGTCCAGAAGTCGCGTAAGAATTGTGCAAGAAATCGACCTCTGCATCTATAACAGATTTTGGCTTTAATGCACTCGCCGCGGCGTCTAAGTATATGATTTTATTCATTTTACGTTTTCTCTTGCTTTTTATTCAGATTATAATACACTTGTCTGAAATATCAACACCAAAGGAGAAAAAATATGGCAATACAACACGCAACAGATGAAAACTTCGCCAGTATGACAGGCGGTGCATTGACTCTGGTTGACTTTTGGGCACCATGGTGTGGTCCATGCCGTATGTTTGGCCCAATTTTTGAGGCAACATCCGACGCCATCCCTGATGTAAACTTTGTTAAATTTGAAGTCAGTGATACAAATAATAAAACTCCTGCAAAATTCGGCATTCGCGGTATACCATGTGTATTAGCATTTAAAAATGGCGAATTAGTTGAAGCACGCAGTGGTCTTATGGACCAAGATACATTAACAGATTGGATTATGGAACTAAAAGGATCCTAAAAATGGCAAAGAAAAATTATAAGAATATTGTACTGGCACCAAAATATGTCCCGAAAAAATCTGAACCATATATGTGTCCAGAACATTTGGCGTATTTTTATCATTTGTTGACAGCGCAAAAGGAAGAGATTTTGCAACAAAATGCGTCCGCATTAAATTACATCAGCAATGCCAACAAAACAAACGCAAATATAACAGGGGACGATTTAGACATCGCCATATCTGAACAAGAAAACACCATGACATTACGTACCGCAGAGCGTGCAAATAATTTGCTTGCCAAAATAAACAGTGCATTGGATCGTATTGAAAACGGCACATATGGGTACAGTGTGATATCTGGTGATGAAATCGGTTTGGCACGCATGTTGGCACGACCACTTGCCACAATGACCATAGAAGAACAAGAAGAACACGAAAAGAAAGAATAATTTGTTATTGTATAAAAAAAGAAGGCGATTTAAAATCGCCTTCTTTTTTATTTCTTGGCTACCTTTTTGGTACGCGCCTTTGTCTGTTTTTTCGGCGCTGTATCAACGTTCTTTTTTGCGTCTTTGGTATCACCCTTTTTCATTTCTTTCTTAAAGGTCGTAATACCACTTGCTAAATTGCGCATCATATTTGGAATCTTGCTATGTCCAAACAGGATGATTAACAATAAAACGATAACAAGTATTTCAAGCCAACCTAGTCTTCCTAACATTCTTATCCCCTATTTTTATTTTGCAACATAGCAATCCAAACCATCGGACTTCGCGTTACGGCAGAACCCATTTGCATCATTAGATGACGCGAACGCGATACGCAATCTGTATGTTGTTTGTCCATTTGGTAATACCGCCGCCAAAATCACAAACTGTTTGCCACTGAACAAACTTGGGTGACCACTGCGAATCTTCTTTTCTGATGCTTCGGCCGCCGCGCGCGTACTATATGAACCAAACTGAACATACCAACCACCATTTGCAACCTTTTGAACCGCCGGTTTTGGTGCCGGTTTCGGTTTTGTTGGTGTCTTGACTTGTTTTGGTGCCGGTGCCGGAATCGTCTTTGGTGTTGCCGCTGTACGTTCTGGATTAAATGTTACATCCTTTCTGTCCTGAACAACACGCACATTTTGCTGTGGCGTTGGTGCAGGTTGCGCAACGACTTGCGATTCTGGTTGAACAACAACCGGTGCAGGCATCGGTGCCGGCATTGGCATTGGTTGTGCAACTGGCATTGGTGCAGGTTGCGGTACAACTTGAACTGGCTGTGGGGTCGGAACTGGTTCTGGCTCTGCCTGTTGAACACGTTCGGTAACCACAATCGGTTCACCCAAATCAACATCTATTGATGATGAAGAATTACTGCCCACGACGCGAATAATGATAAACACCGCCAGCACGATTACCGCAACACCAATCCCCAGCAACAGCCACGGGCGATGCGGACGCGGTGCAACAAACGGCGTGGCATCTGGCAAATTATCATCTGCCTCTTGTTCTGTATCATCAAGATCTAATAAATCCAAATTTTCATCTTTCATTATGGCTTCTCCCTTCTAACGAGATATATTATACCATAAAAATTTGATTTCACAAAAATTATTTTGCAGGCCGCGCACCAAAGTGTGGCGGTACAATCAATTTGTGGTTTTCTTCAACAATCGGTTCTGTTTCACATGTGTGCGAACATGCCGCCAAAACCACAGGCACCAGCAAAACAAAAATCAAAAGAATCTTTTTCATAAATTTTTCCTTTTTTATTCTTGGTGTCTGGCAATTATGCCAGACACCACTAACCACTATCACTAGTTACCAACACTATTGCGGCATTTTAATTGCATCGCTCATTTGCTTTACAAATTCATCCAATGCAACGATTTCTTGTTTTTCAACACCCAGTTTACGCAGGGTAACCGTCTTGTCCGCCATTTCTTTTTCACCAACGACGGCGATAATTGGCGTTTTCGCCAACGATAAATCGCGGACCTTATAGTTAACCTTTTCGTCACGCAAATCTGCACGGGTATGAACACCTGCGGCGCGCAAATCGGCAACGACCTTTTCGGCGTATTCGCGATATTTTTCAGATACCGGCACAACGACAACTGGTTCTGGGGATAACCACAGTGGTAAATTACCACCAGTTGATTCCAGCAACACGCCCATAAACCGTTCAATAGAACCCAACAACGCACGATGTAACATAATCGGACGATGACGTTCACCATCTTCGCCAATATACGACAAATCAAAACGTTCTGGCAGATTCATATCTAATTGAACCGTACCGCATTGCCATACGCGCCCCATAGAATCTTTCAGATAGTTATCAATCTTTGGTCCATAGAACGCCGCATCATTTTCCGCAATTTCGTATTCAATACCATTTGCATCTAACGCATGTTTTAATGCACCTTCGGCCTTGTCCCAAACCTCGTCAGACCCAATACGGAATTCTGACAACGGACGGGTTGCCAATTTCATAGATATTTTATCAAACCCAAATTTTGCATAAACATCTTTGATAAAGCGCAATACCTTCACCACTTCATCTTCTAATTGTTCTTCGGTGCAGAAAATATGCGCATCGTCTTGGGTAAATTCGCGCACGCGCATCAACCCGGACAAACCACCTGCGGCTTCGTAACGGCAAACCTTACCAAATTCTGCCAAATACATTGGCAAATCTTTATAAGATTTAATTCCCTGACCGAACACCAACATTCCACCTGGACAAGACATCGGCTTTACACAGAAAACTTTGCCATCTTGGGTAGTACCAGAATAATTATGCGCACCATATTTTGCCCAGTGGCCACTGCGTTCCCACAGGCACCGATCCATAATAGATGGGGTTGAAATTTCAAAGTACCCTGCCCCTTCTTGACGCATACGCAAATAATCTATCATACGACGATAAATGCGATAACCTTTGTCATGCCAAAATACCGCACCTGGTGCATATTCTGGTTCAAAATGGAACAAATCCATATCTTTCCCCAGTTTACGATTGTCGCGCGCCGCGGCTTCTTCTTGCATTTTCAAAAACGCATCCAATGCTTCTTTACTTTCAAATGCATCAACATAAATACGTTGCAACATTTTATTTTTAGAATCGCCCTTCCAATACGCACCGGCGACATTGCGAATTTTGAATCCGTCCCGTGGCAAATCTTTAGAACTTTCCACATGCGGACCACGGCACAAATCGGTAAAGTCGCGGAAAGTATAAATAGATAACTTTTCGCCCGCCGCATCATATTCATTTAACCATTCCATTTTATATGGTTGATCTGCGAATATCTTTTTGGCTTCGTCCAGTTCCACAATTTTTTGTTCAAACCGACCATTAGATTTGATTAAATCGCGCATTTCCTTTTCTATTTTTTCAAAATCTTCTTCGGAAAAGCGGTATTCGGTATCAAAATCATAATAGAAACCATTTTCAATGGCTGGTCCCCCCGCGAATTTAACATCCGGGTGCAGTTTTTTTACCGCCGCCGCCATAACATGCGCCAGCGAATGCCGAATCATTTCGATTGGATATGACATAATAAATCCTCTTACTTTTTTTGTTTTGTTATTTTTTAACTGTTTGATTATATTAACGCGTCATAAAAAACGCAAATAGAAATTACCGCACCCCAAACGGGGTTGTAGTTGTGAATGTTGTAAAGATGAACATAAACTGTTTCATGCTCATCATTATATTACGATAAATTTGAAATGTCAACCATTTGCTATACATCAAGAATCGCGCCGTATAGGACCGCGAAAAAGAAACAAACCGTTCCCGCAATTACGAATAAATGCCATATCGTATGCGAAAATTTCAATTTTCGCCACAGATAGAAAATTACCCCGATACTATATGACAAACCGCCCGCCAAAATAAACCACAGGCCGCGCGGTGGAATATGTTTTATCATCGCTGGCAATATGAATAATAATGTCCACCCCATAATAAGATAAAGCGCAACAACCCATTTTGGTTGCTGGTGCGGATTACGAAACTTTACAATCGCACCCCAAATAACAATCGCCCAAAGTATTCCAAACACCGTCCAACCCAATGCACCACGCAAATTAACAAGCAGAAACGGCGTGTATGTGCCGGCAATCAACGCATAGATAGCGATACTGTCCCATACTTCAAAAAAGCATTCACTTTTTTTACCAATGGTTGCATGACACATTGTTGAACCAAAATAAAGTGTGAACATTGTTACGCCGAAAATCGCACACGATACAATTGACCACGCATTTCCATAAATCGCCGCAAACACCACCAATAACGACAGCCCCGCCAGCGCAAGTCCAATACCAATACCATGGGTTAAAATATTTAATACTTCTTCACCATGTGTGCTTTTGCGTTCCCAACGGAACAATCCCGTTGCGCGCAGACACCGCAACAACGCAGATGCATGCTTATCATGACGGACCTGTTTTAATTGCCGTCTAACCGTTTTACGCGTTTTCGTCATTTGTCCCCCCCATTTCAAAATCACAAAGTTTTATTGGCTCTATTTTTAAATCTGAAAAATCGGCACGCATATTTTTTATACGCGTAATATATTCTGGTTTTCCCATCATATCTTCTAAAACAAGACGCTGGTGTTCATAATGACCACTGCCAAAAATTGCAAAAACGGTATCATATTTATTTAATGCTGCAGCAATATTTTGCACCATAAATCTATCGCGACCATATAAGTCAACGTATGCCGACATTTGTTGATACAAATTACCTTTGGAATCTGGCCCCCCAGCATTAAATACTTTATACAAATCTTCTTCTGTGATTTGATTATCTGGGAACCCAGCATTTATCACATCAACCATCTGTGGATCTGATAAATCTGCAAACACAATTGGAATATTTCGCTGTGCCGCGACGGCCGCCGCATGCGCAAGTGTATTATCCTGCAACCCATGCCAATTAAATCGTCTTTCAAATCCAGTATTCCGCATTTCTGTTAATAAAACATCAGGTATTATACCAAAATCATTGGCAAAACACATATCAACCATATTAAAAGATATATTGTAACAATGCATATCACACATATATACTAATGTCTTATTATCGCGTTTAAATATAGCAACACATGGTTTGTCACCTGCCAGTGTCCTTAATTTTTCCGCATCACGCCATTCGCGTAATAAATTAAAATTTGCCTTAAATTGCATTTTTTACCCTGTTGATAACTCTTGTTTCACCCATTACCTGCATAATGGAATACAGGTCTGGTGTATTTGTGCGACCTGATAACACGACACGTAAATTCATTGCGACATCACCATTTTTCACACCAAACTTTTCGGCAATCGCGACAATTTTATTCCACCAAGTATCTTTGTCATCGGCAATATTAAACGTTTCCAGAAACGCATTTAACACATCTTTGTTATACGCATATTCGGTATTTGGAACAAACAATTCATCCCAGAAAAATTCTTCAATTTCCAGTGTCTGTTTCCACGTGATAAAATCTTTACGTATACGTTTTGGATTGTCGCGTTCAATGGCCAGCACTGCTGTCAGATAATCGGTGTCACGAACCTGCATTTTTTGTTTTTCATCGCCGTATTCATTTGCCCAATCAGTCACAGATTTAACCAAATCAGGAACGGGCATTGCCCCGATATATTCTTTGGCCCACCATTCCAATTTCTTCATGTCAAACAACGCGCCAGACATCGGAATTTTTTTCGGCTTCATTTCATATTCCCAGAAATTTTTAACGGCACCTTTCAACTTTGCCTCTTCATAACCCGACGCCAAAATATTTCCAAGGTATTCAATTACTGCATCGGTTGGCCAACCATCAATCAAGAAAAACTCAACATTTGCCTCTGGGTCATGTCGTTTGGACAATTTTCTCTGTTTGCCTGTTTCCTCATCGATTTTGTCCAGTGTCGCCGTATGAATATAATTTGGTAATTGCCAACCCATCATCCGGAACATTTGAATGTGCAACGCAACCGTTCCAAAATATTCTTCACCACGAACAACATGTGTCACCCGCATAAAATGGTCATCACATAAATGTGCAAAATGATATGTTGGTAAACGATCCGTAGATTTAATTAAAACAATATCTTCATTATTTTCTGGCACAGAAATGGAACCGCGCACCGCATCTTTGAAAATGATACGTTTATTCACATCGCCCATTGAATATAACCGAATCGATGGCACTTCGCCATTATCAAGATGTTTGATAATATCTTCTTCACTGATATCGCGGTCGCGTGCAAATTCCCCATAAATGCCCGTGGCGAAACCTGCGGCTTTCTGATTCTCGCGAATTTCATCCATTTCTTCTTGGGTTAAAAAGCATGGGTATGCCCGTCCCGTTCTTAATAATTCCGCCGCAACCGAATGATAAATGTCTTTGCGTTGTGACTGATAATATGGACCATATTTTTCATCGTTATTATTTTTAATACCAAATTTATTTAAAGAACTGATTATTAAATCAACCGCTTCTTTAACCTCACGCTTGGTATCTGTATCTTCTATACGCAGTAAAAATATTCCACCAGATTGCTGCGCCAATTTATAATCTATCAATGAACTATACAGCCCACCCAAATGCATATAGCCGGTTGGACTTGGGGCGAATCGTGTCACCATGCTACCTTCTGGCAATTCGCGTGGCGGAAATTTTTCTTCTAATTCGGCAAGTGTATATTTTGGTGCCGCACCCAATACGCGTGCAATTAAATCTTCCGATAAACCTTGTCTCATAATCAAATCCTTGTGTTTTCAATATTCGCATTTTATACTAATATTATGGAAAAACAAGAAATAAGAACATTTGGTCGCCGTCATGGCAAAAAATTGTCCGCCCGCAAAGAACGGCTGGTTGAAACTGTATTGCCTAAAATCGCGCCAAACACCGATGAAGAAAATGGCATTCTGGAAATTGGTTTTGGGGCCGGCGAACACATGCGTGATTTAGCCACAGATTTTCCAAACCAAATTATTGTCGGTGCCGAACCCTTTGTGAACGGGGTTGCCGCCCTGCTCTCTGCGATTTGTGATGAAAATGATGCCGTGCTGCCCGAATACAAGAATTTACGCATTTGGCCGGACGATGTACGCCTGTTGTTTGATAAAATACAGTTCAAGTTTTCACAAATTTGGATTTTGCATCCGGACCCCTGGCCCAAGGCAAGACACGAAAAACGCCGATTACTAAACGCGGAATTTTTAACCTTGCTTGCCAAAAATCTTGGTCACGGTGGCAAAATTATAATCGGCACAGACCACTGGGAATATTACGATTGGATTTTGGACCAGGTAAAAAATACAAATCTTAAAATCTGTGATTCAGCGCACGATATTATTAAAACCCGTTACCAACAGAAAAATATGGCACACACAACCGAACCAAAATACATTATTCTTGGGGTGGAACAATAAACACGCGAAAATCTGGCATCAATTTCGGCTGCATTTTCTGTACAAGGCGTAAAACATGGCTAACCCGCATCATATTTTTTCCAAACATGATATGCAATGCAAAATCTAAATTCCATTTTTCCAACATGGCGTACACGCGCCCCAAAAAATCTGATTTTGGATTAAACGAATCGCCATCTGCAATTATTAAAACAGAATTCGGACGTATTTTCTTAAGCATTTCAAAAACACCGACCCAATCATTACTTGGTACTTCGTCAATATTTATCGCAACAGAAAAATAGCGTTCAAAAAACAAATCATCACGCATTTGCTGCATCATTTCTATAAAAGCAGGTATATCCGAATAATGAACGAACACCTGAATTCCCGATGCACCATGCCGAAACGCATCGGTAACATTGGCGGCCAATCCAGACATTGCGGTATCTGGGGATACATCATGTGCGAACCCAAGACGAACCAACATTCCCACAGAATCATTTTCAAGCCATGGCCAAACCGTCCCGACTGTCCCGGCGGGCAATGACAAATATTGCATATGTTTTTCCACAACAAATTCTGATATTACGGCAAGTTCCGACACTTCGGTTCCATTTGGAACCCATGCACATGAAATATCATCTATTGGATCAAAAATTTCATCTGTTTTTATCATAACACTTTTTACTTTATCACAAATATGATATAATTTAAACGAAATGAGAAAAAATTTTGATAAAATCTTACTTGGATTGCTATGGCTAATGACAATGACATTGGCCACGACGTTATGGATGAACATACGATACGGATTTGATATATTTTCCGCGACACATTGGGAATATATATCTACACTTCAGGCAAATCGTACAAATATCAAACTGGATTTTTATCTATCGTTGATATTGTCATTATGCATTACATTGGTTGTTCTTTATTTCATTGTCCGGCCACG
>JAEEGK010003640.1_pt1 | contig 38283 bp, 26 predicted proteins | sample 8958771 | NCBI WGS metagenome assembly JAEEGK01 (sample SAMN16246547, study PRJNA631951) | gut metagenome | biome: gut microbiome; feature: rumen; material: SC-attached | host: Bos | place: Iran: Karaj | collected 2018-10
GCCCAAGGGTGAAATCTTCTACGATGACATCATGTCAATGTTCCCGTTCAAGAACAATCTCTGCTACGTGGCCATGAAGGGGCGTGACGTCAAGGCTCTCCTGGACCAGATGGCCGCTACCAAGTTCCTGATAATCGGCGGAATGAAGGTCGTGGCAAAGAACGGCAAGATAGTTTCCGCCACCATAGACGGGGAACCACTGGATGATGAGAGGGTATACGGCATTGCAACGATCAATTTCCTCCTGGACGGCGGAGACGGTTTCTCGATCGGGAAGAACGCGGTCGAGGTCATCCATTGCAAAGGGTGGATATATGACACTATGATCAAATACGTCAAGGACCTGACAGCCGCCGGAAAACCGGTCGAATTCGAGAATAAGCATTGGATCACAATAGAGAGGGACAAAGGACAATGAGAAGGTTAGCTTTAGTATCTGCCATCTGCCTTCTGGCTTCGTTGTGCGCAGTGGATGTACAGGCGCAGAAGCGGCTTACGATCTTGCATTTCAACGATACCCACAGCCATCTGGAGCCGGAAAGGACCGGCGATGAGACCGGATTGGGCGGGGCCATCGAGAGGGCTGCCTGCCGTGACAGCATCGTCAAGGCGGATGGGAAGAGGAATGTCCTCTTCCTCCACGCAGGCGACTTCAGCCAGGGAACGTCCTACTTCTCCGTCCTGGGCGGGGATATCGAAGTGGACCTTATCAATGCCCTGAAGTATGACTGCATCACCCTCGGGAACCATGAGTTCGACAACGGGGTGGATGAACTTGCAAGGCGCATGTCCAAGGTGAAATGTCCCGTCGTCTGTGCCAACTATGATTTCTCACAGCTCCCGCTCGGGGCATATGTCAGGCCTTATGCCATCGTCCGCAAGGCGGGAATGAGGATAGGGATCATAGGCCTGATGCCGGATATCACCACCCTGGTCTCCCACGAGGTCTCCAGCAAGATTCCGGCTTTCGACAATTCGGAGGTCGTCAACAAGTGGGCCTCCTATCTCAGGGAAGAGAAGAAGTGCGACCTGGTCATCGCCTTGACCCATATCGGTTATGATGACGGTCCATATAATGATTTCGCCCTCGTCCGCGGCAGCCGCGGAATCGACATCGTGGTGGGAGGTCATTCCCACACGTTCATCGACAGGCCCGGATATGAAAGGGACCTTGACGGTAAGCTGGTGCCTATCGTCCAGGCCGGATGCTGGGGACTGGAGATGGGTAACATGAAGGTTTTGAAGAAATAATGGATACTATGAAGCATGTCCAGGCCCTTGTAGCGGCCTTCGTTATCTTGACCGCTCCGGCCGTGGCACAGATCCGCGGATTCCATCAGGAGCCTTTGCGGGTCTGGGAATTCAGCAAGGACGGTTCCTCTTGGCAGAGCGTGACCGTACCTCATTCGTACAATGCCGAGGACGGTCATTCCCGCAAGTATTACCGCGGTGAGGCGACCTACAGGTGCAGTTTCAGGTCCGGGGATGTCAAGCACGACCACTTCATCCTTTTCGAAGGCGCAGCCCAGGCCGCGACCGTAAAGGTCAACGGAGAGCAGGTTGCCTCCCACAAGGGAGGTTACACTCCTTTCGTAGTGAACGTCACCGAAGCCTTGAAGAAGGGTGTCAACACCCTCGAGGTCGTATGCGACAACCGGGAGGACCTGAACATGATTCCGGTAACTTCCGATTTCAACAAGAATGGAGGGCTACACAATCCCGTATGGCTCCTCGAGATGGATGATGTTTACATGTCTCCCGAGGAATACGGTATGTACAGGGTTCACTGCGATGCTTCCACCGTCACGAAGGCGAAGGTGGCGGCCAGCATCAGGACAAGGATTGTGAATTCCGGTTCCAAGGCTGCCGACATCAAGGTCAGGGTGCAGCTTGTCGAAGCCGACGGTTCCCTGGGTTACCAGGCTGACCGCGAGATACGCGTCAAGGCCTTCTCCGAGTTCGATTTCGAGCATGAGATACTCGCCAAGGGCATCCGCTTCTGGAACGGTACCAAGGACCCTTATCTTTATACCGTGAGGGTGGAACTATTCCGGGGCAAGAGGATGATGGACATCGCCGAGACCAAATATGGTTTCCGTTCTTACACTATCGACCCCGACAGGGGATTCCTTCTCAACGGGGAACCCTATCCTCTCAGGGGCGTCTGCATGCACCAGGACATGGACGGTAAGGCTTCCGCCCTTTCCGAGTATGACTACAGGAGGGACTACGGGATCGTAAAGGAGCTTGGGGCCAACTTCCTCCGGCTTGCGCATTATCCCCACAACGACCAGGCTTTCCGCCTCTGCGATTCCCTGGGAATCATAGTTCAGACCGAGGTGCCGTGGGTGAACGTCTGCGGTGTGAATGCCAAGCAGGCATATTTCAACAATATCCGGCACCAGATGCAGGAGATGGTCACCAACCTCTACAACCATCCCAGCATCATCTTCTGGGGGATGTGGAACGAACTGGACACCTGGGGCAACAACGACAACCTCCAGGGTGCCCTGGATCCGGCGAGGGTTGTATATGAGACCGGTAAACTGTATGAATATGCCAAGAAACTGGATCCTTACCGTTTCGTGGGGTTTACGGATGACTCGAGGCTGGCGCGTAACGGGTATCCGGGTCTCGCGGGGGATTTCTGCTCGCAGAACACATATTACGGCTGGTACTATACTCCCAACCGTTTCGACAGTTTCCAGGAAGAGATGCTCAAGGTCCGTTCCCTCAGGGAAAAAGGCCCTGTCAACGTAGCGGAATATGGCGTCGGAGTCAATCCCTACTGCCATGTCTGGGATCCCGCGAAAGCGGTAAGGGTTATGGGAGATGACAGCAGGCACTATGAGGAGTATGGCAATATGTTCCACGAGGCTTACGTCCGCCAGATACTCAGGATGCCGTGGCTGTGCTTCACCTCCGTATGGGTGTTGTTCGATTTCCCCGTGGCAAACCGCGAGGAGGGGTACATGGATTCCTACGACGGGGAGCGCTTCAATGCGAACAATGCCAGGAAGTATATGAATGACAAGGGGTTGGTAACCCGTGACCGCCAGATCAGGAAAGATGCGTTCTACCTGTACAAGTCCCTGTGGAACAAGAGAGAGACCACCGTCTATGTCACGTCCCGCCGCCTCAGGTCCATTCCGGCAGGCAAGGAGTTCACCATCAAGGTATACAGTAACGCAAAGACCCTCACACTCTACCAGAACGGCCGTCAGATTGCCAAGAAATACAATTCCGGGGAGGATACCGGTGTCATCTGGACATTCCCGGGGATAACCCTCAAGAAGGATTCCGACACCTTCAGGGTGGTGGCCAACAACGGAGTGAAGGACGAGGTTACTTTCTCCCGTCGATAGGGATATTCTTCCTGACCGGCAGCAAAGCGATAAGGTATCCGATAAGGGCGACTCCGAGTATCGTGAAGAGGATGTCGTTCCACTGGAGGATTACGGGATAGGCGCTGACCAGGAAGTTCCCTGGCATCTTTATGAAGCCGAACTTCTGCTGCAGGAGGGCGAAAAGGATGCCTATCGTCAGACCTGCCACGAGTCCCAGAAGCGAAATGAGCCAGCCTTCCAGGGTGAAGGTCCTCCGGAGCATCTTTCCCGTTGCTCCCAGGCTCCGGAATGTCTCGATATCGTCCTCCTTCTCGATGATGAGCATGGTGAGGCTGCCGAAGATATTGAATGCGATGATGATTATTATGAAAATGAGGATGAGGAAGATGGCCGCCTTCTCATAACGCATCATCTTGTACAGCGAAGTATTCTGACGGAACCTGTCCAATACCTTGAAGTCGGGCCCCAGGTCTTTCTGGATAGCCTTGATGGTCCTGCGCAGAGCCTTGGGAGAGGTCCCCTCGGCCAAACGTATCTCTATTCCGGAAACCTCGTCTTCGTAGCCGAGAAGCTGCCTCATCTGGTCGATGGGCAGGATCATAAGTTCCTCGTCTATCTGCTGGTTGACCGAAAAAATCCCTGAAAGACGCAGGCTTATCGATTCGATCGAAGCTGCCGGGTTGGCCAGGGAGAAATTCCTGTCCCTGGCAGGGAAATAGATGACTGCGGAGGAAAGGAAGGCAGGATTCATCCCCATCTTGTATGCCAGTCCGGCACCTGCCACCATCCGCGGAACCTGTCCGTTGTGGAGCACGAACTCTCCGTTGGTCATATGTGCGGACAGGGGAGAATCCTTCTCATAGTCCTCGTCTACTCCCTTGGCTCTGGCGACTCCCTGGTGGTCATCGTAGTCGACGAATACATTCTCTTCGAGGATGTAGTAATAATCCTTTATTTCCTGGTTGCTTTCCAGCCTCTCGAAAGCCTCTCCTTCGGGTATGAATACCTTGCCCTTGGCGGGCGTGACCAGGATATCGGGTTCGACATTGCTGAGGGTCGATTTGACGAGGTCGTCGAATCCGTTGTACACCGAAAGGATTATAATCAGGGCTGCCGTACCTATGGCCATGCCGATGGCGCTGATCGCAGAAATCGTGTTGATCACATTGTGCGATTTCTTTGCGAACAGATACCGCCTGGCTATGAAGAGCGGCAGGTTCATCTTCCTGTTATTCCGGCTTGTAAGAGTCCTTGAGCGCCGTAGTCTTGTTGAAGACTGGCTTTTCAGGGGTGCTGTCGGGATCCTTGAAGTAATATCCGGTACGCTCGAACTGTACGGCTATCCCGGACTTGTCTTCAAGGAGTGCGGGCTCCGCATATCCGGTCACGACAGTCAGCGAGTCCGGATTCAGGTAGTCCTTGTAGTCCTTGTCCTCAGGTATGGAGTTCATGTCCTCCTTCGTGAAGAGACGGTCGTAGTTGCGGATCTCGATTTCCTTTGCGAATGCGGTAGGAACCCAGTGGATGGTGCCCTTCACGGAGCGCCATACCTCGCCGCCCGGCCTGGTGGCAGGGTCGTAGGTGCATTTCAGTTCCACAACGTTCCCGTCGGCATCCTTGACGACTTCCTCGCACTTGATGATATAGGTGTACTTGAGACGGACTTCGCCTTCCGGTTTCAGTCGGAAGAACTTCTTGGGAGCGTCTTCCATAAAGTCGTCCTGCTCGATGAACAGTTCTCCGGTGAAGGGAACCTTCCTGGAAGGTCCTTCGGGATCAGCGGGATTCAGGGGGCAGTCGAACCATTCGACCTTGCCGGGTTCCCAGTTGGTGATTGTGACCTTGAGAGGCTTCTGGACCACCATATACCTGTTCGACCTGGCGTTGAGGTCCTGGCGTACGCACCATTCAAGCAGCTGGATGTCCATCATCTGGTCGCGTTTCGAAACACCGATCTTGTCGCAGAACATCTTGAGGGCTTCCGGTGTGTAGCCACGGCGCCTTACACCGCAGAGGGTAGGCATCCTGGGGTCGTCCCATCCGGCGACGAGGCCTTTCTGGACGAGTTCCAGGAGCTTGCGCTTGCTCATGAGGGTGTATGTCAGGTTGAGCCTCGCGAATTCGTACTGATGGCTGGGATAGATCCTCAGGACCTGGATGAACCAGTCGTACAGGGGCCTGTGGACATCGAATTCCAGGGTGCAGATGGAATGGGTTATATGCTCTATGGAATCGCACTGGCCATGGGTGAAATCGTACATCGGATAGATGCACCATTTGTCACCGGTACGGTGATGCGATGCATGTTTGATGCGGTACAGCAGGGGATCCCTGAACATCATGTTCGGAGAAGCCATGTCGATCTTTGCGCGGAGCACCTTCTCTCCGTCGGCATATTTCCCTTCCTTCATCTCCCTGAACAGGCGGAGATTCTCTTCGACGCTGCGGTTGCGGTAAGGACTCTCCTTGCCGGGGGTATCGACCGTTCCGCGCCCCTTGCTGATCTCCTCCTGGGTCTGGTCGTCCACGTATGCGAGACCTTCCCTGATCATCTGTTCCGCCCACTCGTAGAGCTGGTCGAAATAGTCGGATGCGTATAGTTCCTTGTCCCACTTGAAGCCCATCCAGCGGATGTCTTCCTTGATGGCATCCACATATTCGGTATCTTCCTTGGTGGGATTGGTGTCGTCGTAGCGCAGATTCGTCTTGCCACCGTACTTCTCAGCAAGGCCGAAGTTGATGCACAGGCTCTTGGCATGTCCGAGGTGCAGGTAGCCGTTGGGCTCCGGAGGGAACCTCGTCATCACGCTGTCCACCTTGCCTGATTTCAGGTCGTCTTCGATTATCTCTTCAAGGAAATTCAGTTTCTTGGTCTCTTCCATTTCGATGTCCTTTATTAACTTGCAAATTTACAAAAAATGTGAGGTATAGCCATCATTCCTGTGCCTACTTTTGATTATATTTGTAGAGATAGAGCAATCACAGGATATGATCAAGTCAATGACCGGTTACGGCAAGGCCGAGGCCGCCCTGGAAACGGGGAAACTCACCATAGAGATAAAGACCCTGAACGGTAAGAATTCCGATGCCAACATAAAGACCCAGCTCCTCCCTAAGGAGAAGGAGCTGCTGGTCCGCCAGAAGATCGCCGAATCCCTTCAGAGAGGTACCATCGATTTCTATATGATCTGGGAGCCGGGGGCCGGAGCGGCCAGGAAGATAAACCCGGATATGGTCAAGGAGTATTTCACCCAGATGAAGGAGATCCGGAACAATCTCACAAGTTACAGGGCTGCGAATTTCGGGGACCAGGCCAGGATGGACAACGAACTGCTGGCCGGAATAATGCGCTTCCAGGACGTAATGGACAGTTCCCGCCAGGATGTGGTCACGGAAGAGAACTGGCCGTTGGTGGAAAAGGCTGTGGACCAGGCCCTTGCAGCAGTCAATGATTACAGGGACAGGGAAGGTGCGGTCCTGTACTCTGATGTTACGTCCAGGGTCCGTACCATCATGGAACTTGAGGACGAGGTAGAGAAACTTGAAGACGAGAGGATCTCCGCCGTCCGTGAACGGCTTCAAAGGAACCTTGCCGAACTCCAGCAGAAGGTCGACCCTTCGAGATTCGAACAGGAGATGGTATTCTATCTGGAGAAGCTTGACATCAACGAGGAGAAGGTCCGTCTACGCCAGCACTGCAGGTATTTCCTGGATACGATCGACGGGGAACCTTATCCCGGTAAGAAACTCGGCTTCATCATCCAGGAGATGGGGCGTGAGATCAACACCACCGGCTCCAAGGCCAATCATGCAGGCATCCAGAAACTGGTCGTCAGGATGAAGGACGAACTTGAGAAAATCAGGGAACAGTCCATGAATATCCTCTAACCCTTTGCCGGATGAAAGAGACCACGATAATATTGATAATCGCCGCAGTAGTAGTCCTTGCTGCCGTGATTGCACTGATTGCGGTGATCTCCCATGGTGCCAGGGAGCGTCATCGCCTGGTTCGGGAATATGAGGACGCGAAGGACGGCCTTCAAGAGCGCCTGATGACACTCTCAAGTGAAAAGGCATCCGTGGAGAGCCTGCTTTCCGCCAGGTCCGAATATGAAGAACGCTTGAAGGCAGAGCAGGAGAATGCCCTCAAACTGCAGAAGGAACAGCACGAGAAGGAGCTGGCCGGAATGAAGGATGCATTCAAGGCGCTGTCTGCCGAGACCAGCGCTTCTTTCAAGAGCCAGAGCGCGGATTCGATATCCGAGCTGCTCAAACCCATCAAGGAGAAATTCGACGAGTTCGACAGGAGCGTCCGTGAATCCCAGAAGGAAAGTGCGGCCCAGAGTGCGGCCATGAAGGAGAATATCGAGAACGTCCTGAAGCATTCAAGGGCTGTGGGTGACGAAGCCCGCAACCTGGCCAACGCCCTGACCGGTTATTCCAAGGTCCAGGGAGATTTCGGTGAGATGCTGCTCACTGATGTACTGAAGAATGCCGGGCTGGTGGAGGGAGTCCATTTCTTCACTCAGGGAGTCATCACGGACAGCAGCGGACATGAAATAAAGAGCGACGAAGGAAGAACCCTCATACCGGACGTCATGGTCTACTATCCGGATGAGACCACAGTCATAATAGACTCCAAGGTCAGCCTCAATGCCTACAAGGAATATATGGTCAGCGAGACCGTCGAGGCCAGGCGACGTTACGCCAAGGCCCACGTCGAGAGCGTCCGGAAGCATGTGGACGAACTGAAGGCCAAGGATTACGCATCCTATATTCCCGAAGGACGCAGGAAGGTGAATTACAACCTGATGTTCATTCCGGTCGAGGGGGCTTTCCGCCTTATGCTGGAGGAAGACCCTATGCTCTGGCAGGTCGCCAAGGATAACAACGTGCTTATAGTAAGCCAGATGACCTTGATCATCGTGCTGAATATGATCCAGATGGCCTGGAAGCAGGCCAATCAGGAAAAGAACATCGCCGAAGTCTACAAGACTGCTGAGGAGCTTATGGGCCAGCTCAATGCATGGATGTCCAGCTATGTCAAGATAGGGGAGTCCCTTGAGAAGGCGAAGGCGGCTTATGGAGATGCCACCAGGAAACTCTCCGAATCCAACCAGAGCGTGATCAGGAAGATCCAGAAACTGGAGAAACTCGGCCTGTCTCCCAAGAAATCCCAGGGAAAGATCCGGACTACCGGACGTACCGTCGGCCCCGGATCGATTGTGCCACAGGAACTTTCTAATGAAGAAGAAACACCGCAAGATGAGTGATCCTAAAAGATTCCGTTTCATTTCAATCCTGCTCCTGTCCGTCTTAGTGGCTTGCAGCCACCGCGAGGACAGGACGGATGTTTTTTTGATTCCCTATTCCCAGGTGGAACCTTCAGGGGCCGGTTTCCTGGACCTTCCCGTCTGGGATGTGATTTCCCCGGTTTCGGTGTTCCACGCTCCGTGGGACGGCCTTGAAGACAGCACGGTATTCCGGTGCTTCGCCACTGACAGCCTGTTCTGTTTCCGTTTCGATGTCCTCGACGGGACGCTTGCACTGAAGGAGGATTTCGGGAATGAGATGGATGTCGCTCCGGAGGACAGGGTCGAAGTGTTTTTCGCCCCTGCAGGGGAACTGTCCACTTATGTCGGCGCGGAGATGGATCCGGCCGGCAGGGTCCTGGACTACGAATGTACATATTACCGCGAGTTCAACTATCCCTGGAATTTCAGGACCCTGCATTTTGACTGCAGGATTGTTCCGGGAGGCTATTCCGTTGCAGGATGTGTAAGCAGGGAAGAACTGATGGGATATGACGTGGATATGGACGGGGGCTTCCGGATGGGTGTATTCAGGGCTGATGTCCGCCCTGACGGTTCGGTCAACTGGTATTCTCTGAAAGAGACCGATGACAGGAAGGCCGATTTCCACCAGCCGAGTGTTTTCTTCGATGCCAGGATATGCAGGGATGGCTTCTTCCGGGAGAAAGGCATAGTGCTCTCCGTGCAGGATCTTGGGACCATGGACTGGCCGTCGGTTTCACTGGCGAACGGGATTAATACCATCGGAACCCATATGAAGCCGGCGGAGGTGATGGAATTCATCGGTTCGGATGCCGGAAAGGCATTTATGGACAAGTGTGGTAAACTGGGGATAGATGTCGAGCATCAGCTCCACGCAATGGCTGAACTGCTGCCCAGGGAACTGTTCAGCGAGGATTCGACCATGTTCAGGATGGACGGCAGCGGCCGCCGCGTCGCCGATTTCAACTGCTGCCCCCATTCGGATAAGGCATTGGACATCATAGCGGCCAAGGCGGCTGAATTCGCCGCTGCCCTTCCTGCAACCAATCACCGTTATTATTTCTGGCTTGACGACAATTCTCCGGTGTGCGAATGCCCGGAGTGCAAAGACCTCTCTGCGAGCGACCAGGCCCTGATCATCGAGAACCGCATGCTGGAAGCCATCAGGAAGGTGGATCCAAAAGCTATGCTGGCGCATCTGGCTTACCAGTCGACGATGGATCCGCCAACGAAGGTCAGGCCTGCAGAAGGGATATTCCTGGAGTTCGCACCCATTGAACGGCAGTGGGACCGTCCCCTGGCTGATTTGGATGCTCCGGGACGAAAGGGCAGGATGTCCCATCGGGAGGTCATCAGGCACCTGGAGGATAACCTTAAGGTTTTCCCCGCTGAAACTGCCATGGTTCTGGAGTATTGGCTGGATGTCTCCCTGGCCAGTGATTGGAAGAAACCGGCCGTGAACCTGCCCTGGCATCCCGAAGTTTTCGTTTCCGACCTGACTACCTATGCCGGCTACGGGATACGGAATGTCACGTCATTCGCAGTGTATATGGATTCCGCTTATTTCAGCGCCTTCCCGGAACAGCAATGCCTGTCTGACTACGGGACTATGCTGGGTGTTTACAGATAACGGATGTTTTTCCTATATTTGTAAATTGGATATATAATAATCTGATGATCAGGAAAGTTTCTAACAAGATCAAGGATAAGGGGTTGTCGATGAGGGCCAAACTGACCTTCAGCCTCCTGGCCATTGCGGTCACCCTCCTGGTGTCCAGCATAATATCGATCCTTGAGTATTCCAGGATGAGCGATTACGTGTCCGGCCTGATGGCTGACAATGTCAGGAACATCAATGTGGCACAGAAGCTCGCCGAGGTGAGCAGCCAGTACAATCTGGATCTCCTTTCGGTAATCGGGGACGAATCGATAAGCACGCTGCCGGACTTCCACCAGAAGGAGTTCATGAATCATTGTGACTCGCTCAGGATGTCCCTCATGGGGAACACTATGTTGCCCCTGACCGATTCCGTGATATACGCGTACTCCGCCTATATGCTTACATCCATGGAACTCAGCGACGTGCTGCAGTCCGATTTCATCGACACGCGGTCCTGGTATTTCGAAAGGCTCCAGCCTCAGTACCACAGGCTGTACAGATACATCGATAACCTTGACGAGGCCATCTATGATGACCTCAAGAAGAATTCGGAGACTTTCCAGAGGGGGTTCTACCGCAGCGTTATCCCGGGAGCCGTAGCGGTCCTCGTAGGGCTCATGCTTATCCTGATGCTGCTGTTCTACCTCCTTTCATACTACGTCAATCCTTTATACAAGATGTTGGCCGGCCTGAACAATTACAGGTCCTCGAACAAGAAATATACTTATACCTTCGAAGGTGACGACCAGCTCGCTGAACTGAATGAAGGGATAACGGAACTTGTCGGGGAGAACCAGCAGCTGCGCAAGAGGGTTTCCGACCTCCGCGCCAAGATACCTACCCTGTCCGGGTCAGGAACCGCAGGAACAGAACAATAAACAGATGAACATCAAGGTCATATCAAGGAATGTAGGCTACGCGCTGCTGGTCAGTGCGCTGTTCATGTTCCTGTCGATACTGGTTTCTGTCGCAAACGGCAACGACAGTGCCCTGGCTGCCTTGATGATCAGTTTCGCCCTTACGTTCACGGTCGGTATATTCCCGTTCTTCTTCGTCAGGAAGACAACGGCCATCAGCCTGAAGGACGGTTACATGATTATCGTGCTTTCCTGGCTGCTGTCCTTCGTGTTCGGAATGCTTCCATATGCACTGTGGGGAGGCCCTTTTACCATCGTAAATGCCTGGTTTGAAAGCGTTTCCGGTTTTACCACCACCGGTGCCAGCATACTTGGAGATGTGGAATCGCTTCCCAACAGCCTGCTGTTCTGGCGTTCATCCACGCATTTCATCGGAGGTTTGGGAGTCGTGATATTCCTCCTTCTCATCATTCCGAGTTCCTCGCAGATGAAGCTCCGTCTCACGAATCTCGAGCTCTCATCCCTGTCCAAGCGTGAATACCGTTCTGGATCTTCAAGGACCGTATACATATTCACATACGTCTATTTCGGGATGGCGGTAGCTTCCTTCCTGATGTACCTGCTGGCTGGAATGAGTCCTTTCGATGCCATCAACCATGCCATGAGCGTCACTGCCACGGGTGGTTTCAGTACCAAGAACCTTTCGATAGGATCATTCAATTCCGTCCCGATCGACCTCATCACCATGTTCTTCATGCTGCTGTCGTCTGTCCACTTCGGAATGATATATGTCGCCATCATCACGCGTTCCCTGAAGCCTTTCAAGAATGAGATTTTCATGTATTATCTCTGGATATTGCTCACGGCAAGCATCGTGGTATCGGTGTCGCTCAAGGTCCAGGGTGTGGAACAGGCTTGGAGCCAGGCTATCCTTTCCGGAACCTTCCACGTGTTCAGCTACGCTTCAACGAGCGGATTCGGAATAGGTGACAACAGCACGTGGCCTTTCCTGCCTTCCGTCATGCTGGTGTTCGTCGGCATTACCTGCGGAATGGCCGGATCCACTACCGGAGGAATAAAGTCGGACAGGATGCTGCTCCTTTCCAAGCAGGTATTCTTCCGCCTGAAGACCATACTCCACCCTGCGTCCGTCAATGAGGTCCGCGTAAACGGCCGCCTGGTCAGGCAGGAAGATATCTGGCCGCATATCCTTTACATCGCATTATACCTTATCCTCATCGTCTTTTCACTGGCTGTCAACCTGATCCTGAATCCGCATGACTCCAATGCGGTTGCGGCTACCTTCACGTCTCTCAGCAACGTCGGCCCTTCCATAGGGGAACTGGGCGCAGTATGCAATTTCGGGGCTGAGCCGGTAGGGGCCAAGTTGATGTATACCCTGGACATGTTCCTCGGACGTGTCGAGATCTATCCTGTACTGGCTGTCGCTATGTTGATTTTCGGCAAGAGCAGCAAGTGATGGACAGGGGAGACTTTTTCTATCGGCGTTTCAAGGATCATTTCCCATACGCGATAACTTCCGACCAGGACCGGTTGTTCAGGGATCTGGCCGCCTTCATGGCCGATGACGACCATGACATCCTTGTGGTGAACGGATATGCGGGGACCGGCAAGACCACTGCGATTGCGGCGGTGATAGATGCCTTGGATGACCTCCGGCCTGTCAGGGACGGTATTCCGGAAGAAATATGTATACTGCTGGCACCGACAGGGAGGGCGGCCAAGGTGCTGTCACAGTATTCCCGGAAGAATGCGAGCACCGTACACAAATGCATATACAGGCAGAAATCCATAGGATCGGATGGTTTCGGACAGTTCTCCCTGGTTCCGAACAAGCAGTCGCACAAGCTGTTCATAGTGGATGAAGTCTCGCTTATAGGTATCGATGATTCCGGACGTCAGGGTACTTCCGTCTTCGGGACGGGGGACCTCCTGAAGGACCTCGTGGATTTCGTGCGTTCCGGCAACGACTGCAGGCTGGTGATGATAGGGGATTCGGCACAGCTGCCTCCCATCGGCCTCGATGCTTCTCCTGCGCTGTCCCCTGAATATATGGATGGATTCGGAGGAGTCCTTTACAGCAGTCTCACCGAAGTCGTAAGGCAGCAGAAGGAGTCCGGAATACTGTGGAACGCCACCCGTCTGAGGAAGATGATTTCGGGAGAGATCCTGTCCTACAGCATTACTCCCGACACCCTCGGACTCAGGACGGACGGATTCGACGATGTGCAAAGGATCACTGGAGGGGAGCTGCTGGAAACCTTGAACCAGGCATATTTTTCCGAATATTCAAAGGACGATGCCGTGGTCCTGTGCCGGTCGAACAAGCGCGCCAACAGATACAATGCAGGCATCCGGGCGCAGGTTTTCTACGATGAGGAGAAACTGGTGAGGGGAGAGAAACTGATGATAGTGAAGAACTGTTACCAGTTCTCCGGCAGTGCCCACGGGATGGACTACATAGCCAACGGGGACATGGCCAAGCTGGTCTCTATCAAGAATTTCGAAGAGAGATACGGGCTTCGTTTCGCGGATGCCAGGCTTTCCTTCCCTGATTATGATGACGAAGAGATAGTTGCCAAGGTATGCCTTGACACGCTTGATTCCGAGTCGGCCTCCCTTACATACGAGCAGCAGAACCAGCTTTACAATGGCGTGAATGAGGATTATTCCGACATAAAGACGAAGAAGAAGCGTTATGAGGCTGTCCGCGAAGACCCCTATTTCAACGCCCTTCAGCTTAAATATGCCAATGCAATCACGTGCCACAAGAGCCAGGGGGGACAGTGGAGCTGTGTCTTCATCGACAACCCTTTCTGGCAGGATGAATTGACATTGGATGACCTGAAATGGCTGTATACCGCCATGACCAGGGCGGTGGAGAAAGTGTATCTGGTCAATTTCAAGGATGAATATTTTTTAAATCGATAGGTTATGAAGAGACTTGTTATCTTGCTGTCCTTCTTTGCAGCTACCGTGCTGTCCGCACAGGAGTTCAACCCCGTACCGACCAGATGGACCTGGACAGGTAACCATCAGGTGGCCTTCATGCACGATTTCATGCGTCCGTCCGACAAGGATTTCGTGATGGATGCCGCTACGCACAAGACCGTCCCGGGTGCCGAGATACCCGCAGGACGTCCGCTGATGAGAGTCACGGGTCCAGCGGCCGCCCTTCCGTTCAGGGTGGAGGGTGCCGAGAACCTTAAGTATTCCCCGGATTCGACCAAGATGGCTTTCACGAGGAACAACGACCTCTGGGTGCTGGATGTCGCGACCAAAAAGGAGACCAGGCTCACGACCGACGGGTCCGACGTGATCCTCAACGGTTATGCGTCCTGGGTCTATTATGAGGAGATCCTTGGCCGCGGCTCGAGGTACTGCGCCTTCTGGTGGTCTCCGGACTCGAAGAAGATAGGTTTCTACCGTTTCGACAACAGCGAGGTTCCTTTCTTCCCAATCTATTCCCCGGTTGCGGAGAATGCCGACCGCAGCGGCCTGCAGCTTGGTTACGGCCAGAATGCAGGAGGAGCGGTCGCCCTGGAGGATATGTCCCCTACAGGAGGCTCCGTAAGGATGACCCGCTATCCGAAGTGCGGTGATCCGAATCCCAAGGTCCGCATCGGAATAGTCAACCTCGACGACGGCCACACCGCGTGGGCGGATTTCGACGAGAATGACGACCAGTATTTCGGAACTCCGTTCTGGGGCGCCGACAGCAAGGCCTTCTTCATCCAGAGGGAACCCAGGATCCAGAATACCCTGGACCTCTATGCTGTCTCTCCTGCCGACGGATCCAAGGAACACATTTACCACGAGACATATGACACATGGCTCGACTGGATCTCCGGGATGTATTTCGGGCGTGACGGACTCTATATGGTCCGTTCCTTCGAGACCGGATGGGAGCAGATATATTATCTCTCCTATGACGGCAAGACCCTCAAGCGCCTTACTTCCGGTGACAACTGGAGGGTGAACCTCGTCTCGGTGAAGGAAGGTAAGCCATCGAAGAATTTCGACGGAACCTCCTCTGAGATAGTATATTCCGCGCAGCGCGACTCCCACGTGAGGACAGGACTCTACTTTGCCAACAAGGGAGTTGTAAGGGCGATTTCCAATCCTGCCATGAGCGCGTCGTCTGCCAGCGTATCGCCTGACAAGAAATACGTTGTGGCTTCACAGGGCAATTTCACCACCCCGAACCAGGTCTGGTTATTCGATCTGGCCAAGCCCGCCCGTTCCTTCAAGGTGGCGGATGCGGCCGGTCCCGATTTCAATCCCGGGTCACCCTCCCTGCCGAAGCTCCTGACCATGACCACCCATGACGGTCTGGAGCTTCCCGCAATCATCGTTTATCCGAAGGACTTCGACCCTTCGAAGAAATATCCAGTCCACGTCGATATCTACGGCGGTCCGGATACCCCCCAGGTTTCAGAACGTTTCCTGTCATACAACCCTTACGCCTGGTACTCCGACAACGGAATCATCGAAGTCGTCGCCGACTGCAGGGCTGCCGGTTATAACGGCCGCAAGGGCTTGGACATGATATACAAGCATCTTGACGAAATCGAGGTGCAGGACTTCGTGGAGTGGGCGGACTATCTGAAGAAGCTCCCTTATGTCAACGGCGACAAGATCGGAGTCGAGGGCTTCTCTTTCGGAGGGACCATGACCGCCTTGCTGGTAATGAAGCACCCGGAGGCGTTCCATTACGGAATCGCCGGAGGCGGAGTGTATGAGTGGGCTCTTTATGATACCCATTACACGGAGCGTTTCATGTCTACTCCGCAGAACAATCCGGAAGGATACGAGAGGACCAAGGTCACCAATGCGGCCAAGGAGTATCCTGTGACCGATGCCAATTACGACGGTTCGGTGATGCTGAAGCTCACTCATGGTACAGGTGATGACAACGTCCATTTCCAGAATACCCTCAAGCTGGTGGATGCCCTCCAGAAAGAAGGGAAGAAATTCGAGCTGATGATCTACCCTGACGGTATGCATGGCTACCGTGGCTATCAGGGACGTCATTTCAATGAAGCGAACAAGGCCTTCTGGCTGAAATACCTCAAAGGTGAATAGATAAGAACGATCATGAAAAAGTCCTTCCGTACCGCGGCTCTGGCCGCCCTGACTTTTACGGCTCTGACGGCTTCCGCACAAGTTGTGACAAGGAGCCGTCAGGTCCCCGGTTTCAGACCATATGACGTCGACCTGGCCGTGATGTCCAAGGCGGAGAAAGATTCCGTCCTGATGGTAGCGGACCTTTGGAAGATGTATGTAGAGTCATTCACTACATCGTCCGTTTCAGAGGACCGGAGGAGGTCGATGTGGATGGACGGAGCGCCTGACTATCTTCTTGAATTGGACGATGGTTCGATGCTGTATTCTTCATTCAGGGAGAACCGCATCATCGATGTGAGGAAACTGAATCATGGAGTATATGAGCTGGTCTGCATGACGAGCAGCAGGCCCCCCGGAGAGGAATATGACGGCTGGGTCGAAGCGGTATACAGGGTATGTGCGATGGCCGTCGCCAAGGATTCCGGTAGCGGAAGCCGTAACAACCCTTTCAGGCTTGGCAACTGGCTTGACGCCTTCGCATCCGGCCTGAAGAAGCAATCCATAGGAATGATAGACTACTATCGTGTCCCCGGATGCAGGATCCCGGCCAAGGATTACTCCGGAATGGGCTCTTATGCCGAGAAACTCGTCAATGATTATGGGATCGGCTTCGACACGAAGATCCGCTATGTCGTAGCCCCAACCATGGAACAGTGCCAGCAGATATCTGGCTTCCTCTTCAATGCGTATTCCAATCCCTTGATGGGTACCGTGGCTTCCAAGTCGTCAGGCTATGCCTTTTACGGCCGTACGTTCGGTTCCAACACCATGGTTTCCAATTACTATGACGACTGCCATGACGTAGCGCTCCTGATAGTCAGGAAAGGATTCCCGGACGCCCTCCCGATGATGCATGAAGGCTTTGCATCATATTACGGTGGCTTGATGACATTCTCTTACAGTGATCTGAAGGCTTCGCTCCGTTCGATGTTCGCTTCGGGAAAGAAGATAGACCTTTCCAATGAGGACAGTTTCTATGATACCTGCATACCGGTTTCTGCGAAGGGCTCTCCCGGTCCTGTCGTGGTTCCGCTGGAAACTGTACTTGGCGCGTTGCTGGTGGATTATTCCCTGAAGAAAGGAGGCGTGAAACTGGTGAAGGAACTCCTTCGCTGCAATGATTATCTGGAATTGTTCGACAAGCTTGGCGTCAAGGAGAAAGATATCGACGGTTTCATATTCCGGATTCTGGGAGATGGATGATTTCGAGGCCTTCATAATCCGTAACGCGGATGCCGACATACCTCGGCTGCTTCTGTCGTGCAAGGACTGGCCTATACGGAAAGAACTGGCTGTCAGTACGATAGAAGCACGCAGAAAACTGAGTAATAAGGTGCCGGAATGGTATTCCTGCACTTCCTTGGTTTATCCGTCGGCCATCTCGGCCGAGCAGTGCAGTTCTTCGGCCACGGCCCGTTACAAGGCTGCCCTGGCAGCCAGGATAACCGGTCCGGACAGCAGGATAGCCGACCTTACCGGTGGCCTGGGAGTCGATTCCTGGGCATTCTCGAAAGAGTTTTCAGGCGTTCTCTACAATGATATGAATCCATCTCTAGTCGAAGCTGCCGCACATAATTTCCTGGAACTGAGGATTCCGAACATAAAGACGAGCAACATGGAGGTATCCGCATCTACGCTTCCGTCCATCGTGGGGGGATTCAATCCGGATATCATATACCTGGATCCCGCCAGGAGGTCCCCGGACGGACGGAAAGTGTTCCAGCTGGAAGATTGCTCTCCTGACCTGCTTCCGCTGATTCCAGGACTGTTTGCCTGCTGCCGCCATATTCTTCTGAAGCTTTCACCGATGGCAGACATAAGCCTGACCGTGGAGAAGCTGAACAGGGCTTATGAGGCTTTCCTAGAGAAAACCTCGGGTGAGGGTTGGAATGGCTGCTGGGTGCGTGAGGTCCATGTCATAGCATCCGGAGGAGAGTGCAAGGAACTGCTTGTCTGGATGGACCGGGAATGGAACGGACCATATTCCGTTTTCTGCTGCGAGGACTCCAGGGTGTTGGAATTCAGCGGCTCGGAACTCTCGTCCGCAAAGCCGGTTTTCCCGGATTCGGTTTATGCCGGAACCTTGTTCGAGCCGGGGAAGTCACTTACGAAAGCGGGTGTATTCAACGCCTTGTGCGGCAGGTTCAACCTCGTCAAACTGGCAAGGTCCACGCATCTTTATGTGCACGACAGCCATCCTGATGGATTATCAGACGGTATTGAAGAGCTTAAGGATATCGGCAAGGTGTTCGAAGTTCTCGAGATCCTTCCCTTGAACAAGGCGAACATGAAGGATGTAGGGAAGAGATTCCCGCATTCGGAAGTCTCTGCCAGGAACATCCCGTTTTCGAGCGACGACCTGAGGGCCAGGTTAGGGGTATCCTCCGGGGATGACGCTCACATTTTCGGGGCCAGGATAGAGACTCCTTTCGATTCTGGCAACTTCCTTGTCGTATGCCGCAGAATCTGAACTTTTTTATGTAAATTTGTGTAAAATAGATACGAACATGTCACGCGATTACAACGATGCTGCCAGGAAATGGCTCGAAGGGGATTTCGATCCCGAAACCAAGATGAAAGTCCTCGAACTCAGGAACACCGATCCCGTGGGATTCGAAGACGCTTTCTACAAGAATCTGGAATTCGGAACCGGAGGACTCAGGGGCATCATGGGAGTAGGTACCAACAGGATGAACAAGTATACTGTTGGAATGGCCACCCAGGGTCTTGCAAACTATATCCTCAAACACGTTGAAGGAGACGATATCCGGGTCTGCATCTCATATGACAGCCGCAACAACTCCAAGGAATTCGCAAAGATCACGGCCGACATCCTCAGCGCCAATGGTCTGCACGTGTTCATATTCGATAACATCAGGCCTACCCCTGAGCTCAGCTATGCCATCCGTCATATGGGCGCAACCGCCGGTATCATGGTCACAGCATCCCATAATCCCAAGGAATACAACGGATATAAGGTCTATTGGAATGACGGTGCCCAGATCGTCCCTCCCGTGGACAAGGACATTATCGCCGAGGTCGAGCAGATTACGGAACCCTCCCAGGTGAAGTTTGTGAAGGGTATCCACTGCGGTGAAGTCGAACTGATGGGGAAGAAGGTGGATGAGGCTTATATGGGAGATATCCTTTCGCTTACCCTCAGTCCCGAGTCTCGCGAGAGGCATAAGGACCTTAAGATAGTATATACCCCTCTCCACGGATGCGGTGTCCGCATAGTTCCCGAGTGCCTCAAGAGGCTCGGTTTCGAGAATGTCTACCATGTCCCCGAGCAGGATATAAGCGACGGAGATTTCCCTACCGTGGCTTCGCCGAATCCCGAGGAGCCTGCAGCCATGAAGCTGGCCCTCGAGAAGGCCGACAAGGTCGGAGCCGACATAGTGATGGCTTCCGATCCCGATGCCGACCGTCTTGGAATAGCCGTCCGTGACAATGACGGCAGGATGGTCCAGCTCAACGGCAACCAGACGGCTTCCATGCTGACATATTATATCCTTACACGCTGGAAGGAACTCGGCAAGCTCGATGAGACCAAGTATTGTGTCAAGACTATCGTTACCACCCAGCTGATCGCCGACATCTGCAAGAGCTTCGGAATACGTTGCTATGATGTTCTCACCGGCTTCAAGTGGATTGGTGAAGTGGTACGCCAGAACGAAGGGAAGGGTGAATTCATCTGCGGCGGTGAGGAGAGCTACGGCTTCAATATCGGAGAGTTCGTCCGTGACAAGGATGCTCCCATCGCATGCTCGATGGTCGCCGAATGTGCGGCCTGGGCGGCTGACCAGGGCTTGACCCTGTACCAGCTTCTGCAGAAGATCTATTCCGAGTATGGATACCGCAAGGAAAACATGGTCTACCTTGTCCGCAAGGGCAAGTCAGGGGCAGAGGAGATAGCTGCCCTGATGGAAGACATGCGTAACAATCCTCCGGCAGTCCTCGGCGGGATCGCCGTCACCAAGGTCGTCGACTATAACGAACCGGAAAAGACCGGGTTGCCGAAATCGAATGTACTCCAGTATTTCGATGCTGAGGGCGATGTCGTGACTGTCCGTCCTTCCGGAACGGAGCCCAAGATCAAGTTCTACTTCGGTGCCACGGCTCCCGATGCCGCCGCGGTGGAAGCGAAACTCGAGTCGCTCAAGAATCAGTTCATAAAGTAGCTCCTGTAACAGGAATCTGATTATCATCTTTTAGCTCGGGTGGAGCTAACGGAGGCATAATCATAACTGGTCCATTTTTCGTGGCGCGTGCTTTAGTCGCCGATCTGTTGTCACGGATAGGATCGTTAGGATTGTCATTATTCAGGAAAGAATCCAGATTGAATTCTTCCCCAGCCATTTCCATTATCCGTTTTGTGATCAGGGCTCTCTGCCATGTTGAGAAGTATGGCCGATTATCAATCATACAACTAATCTCTTCAGAACGCCAATAATTGAAAAGGTAGGTTCCTGCTCCTTGGAAGCGGCCGATTCTGTTGTATCTTGAGTCCCTACCAACCAGTTCTGACTGTTGGTCCAACAAATCCTGCCAGGGTACTACGTCGTAACGGCCGGAAACATTCAATGAATAAGGGACACGCCAATTGTGACTGGGGATATCGGTCTGTACAGTATAATAAGTTCTGCCCCAATATTCATCGGCGAAGCGTCCGATGCTGTGACCCCCGAATTCATGAAGGACAATATTCCTCCAGTCCCCGGTCGTTGTTCCAAGCCGCTGAATCTCTTCATCGGTGACGTTCCTGGTCTCAAAGCCGTTAGCAGGATCGTTGCTTGCAGCTATTATTCCATTATTCGAGTATGCCCAGCCAAGCTCTCCACCATTGCTTGCGTACGGGGCTTGGCAATACGTCCTGCCAGAGCTGGACGTATGGGCTCTGCCTCCATATCGCTCGTCATTGATAACAAGAAGTATGGGGACCTCGTCTATGGTCAGTTCTCCACGAACTATTTCAGGACAGTGTGTGGAGACATAGCCATACACTTTATCTTCGTCGGCTTCCATATCGTCGTAGCTATTCTTCCCCCATCTGGAACCGAAGGCAGTATTTCTCTGGGTGGTGATATTGCCTGATCCATCAGTGATGGATGCTCCCTTATCCGTGGAAGGGGTCCACATGATATAGACGTTGAAGTAATCCTTTAATGAAGCATAAGGTTCCACGCTGAACATATAGTCCAAAGCTGCTTCTGCCCTGGCCTCGTAATCTCTCCTGTCGGAAATCGTAAATCCATCCGGCAAGACCGCTATGTCTACCGGATTGCTCCCGACAGTCTGTTCGCTGTACTTGTATACTGAGATATCTGCTGACGTTGAAACATTGATCGTTCCGAAATTAGTGATGTTGGAACGCTTCAAGGACAAAGTCTTTGATGATTGTTTTATGGAATAATTACCGTCTTCGTCGATAAAGATCATCGAGAACCCCTCCGTGGTGCAGGGTATGGTGGCTATCAGGTAATCCTCGTTCTCTTCGAAGGGACCTTCCAGAAATATTGAATTGGATCTGCTTTCTCTGATAGGAGGAAAATAAGAAGACATGTTATATGTAGGTTCATCATTGTCCAGGTCTTCGATCAATCCTTCGCCTGCAATGGTAGAGTTCGCAACGAACTTGATAGAACTAACTTTGGAAACATCTCCTGAAAGTCGGAATTGCAACAAAGCGAGAGCGTTCTTGAAAACCATGTTTTCTCCGAAGGTGGAAGAAGTGGCATAAGCCAAGTTCAAGCCTTCTTCAATTCCTCCTTTAACAGCCTGCTGCCTGGTCGGAACATAAATCGCAGCTTGTTCAGCATTCATTTTAGTTGAGGAAGGATAAACCGCCAGGCATCTGCTGACCTCTCCCGGCGGATCACATGCTTCAGCCGTGAATGATGCAGTGGAAACACCATCATCCTCAGTCGTGAAATATAATAAATACGTATAGTCCAGATCCGTGAAATCATAGGCTGCGCAAATCCGATCACCTTTTGACCAGAAAACTTTCGCCCCATTCTCTTCCAATTCAAGATAAGTCCTGGTATCAGGATTGTCAAAGGATGCATAAATGGTCGAATATTGGACCGGGGTTTCTTCTTCCAGAGGTGTAGGTTCCTCCTGTTCAATAATCAATTCATCCGTACACCCGGCAAGTACCAGAAGGCAGACGGCGAAACTGTATGAAAAGTACTTCATGATTATCTCTCAAAATTAATCAAACTCAGGGTCGAAATGTTCGGAACTGTAATCTTCGTTTCCACCGCTGGCGTCCATGACTCCAGATTCGATTACCAACCGCAATACCTCGCAATCGGGAGAACAATACTGTCGTTTTTCCATTATTGTAATAACTGATAGATGAGTTGCAAATGTAGGATGTTTCCAGATATAATCCAATAGTAATTACGGGATTAATACACTCCGGAGCCGATCATTTCGCCGTCGGGTGAATACCAGGCGGCGAACTGGCCGGATGAGATTCCGCGCTGGGGGGCGGCGAACAGGATGAAAAGGCCGTTCGGTCTTTTGACGAGCCAGGCATCCTGAAGAGGCTGGCGGTAGCGGACCCGTACCCTGTAGCGGCGGATCTCGCTGTCCTTCATCCCAAGGTCGGTCCTGATCCAGTGGATGTCTTCAGGGGCTATACGGATGCAACAGCGTGACAGCCCTTTATGGGTGTGGCCTTCGCCGACATATATGATGTTGCGCTCCACATCCGTAGATATCACGAATATGGAATCCTTGTGCCCTCCGATGTTCAGTCCCTTGCGCTGCCCGATCGTGTAGAACTGTGCTCCGTCGTGCCTGCCCACGATCTTTCCCCAGGGATTATCCTTGTAACGTACCTTCCTGACGTGCTTCTTGCCGCTGCGGTAGGTTTCGGTCTCGAAGCTTATTCCCGAATAGTCGTACGGCTCCGACAGCCTCATCCAATCCTCATCGCCAAGGCTCGCCAACTTTCTCTCGTCGAAGATGTTCGCTGCTGTGGCAAAGGGCCCCGTCGTTCCCTGCGCTTCGCTCCCTAGCCGGCTAAATGGTCGCGATGGGGCTGTTGATATGCGCCTGTTGTTGAAGGCGGCGCCGCCGGAGTCTTCGGAAGAATATTCCGTAATCATCAGCGGCTCATCGGGAGTCTCTAGAAGGGAAGCGAGAGTATCGTGTACGAATGAATACTGCCCATTGCCCTCATAGAACGCATCATACACCTCCACTACGTCACCCTCTTTGGGTGTGAGTTTCTGCTTCAGGAAAGTCGGAAGGTCGACCTTCCCGACGAAGCAGATTCCCTGGGAATCTTTCTTGTCTGCGGACGGCAGGTCAGCGATGCGGGCGATTTCCCGGACTTCAGGTTTGGTCAGGTGGCCGATCGGGAAAAGAGCCTTGCCCAATTGGTCCTGTGTCAGTTGGCAAAGGAAATAGCTCTGGTCCTTGTTGGGGTCGATACCCTCGAGTATCCGCCACTGCGGCTGGCCGTCAATCACGACCTGTGCCCCCGAATCATCCAGCAGGGGAGCTCTGCGGCAGTAGTGCCCGGTTGCCACCATGTCGGCCCCCAGGCGGCGGGCGGCCTCGAAGAAGGCATCGAACTTGATCTCGCGGTTGCACAGGACATCGGGATTCGGAGTCCGGCCGGCAGAATATTCATTGAACATGTAATCCACCACTCTCTGGCGGTACTCCTTCGACAGGTCCACGAAATAGAACGGGATGCCGACCTTCCTGGCAACGAGTTCGGCGACGAAGCGGTCCTCCTCCCACTCACAGTCCCCGTGGAGGGTGGCATCGGCATCGTGCCAGTTCTGCATGAACATGGCGAAGACATCATAGCCCTGCTGCTTGAGCAGTAGGGCGGCAACGCTGGAGTCCACTCCTCCGGATAGTCCTATGCACACCTTCATGACATTGCAAAGGTACTCAATAGCTGGAATTTGTACAATTATTGTTATATTTGAAATTGCAGGAAAGAAAACCACACGATATGAACACAGTCACCCTTGGCATCAGTTTTAAGGAATACTCCTCAATCGATGAGATGGACGCCGCCGACAGGATGCTCGTTGAAGAGGCGATCGAGGCCCAGAAAGGTTCCTATGCTCCCTATTCCAATTTCAACGTAGGCGCCGCCGTCCTTCTGGAGGACGGAACGGTCGTACGTGGATCCAACCAGGAGAATGCCGCCTATCCCTCAGGTCTCTGTGCCGAAAGGACCGCGATGTTCGCTGCCAGTGCCAACCATCCGGGTAAGGCTATGCTTGCAATCGCAATCGTGGGTGGCTTCGACCATGCAGTCGCTGCCACGCCATGTACCCCGTGCGGCGCCTGCAGGCAGGTGATGGCCGAATACCAGACCCTGTCCGGGAAACCGATGCGTATCATCATGTACGGAACGGAACGGGCATGGAAGTTTGACAGGGTCGACGATATCCTGCCATTCATTTTTGACAGTTTCAACGAAAAGTAGTATATTTGCAGCCTAGGGAAAGTCGTACACGACCAGCTCCCTCTGAATCCCCCCAGGGCTGGAAGGCAGCAAGGGTAGGAGGTCGTAGCGGTGCGATGTACGGGGCTTTCCCTTTTTTGTATAGTTTCCTGCCTTCGTTCATCGATGAAGAAGATATTGTTCATAGTTAATCCCGTATCCGGAGGAAAGTCCAAGAAACCGTATCTTGAGGCGATCGACCGTTTCCTTGACAAGGAGGTATATTCATATAGGATAGCATTTACCGAGTATTCCGGCCATGCTTCTGAACTGGCACGCGATTGCGAAGAGGATACTGTCGTCGCGGTAGGGGGAGACGGGACGGTGAGCGAGGTGGCCAGAGGGCTTATCGGAACAGGGAAGACCTTCGGTATCATCCCGTGCGGCAGCGGTGACGGCCTGGCACTCCATCTTGGTATCGGCAGGAATCCACGGAAGGCGATCGAGGTCCTGAACTCGCAGTGTGTCCGTATGATGGATTACGGCCAGGTGGACGGAAAACCGTTCTTCTGTACCGTAGGAGTAGGTTTTGACGCCATCGTAGCCGAACGTTTCGCCGGGTCTTCCTCGCGCGGTCTCGCCACATATATCACTACGGCCCTGCGTACCTGGATGGGTTTCAAACCCGATACATACTCGGTAACCGTTGACGGCGAAGTGCATACCTGCCCTGCTTCGATGATAACCGTGGGTAATGTCAACCAATGGGGGAACCAGGCCAGGATAACGTCTTTGGCTTCGGTAACCGACGGGATGCTGGATGTGGCGATAGTCTATCCGTTCCATACCGTGGAGATTCCGGTCCTAGCCGTCAAACTGCTTTGCGGCAAGGCGCATACATCTTCACGGGTAACTATGCTCCGGGGTAAAAGGATAATTATAGAGAGGAACAGCGACGGCCCGGCCCATTGTGACGGGGACCCGTCCGTGATGGGAAGGAGGATCGTCCTGGAGACCGTCCCTGCCGCCCTGCCCGTTCTCGTTCCAGAAAGCAGAAATATTTAGAATTCAAAGATATACATGGATAGAAAAGTTAAAGATTGGTTCGGTTTTTTTGCACCCAGGTTCCTTTGCCTGACGCTTTTGCTGGGGTTTGTCATAAGGATCATACTCATCTTCCATCCCCTGACCGTCGTTGACTGGGGAGCCGTGGATTGGATCAAGATATTCGTCCTCGGGTTCCTCAACGATGTGGCTTTTACCTCCATTGCCCTGATTCCGGCATTCATAGTATATACGTTCCTCACCGACGATAAATACAAGTCTCCTTACGGATACATACTGACGGCGCTCTTCACGCTGCTGACCCTGTATGTGGTCTTCTTCAACGATATCACCGACGAGTACGGAGGCCCCCTTCCGAGGATAGTGAAAGCAGTGCTGATCTTCCTCGATGTGTGCCTTGTAATAAAGATGTTCGTCCCTTCAGTGAGGAAGACCTGGAGGACGGTGTCGGTATTCTTGATTACGATGCTTTACATCTGCATCAGCATCACCATCGCTTTCAGTGAGGTGGTATTCTGGAGCGAGTTCGGGGTCAGGTTCAATTTCATTGCGGTAGACTATCTGGTATATACGAACGAGGTCATCGGAAATATCATGGAGTCATATCCCATGCCGTTGCTGATCGGCGTGATACTGTGTATCTCCGGGCTTATATGCTTCCTTATGGTCAAGGGAAAGGATATACGCCAGAGCGGTGTCGAAAGCTGGAAGAGGTGGTCCTTGACCCTTCTTTCCCTTGCCTTGTCCTGTGTCATTTCCTTTGCCTTCCTTCATTACGGGTACCGCCATTTCGGCGGGGACAACCTGTTCGCGACCCAGATCCAGGAGAACGGCTGCTGGGATTTCCTGGAGGCCTTCGTATCGAACGAGCTGGACTATGAGCAGTTCTATCCGATGCTTCCGGAGGATGAGGCTTCATCCCTTCAGCAGGAACTCTGCGGTATGGACGGAAACGTAAGAATGGTCAGGCCCGAAGGGGAACCCGCCCTCAAGAACATAGTCCTCATAACCATTGAGAGTATGAGCGCTTCATTCCTTACCAGGTACGGTTCGACCGAGGGCATCACCCCGAATCTCGACACGCTCCTCGGAAAAAGCCTTGTCTTTGACAACCTGTTCGCGACGGGTAACCGTACTGTCAGGGGGCTTGAGGCCATAACGCTCTGTATACCACCCAGTTCCGGCGAGAGCCTGGTCAAGCGCGAGGATTGTTCTGGTTTCTTCTCGAGCGGAGACGTACTGCGGAACCTGGGATACGATACGATGTTCATTTACGGAGGGGACAGTTACTTCGACAATATGGGAGCCTTCTTCTCCGCCTGTGGTTATGACATCGTGGACAAGAAAACCTATGACCCTTCTTCGATCGTCTTTTCCAACATCTGGGGAACCTCGGACGAGGATACCTACAGGGAGGCGCTGCTTCGTTTCGATGAGGAGTATGCTTCCGGGAAGCGTTTCTTCGCCCATATAATGACGATCTCGAACCATCGCCCCTATACGTATCCGGACGGCAGGATCCAGTTCGACGGGAATCCTATGTCCAGGGCGGCTGCAGTGAAGTATACTGATTATGCGATAGGGGAGTTCATATCCAAAGCCTCATCCAGGGACTGGTTTGATGATACCATCTTCGTCATCATCGCCGACCACTGCGCCTCATCGGCCGGCAAGACATCCCTGCCTTTGGAATGCTACCATATTCCGGCGATCATCTATTGCCCGTCGCTGGTAAGTCCTGAATATGTCGGAAAAGTCTGTTCGCAGATTGACATCATGCCCACCGTCCTTTCTTTGATGAATGTGGAGTATGAAAGCAAGTTCTTCGGCGATGATATCCTGTCGCCTGATTTCAAGGAAAGGGCGTTCATGGCGACATACCAGGACCTGGGTTATTACAGCGATTCCGTGATGACCGTCCTGTCCCCGGTCAGGAAGATCCAGCAGTTCTCCATCACGTCACCATCTCCATGGCAGTGGGAGGAAACTCCGGCAGATGGAGTGATTGACGGTAACAATCTCAGGGAAGCCGAGGCCTATTATCAGGTCGCCAACCTCAGCAAGGGACGTTTATGATTATGGATCGCAACTACGACAGGTTCCCGGCAACACGGATTTCCGGGCGGATAATCAAAGGCTGGGAGTCGATCCGTAAGACTCTCTCCGAGCGCGGACAGGGACCCCTGGCCGTCGATTTCTACACCGGGGTATACGAGGACGAAGTTATCGGCGAACTTTCGAAGGGTTTCGGGAAGGTATTGAATACCAGGGATTTGATGAAACCCGAAGATGAGGTATTGTCGATGACGTCACGCTTCATGACCGATGACGTCCTGTTCGGGTATGTCTCGCCGTTGCGTATGGTGGATTTCTTCGATTCCGGTAAACTGGAGTCTGCCCGGGCCGATATGACCGGAGCCGGTGCGGACTCTTTGATAATCGGTCCCGGTGCCGCCCTGGTCGCCCCAGACTGTTCCAAGCTCGTATATCTTGACATGGCCCGCTGGGAGATACAGCAGAGGTTCCGCCGCCACGAAGTGAAGGGACTCGGGGTCGACAACCGCCAGGATCCTGTGTCCATACAGTACAAGAGGGGATATTTCATAGACTGGAAAGCCCTGGATTATTACAAGGACGGACTTTTCGGAAGGATCGGATGGTGGATTGACACGAACGATCCGGCCGATCCCAAGATGATCGACCGCGATACCTTCATGAGGGGTATCGAGAAGACTGCCTCCGGTCCTTTCAGGGTGGTTCCTTTCTTCGACCCGGCTCCATGGGGAGGACAATGGATGAAGAGGGTCTGCGGCCTTGACCCGGAAGTGCCCAACTACGGATGGTGCTTCGACTGCGTTCCGGAGGAAAACAGCCTCCTGCTGGAAGTTGACGGAACCTTGTTCGAGCTCCCTTCACAGGACCTGATACTCCTCAAGTCCCGCCAGGTCCTTGGAGAAAATGTGGAGGCACGTTTCGGCAAGGATTTCCCTATCCGTTTCGACCTTCTGGACACCGTCGGCGGAGGGAACCTGAGCCTCCAGGTACATCCTACACTCCAGTTCGCCAGGGAGCAGTTCGGCCTGAACTACACCCAGGATGAGAGTTATTATATCCTGGATGCCGAACCGGGCGCTGTTGTCTATCTAGGAGTACGGAAGGGTGTCGATCCCGGAGAGATGATCGGTTCACTGAGGACCGCCCAGAGGGAAGGTACCGCTTTCGATGCTGAAAGATATGTAAACAAGCTTCCGGCTTCCAGGCACGACCACTACCTTATCCCGGGAGGAACGGTTCACTGCTCCGGTAAAGGATGCCTGGTCCTTGAGATAAGCGCCACCCCCAACATATTCACTTTCAAATTATATGACTGGATGCGCCTTGGACTGGACGGGAAACCGAGGCCCATAAACATTGACCGAGGAAGCAAGGTCATAAGGTGGGAGAGGGATACCGAGTACGTCAAGGCCAACCTGGCGAATCACTTCACCGTTTCGGCGGAAGGTGATGGCTGGAAGGAAATCCGTACCGGTCTTCATCCGGCGGAATTCATCGAGACACACAGGACCGAGTTCTCGGTCCCGGTCAGATTCGATACCGGTGGAAGCGTCAATGTCTTCAATCTTGTGGAAGGGGAGGAGGCCACGGTGGAGAGTCCTGAAGGTATGTTCGAGCCTTTCGAGGTCCACTATGCCGAGACATTCATCATTCCTGCCGGTGTGGGAGAATATTTGATACGTCCGTCCGGCCCGTCTGAGGGCTCCGTGTGCAAGACCATAAAGGCTTCGGTCCGATTCAACGCATAATATCATGTACGAGCAAGACAACAGAACCGTCCTTACCCTCGATGCAGGAGGCACCAACCTGGTTTTTTCGGCGATGCGCGGCTGCAGGGAGATCGCCCGTCCGGTACGCTTTAAGTCCGTTACGGATGATGTCGGCCGCTGCCTGGATACCCTCGTCGAAGGATTCAGGGCAGTTGAGGCAACCCTTGAAGAGCCTCCGGCAGCGATCAGCTTCGCGTTCCCCGGACCGGCGGACTATGCCGCCGGAATAATCGGCGACCTTCCCAATTTCCCGTGTTTCCGGGATGGCGTGGCTATGGGACCGTATCTGGAAGATGTCTTCGGACTCCCCGTATTCATCAACAACGACGGCAACCTCTTCGCCTATGGTGAAGCTTTGGCCGGTACTCTGCCTGCAATCAACAAAGCCCTGGAAGATGCCGGGAATCCGATGCGTTACAGGAACCTTGTAGGACTTACCTTCGGCACCGGTTTCGGCTGCGGAGTGGTCATAGACGGAAGGTTGCTGACCGGTGACAACGGCTGCGGCGGGGATGTCTGGCTCATGCGCAATATCAGCCACCCGGAACTGATAGCCGAGGAAGGTGTAAGCATCCGGGCTGTCAAAAGGGAGTACAGGGAGCGCTCCGGTGACGACCGTCCGCTTTCCCCGAAAGATGTATTCGACATCGCCGAAGGACTCCTCAAGGGAGACCGTCAGTCTGCTGTAGATTCTTTTGCAGAAATGGGAAGGGTGGCAGCGGATGCTGCAGCCCACGTCCTGGACATAGTTGACGGCCTGGTGGTTCTGGGAGGCGGTCTTTCCGGGGCTTCAAAATATATCATCCCGGAAATGGTCAGGTCCATGGGCCCCTGGCTGGAGATGGATATCTATGACCTCACGCTTCCGGAAGGCATGGAGCGTTTCCTCGTGGACGGATCCGCCAAGGTCAGGGTCGCTTCGTCAGGGAGGGATGTAATATACCGCAAGGAAAAGAAGACAGGTATCGCCGTTACTGCCCTGGGCACCGAGAATGCGGTCTCGATAGGAGCGTACACCTTTGCCCTTGCGCGTTTGGATTCTTAATGGCCCCAGGATTCTCACAGATGGCTGTCAGGGTAGGAAATAGCCATTTTCCTTCCCATAAGGCGACCTCAGGTGGCTGTCAGGTCAGAAAAACACTGGAATCCTGCTCACACGTTGACTTTTGAAACCTGGTGAGGTGGCCACGAAAAAGACAAAACCCATAGCGCTGGTAGGCTCTATGGGTTTCTTCAATTGTGATATATCGCTGATATAGAGCCACTTAACAGACTTGAACTGTTGACCTGCGCGTTACGAATGCGCTGCTCAAAACCAGTTAGTTATCATTGTCAAACCCTGTTACCTGAACCATGCAGTCACAAATTTAGACAATTTTCTGATGCTTTTACTCACATGCTCCTCATTTTGGCACATCTTCCATCTATCTTCGCAGCATGATTATTTCTCATTATTGCAGAACACAGGAAGATGCTCTCCAAAGAGCCAAGCAAGTTGCAAAGCAACCTGGATATGATTACTGGGGAAAGACTTTTCCAAGACGGAAAAGATAGGAGAATCAGTTGTGTCAAAAACATTATATTTGTTATACATATTTGATAATGACATCCTAACTTGCTTCAATTCATGAGACGGAAAACCAAAGAATATATAATTCTATCGATATTGCTTCTTTTAACCTCCTGCGGAGGAAGTAAGGTAATGAGAGAATTATCGGACATTGAGTCGTATATCGACGCCCGTCCGGACAGTGCCCTGGTTGCCATTCGTCAGATAGATACCTTATCGCTGAAAACCAAGGCCCAGAAGGCTAAATTCGCCCTGCTTCATGCAATGGCGTTGGACAAGAACTATATAGACACGGCAGACACACGCATTATCCAGCCCGCAGTTGATTACTACAATCTCCACGGCGGTCCCGAAGAACGACTGAAGGCGTATTATTATCAAGGACGGGAATATTATAATGGGAAACAATACAATCAGGCGATAATCTCTTTTACCCAAGCTAAAGAATCCGTAGTATATTCAAAGGACAACAAGATTATCGGGATGTTGTATTCTGCTTTGGCGGACACTTATACTAAAACCCTGGATTATTCACAAGCCTCTGAGGAAATCAGTAAAGCGATAGAATACTTCACAATTTGCGAAAGAGAAGATTTCTTAGTTCTAGCCCGCCTGCGGAAAGCACAAAACTTGACTGATTTAAAAAAATGGAACGAGGCTAAGGTGTATTATGAAACCCTGCTTCCAGAAGTAACGTCTCCTTCTCTTAAAGCATATGTTGAAAGTTGCTATGCCCTTTTATTGGCCGCTCAGCCAGAACACAATGATTCCCTTGCCCTTGTTCATTTCTCAAATGCAATCCAAATTCAAGGGAAGTTGGGAAACTATAATCAATATGGCGCTTATGCATATACATTAAATGCAACAGGCCAATCATCAGAATCAGATTCTATAATGAATATTCTGGAATCTGTTTGTCCAAATGATTATTCGTACAAGTATTGGAAACATCGATTATTGAAAGATAGAGGTGACTTTAAGAATGCCTACCTTTCATTATATGAAGCGATGAGAATAAGCGATTCTCTCAATACCGTTCTGTTGTCTAACTCGGCTGCTACAACCCAGCGCGTTTATATGGATAAACAGCTTCTTGAAAAAGAAGAGACAAACAAACGGTTAATAAGAGCAGTTGTAACCTCATTCTTCTTGATAGCCTTCATTGCCCTGATTTCTGTTTTCCTTATGTCGATAAGGAGGAGGAAGATCAAAGAAGAGAGGAACCGGGCTCTAAATGTAATAGATAACTTGAAACTACAAGTTGAGACTTTAAAAGACGAACTCCTTTTGAATAAAAATGAATTATCTGGCTTAACTATAAAAACACATAAGGCTAAGTTTCAATATCTTGCCAGCCTATATGAAATCATCCATCAAGTTGGGAACGATGATAGTGATTTATCTATTAAAAGGATCTATCGTTCGATACAAAACAGAGTGAGCGATTTAAATGATAATCCTGAATCACAGAAAAATTTCGAGAAGTTACTCAATCAGGAATCAGATGACATTATGGCTCATTTCAGAAATGATTTCCCAAATCTATCTCCACGTGACTATCGTTTGGCTAGTTATGTCTTTGCCGGTTTTGATAATACGACCTTGTCTCTGCTACTGGATTTAGAGCCATCTCATACCCGAGTGCTAAAAGGAAGGCTAAGGGCCAGAATTAGTAATTCCGATGTGGAGAGGAAAGATGACTATGACAAGTATTTCCATAAATTATGACGTGGTCAATGAGGTCTTGTAGCGTCTTTTTTATTAAGGTTATCAGAAGTATGCGGTACAGGCATCTGTATCGCATATTTTAATGAAGATAGTGTAGCAATTAATATTTCTGTTTCTTTTTGGTTTCAGTTAAATTTGAAAATAGCATAGTCATCGTTTATCAATTATAACTGAAACATGAAATCATTTCGAATTTTTATTCTCTTGGCGCTTCTTTTTTCGGTCAATCAAGGTATTAGTCATGCTAAATGTAGCACTATGTGTTGCAAAGAGGATTCTTCAATAGTGATTTCTCCTATTCCAGGCAACAACCCCGATCCTCCTATCCCCCGTACACCTATGTTTGTCCCAATTTCTGCAAGTTATGATACCATGTTAACTTCGGTTTCCCTTTATTTTACGCATGACCTTGGTGAAATTGAGATTGAGGTTTTAAATTCAACTACAGGAGGATATAACTCAGGAATCGTCGATTCCCAATACCTTTCCGCTATTATTCCCATAACTATGGGTCCTGGCCACTACACAATCACATTTACTCTACCTAGTGGTCAACAATACCAGGGAGAGTTCGATGTGTAGTCACTACCATTACATCCTAATTACTACTTCATCAGGAATTATTTTAAATATATCATTTTTTCCTATTTTTACCGCAACCATTAATTATAAACCATGAAAACAATCGCAAATAACCTACTTATTGTGACAGCACTGTCATTATTGTTTTTGTCATGTTCTACTAAAGACGACCTTATAAACCTTGTTGTTCCTTCTCAAACCGAAGAGATACTTACAAGGAGTAGTATTAAGCCTTCGGAAGCGAAGGCAAGGCTCATTTCCAAGGAAATGATTCCAACGATACTGAAAGGTTATCTGGATAAAAAGACCTTCGATAAGGTTGACGATTATTCGCTGAATACGGTCTCAAAAGACGGGAAAGACCTAATCTATATCGTTAATCTAACTGACGGTGGTTGGGTTCTTGTTTCTGGAATTATGATTGAGAATGAGAATCCTATCCTTGGGTATTCCACAGAAGGACAATACGATCCGGAGGACATCCAGAGCCCAGAGGCCGCTTTCTGGTTAGAAATGACAGAAAGCATGATCGAGAGCCGGATTGATGAGTTTGAGGAACAACGTTCTGGACTTCGTTCTTTCGGTAATGACTATTTCTGGGTGCTTATTCCAATCAATCCACAAATTACAACGGTTACCAATTCTTCGGTGTTACCACTGCTGTCCACAAAATGGGGACAGGAATCACCCTGGAACTATAAGTGTCCGACGATTGACAGTACGTATGTTCCCATGAATGGTAGCATCCAATGTCCAACGGGATGCGCTGCTACTGCATATGCTCAAGTGTTGTACTATCTTCATAACCACCTCGGAAAACCAACCAAGTTATATCACCAAATCGATACCGTTTATGAGTGGCATACCGGCTATTTCATGCCACAGCATCAGTTTAATGGCCTGGTTAATAATTCTACAAGATGGAGTTCTATGCCTTTGGAGAACCCTGGTTATAGAACTACTGGGACAGATTATGTCGGAGATTTGATGATTGAATTAGGTGAACGTCTGCATATGAGTTATTTTATTGAAAGTTACTCCATTATGGGAACATCTTTGTTTTCAACTTGGTATGATCTTTCATGTTCATCTTTAGTAGACTTTAATTCTTCTATTGTCGTTTCTCAACTTGATAACTCATTACCTGTTATTGTTGGGGCATTTCCAACACAAACAAGTACGATGGGACATACTTGGGTTATAGATGGACATCAAACTACTACTACAACTGTTGATCAACAATATCAATGGAGAAAATTCCCTATAGCAGACATTAATCTTTATAATGATTATATTTGCTACAGTGAATTTGAAATGCAGATGCTACATCCAGGCGTTGTTGAGTATCAGATTATCCATGACTATTCATATTTTTCCTCTTCAACTTTTTGGATGAATTTCGGTTGGGATGGCGATAACGACGGCCTTTATAGTATGCCATATTATGAGTATCCATATCGTACACAGATGATTTATAATTTTCAGATACAATAGACATGAAAAACCAGTGGCATTTTTTACTTATCTCAATCGTAGTCCTTTCGGGATTATTCGTTGTTTCTTCTTGTGACAAAGAAAAGGAACAAGAAGAACCGATAGATATATTCATGATGGATGGCAACTGGATCGTTATCGAGTCTGATAGTAATTCCGAAGAAAGTATTTTCGTTAATGGCGACGACGGAGAATTCGCCGTGGGTGGATATGCGAATGCGGCCTCAGGAAGTGACGCGTCATTAATCCCCATCTGGTGGGAATGTAGTCGTTGTCTTTTCTCCGGAGATATCCGCCCTAAGGATAATAACAAGATAACCTTTGTAACAGGGAATATAAATTCTCCAGGAAATCCAAGGACTATTCGAGCAAATGAGGAATATGTGATTTCGAAACTTAATCAGTCTGAAATGGTTCTGACCCACACCTCTCAGACAAGTAAGGGAAAGGTATTATTTAAAAGAAAATAATCATGAACACTATTAAAAACGTCTTAACTTTCATCATTCCTTTCGTATTGCTATCAGGTTGTTCAAAGGATGATTCTTTTGCAAATCCGGTAATGAACGATGATTCTGTTTATGCGACCAGAAGTTATAACAACCCAACTGTTCCAAGCACTAATGTCCAGTTCTTTTCGACAAAAGACATATCGGGCATTCTTCATGGCTGGCTTGATCCGAATGATATTATTTTTAAGGGTATTGACCGTGAAAAATATTCAGTAATAACTGTTTCCGAAGAGGGTTACAACCTCATTTATGTCGTCAACTTTGACGATGGTGGCTGGGTCTTAATCTCTGCCATCATGCTGGAAAACGGTCCAATCCTTGGCTTGGGTACCAAAGACGGGGTAACAACCTATTTTGATCCATACAATATCGAGGCTCCAGCCGCAGCGTATCTCTTTGAGGGTTATAAAAAGCACATATTAAGTACAATCAAGGAATCACGGGACAGCAGGCTGACGAATAGAAGATGAAAAAGAATCCTCCCCGATGAAAGGGAGGATTTCTATTATTCATGGATGTGAATCCTATTCGCCACAATCTCCACTGTCTGTCTCTCCACTCCATCGGCACCGGTATACCTCTGTATCCGGAGCCTCCCGAGCACGTGGACCTGGCTTCCCTTCTCAAGCTTGAAAGCGTCAGCGGTTTCCTGACTCTCCCAGGCCATGACCCGATGCCATGTGGTCTCTATGACCGGACAGCCTTCCCTGTCCTTGAAGCAGTGGTTTGTGGCGACACGGAAGTTGACGCACCTCGTGTTTCCGAAATCCTTGACGTAGACACTTCCGACTGTGCCTGTTATGGAAGGAACTTGACCACTCGAGGATAACGGGTAATAAATGATTAAGCGTGATACTTATCATAAATAAAAAAAAGTATATTTGTATACTCGCCTAAATCTCAGTTATTTCCTACTATGAAGTCTATGAAAATGAAACGACTCCTTCCGATCAGCTTGCTGGGCGCCTTTTGTGTATTGGCTCCTGTCGCTCCGTTTGTGTTCACAGCTTGCGAACCCGAACCAGTTAAGATTGTCATCAATATGAAGTCGGATCTCAGCACAATCATCGAGGCCATCACCGACGCCAACAATGCGTTGACGCGGAAACTGACGATGATTGAGTCGGCCATTTCCGACGGCGTCGCCGATAGCGATGCCCGGCAGGAAATGATTCTTAAAGCACTGGAATCACTCTCCGGCACGATGGCCGAGAAGTTTGAGGCCATCGATACTGCCGTCAAAAGCCAGACGACTAGCCTGGAAACAAAACTGGCGCTCATCGAGGCGGCGGTGGCAAAAGGATTTGCCGATGAAAAGGCACAGCAGAAGTTGATTCAAACGTCCATAGAATCGCTGACAGGCTCGATTGAGGAGCAACTTAAAGCCATCGAGACGGCTATTCAGAGCGAGACTTTAGGTTTAGGAACTAAACTGGATTTGATTTCATCTGCCATCGAACGCAATTTGGCTGATAGTCGAGAAGCGACGGGGTTGATCCAACAGGCGATTGAATCGTTGGACGGGGAAATGGGAGAGAAGCTTGACGCTATAGAGACGGCCATTAAGGGACAAACCACCAACCTGGAGACCAAGCTCGGGTTGATTGAAGCGGCCGTGACCAGCGGCCTGGCCGATGCGAACGCCGGTCAGAAATTGATTCTGCAAGCCATCGAAAGTCTGGAAGGCACGATGGAAGAGAAACTCGATGCCATCGACACGGCCATACAGGACCAATCGATTAGCCTCGAAGGAAAGTTAGACCTCATCAATGGCGCGCTCAACTCCGGTCTCGCCGACGCCAAGACGGCCCTGGACGAAATCAAGACCACGATCCTGGGCATAAAGGACAGCCTGGACGACGACGGGCTCATAACAAAGATAGAGGGAATCGTCTCGAAACTCGGCGATATTGACACCACGATCAATGACAATGTCAGCAAATCCATCTCGGACATCCTCGGCGCCATCAAAGGGTTGAAGGACTACGGCGAAATCCTCACGGCCATCCAGCAAGCCCTCGAGGACTTGATTCCCCAGCCGCCCGTCATTACTATCTCCAATGAATATATGGTGGAAAATGACGAGGTGATGATGCTGACGGAGCAGTCCCTCCCCATCGCTTACACCGTGACTTCGGAGTCAGATGTTGTAGTAACCGTTACGACTAGCGACGACATATCCGCCACCGTTGTCCCGGATACGAACAATCCGATGCAAGGTGTCATACAAATTGTGTCCGGAAAGAGCATCACGGATGGGAAAACCAAGGTCGAAGTCACGGCATCCAACAAGGGTGCTTCCGTGAAGCGTACACTGTCCATTAAGGAGGCGTATCTCAAACCCCTTGAACCGATCACTCAGATCACCGAAACGATCCATGTCGCCTTTGATTGCACCACCCTGGAGCTTAAGTTCAAGTCCAATATTGATACCTCCAAGCCGGAGCTTCCCGATTCGCTGAGATGGGGAGACGCACCCTGGCTCGAGGTTCTTTCATACGATAAGACGGACGAAACCACGACGATCCAGGTCAAACTCCAGCCCAATATGGGACTCAGCTACCGCACGACGAGCGTGACCGTCGAGGAAACGAGATTCCATAGAGCTGCCCTCGAGTTCAGAATACAACAAGGGTATGACGATAAAATTATCGATTTTGAAGACAGGGACTTATTCGATAAGATACGTGAAACAGTGGATATCAACAACGACTTCAAAATCTGTAACGCCGAAGCCAAGATGGTCAAATCGTTGAATGATTTGTTCGGAAATGAGCTGA
>JAEEGK010003641.1_pt1 | contig 38279 bp, 23 predicted proteins | sample 8958771 | NCBI WGS metagenome assembly JAEEGK01 (sample SAMN16246547, study PRJNA631951) | gut metagenome | biome: gut microbiome; feature: rumen; material: SC-attached | host: Bos | place: Iran: Karaj | collected 2018-10
TATAAATAAACACATATATCTGTCAATTTATTATCTAAACATATTTTTAAAACATCATCAATTGGATAATAACTTTGTCTTTTTTTAATATTTGGTAATATTTCATCTTTTTTATCTAATTTTATAAATAAATTTATTTGCATTAATAATAATTTATCTAAATCATTTTGAAAATCATCATTTTCAACTTTTGTATTTTTTCCAATTGAGCCCCCGAAAGCTAAAGATAATATTTTTTCTAAATATTTAAATTGAAGTTCTGGAAGAGATTCTAATTTATTTAATACTAAAATTTTTTGTGAATTATCATACCATGAATCAATTACTTTTAATGTTAAATTTACATTTAATTCCATTAATTGTGTAATTTTACTTAATACACTTTCTTGAAGATTATATAAATCTTGTTGTTTTAAACTTTTATCTTTTCTGTCACTAAATTTTAAAAATATTGAATTTATCCAATCAAATATTTTTTGATGATCTATTTCTTTTTTATTTTCTAATAAAAGATTTAAACATTCATTATAATCTTTTTTTAATTCTAATAATTTTATTTTTGTTTCAACAAAAATATGATTTGATGAAAGAATTATTAATTTAGATATATCATCAGATAAAAATCTATATCCAGAATAAACAAATTTTTCTGTAATTTGAGATAATTCTTTTTTATAAGAAATTTTTTCACTTGTATCAATTTCTCTATCTAAATGTGTTTTAAATATATCCTCATTTATAATATTTGAATTGTTTATTTTATCATAATATTGTAATATATTACTTAATGTTTCTATTACTATTTTATTTTCTATTGTTCCATTTCCAAATTTTGTTACTAACTTTATTATAAAACAATTTATATCATGTTTTAAATAAAATGATTGAAAATTATTTCCAATTGCAATTACGTATTGTAAAATTGATTTAACATTATCATAATTTATTTTTGCTAATTCAATATTTGATAATTGAGAATTATTTAAATCTTTTAATTGGGATTCTTTTTCTGTTTTTGGTCTATTATTTTCTAAAAGTAATGAAATTTCTTTATATAATTCATCAAATTTTGATTCAATTTCATTTATATTTTGAGATTTAATAATATCATTTATATTTTTCTCAATAAAAAATCTAGATAAAATATTTAAATAATTATAAGAATCAAAAGGAAGTAAATATTCAATCACATTTTTTCTTAATAAAAATATATAAATTAAACAAATCAAATATTTATATTCTTCACTATTTTCATCAAATTTAAAAAAACTTTCATCTTCAAAACCAAATAAAAAAAATTTTTTTCCATTTAAACATAAATCAATATACCATAATAATTTATGTCCAATAAATTCTTTTTCAGATTCAATATCATTTAAACTAAATTTTTTAAAAGCTTCAACATAAGATTGATAAGGTCTATTATTTAATAAATTTTTATCAACAAATTCATTAAACATTTTAACAATAGGTAAAAAATAATCTTTTGAATCTTTTCCATTTGAAAACAAATAAATAATACTACTAAATAATTTATCACCAACAGAACATCTTTTAATAAATTCATTATTAATACTTTTATAATTTAAATGAATAATTAAATGAGAAAAAATATTTAATTCCTTTTTTAATTTATAAGTACCATAAATTAAAGGAATTGAATTTGAAATATCATCACTTTTAACTTTATCATAAAAAATAAAAGGCTCAATACATTGATAAAATTCATCATTTAAACCTATTGAATCAAAAATTTTTAAAACATCATTAAATAAAAATGAAATTGTTCTAATTTCAACACAAAATTCAATAGAAATATAAATTAAATTAATAATATATTCAATATTATCTTTTATATTATTATTAATTTGTTTAAAGGAAAAATCAATATATCTTAAAATTAATTTTTTTAAAAATGGAATTACTGTTTTTCTTCTTTCTTTTTCATTAATAGGAACATCTGGAAATGAAGTAATACTACCTTGAATAATATCAATTCCAAGTGATAAAGTATCAAACCATTTTTTTTCTTTTTCTAATTCATTTGAACAATCTTCATAATCTAATAATTTTCCTATATAAAAACAAGTCTCACAACCTAAATAAATAGTTTTTTTTTTTATTCTTATAAATTGTCTATAACAATTCTTTTTTTTTAATCCACTATTATCATTTGATAAATTTATTTTTTTTATATTTGGATCAACAACAAATCCTTTTTCTAAAAATGCTTTATCATTAATAAAATTATTATTAATATTATTATTATTAATATTAATATTTTTACTATCAAAATTTCCATAAATACAATAAGCAGTATTTATAATTTTAACATTAAAATTTTTATCAAAAATATAAATAATTGAAGGAGAAATAAAACCAATTCTAATTATTCCTGAATTATTAATTAAATAACCAACTGATTTTTTACTATGTAAAGTTATACTAATATCTCCTTGTTCACCAGGTAAGACATCAATTGTAAAAAATTTAATTACTTTATCCCAAGCAATTGATATTAAAATTACATTTTTTTTTAAATTATCTTCTGTAGAATTTCCAGTTAAAATTATATTATCTTTTCCTATTATTGGTTCACATCCCCAACCAATTGAAATATCAGGTAAAAAATCATTATTATCAATTATATTATTATCTTTATTTTTTTCTTCAATATATAATTCATTAATTGATGGTTTTATAACAAAAACTCTAACACTATCACAATTTGCAAAAGAACCTAATAAAATATTTTTATTTGAAAATGGCTTAAAAAAATCTATTCCATAAGTTGGTGAATTATCTTTATAAATTAATTCTTTTTCTACTGAATTTTTAAAGAAACCAATTGTAATATCTATTTTATAAACATTTCCTTCTAAATCAGTTGATATAATTTCATATTGTTTTTTTGGGTCAATAAATAAAAATTGAAGAGCTAAAATTTTTGATTTGTGAATATTATTAATACATATTATTAATTTATTTAATTCAATATCAAAAATTGAAATATTACCATTTTCATATCCTATTACTATATATGTTATTTGAATTACTACATCAATTGCAGAAACACTTATATTTTTTCCTTTTAATTCATTTGTTACAAAACTTTTTATTTCTTCTTCTTTTTCTATTGAAATCATTCTTGTTGTTCCATCATTTTCTCCAATGAAAAGATAATTATTTGTTTGAATTGTTAATGAATTTACTTTTTGATTAAAAAATTTTTCTGATATTTTTTCTACTTTTTTAAATTCTAATACTTTAAATTTTGTATTTGAAGATATTTTATTTTTTAATAATTGGTTTATTTTATCTTCATTAATTGATGATGGTAAAAATAAATTATATTTATGTTCTATACATTCTATTAATTTAATTGGTGTTAAATCTGTGTATTTTAATATATCTTCTTTTGTATTTTGTTTTATTTCTTCTTTGTTTTCTTCATTTTTTTTATTTTCTTTTTTTTCAATTATTTCTTTTTTAGAATACATTTCTTCTTCATCATCATATTTATCTACTGTAGATAAAAATTCCATTTTTTTAAATATTAATTTTTTTAATTTTAAAATAAACAATTTTTTTTTATTTAATATATTATATTTATTAATTTAAATGAATAAAATAAATTCAGGAATTGATAAAGAGAAAATAATTAATATTGATAAATTTGAATTATATTTACCTTTAATTGAATGTGTAGTATGTAAAAAAATATCATTTCCTCCTTATGAATGTTTATCTTGTAGTAGATGTATTTGTAAGAATTGTGGAGATAAATGCCCTTTATGTAATAAAAAACTTACTTATTATCCTAATAATATTAAACAAATTTATAAAGGATTTAAAATTAAAGATGAGAAAAATAATAATATTATAAATATTAGTAAATATGAAAAGGAATTAGAAGAAAAAATTAATACTTTAAGTAATATTGAAATAAATAAAAAAAAAAAGAATAATTTAAATGAAAGTAATTCATCTGAAGAAGAAAGTTCAGATGAAATTAAAGAAATTGAAGAAAATGAAAATTATGAAAATAATGAAAATGATATAAAAAGTGAAAATAGTATTCAAAAGAAAAAGAAAAAAAAGAAAAAAAAATATATAAAAGAAAAAAATATTTCAGAATATGATAAAGATGAAGAAATAGAATCTTTAAAATATAGAGTATCAAAATTAGAACAAATTGTAATTGATATGCAACTTCAAATAAACAATTTAAAAAAATCTAAAAAATAATTAAAAAAAATAATAAAATAATATTATTAATATATTTAAATTTAAATTTGACAAAAAAAAAAATAATAAAAAATTAAATTCAATTTAATTAAAAAAAACTAAAAAATAAAAAAATAATGAATGAAGAAATAATAAATAATAGTATTCAAAAGTTAAGAGGAGGAGAAAGAAGTTCAGCAACATTTCGTTTTGCAACATTTGAAAATGAAATAAATCAAAAAAAAAGAGAAAAAGAAAAGACATTACAAAAAATTCATTATAACGAGGAAAAAAATTTAAAAGAAGGAGTAAGTAAATTAGTATCAGTAATGGCAATAATAATACAAAAAAAAATAAAAATAGTAAATATAATAATATCACTTTTAATATTATTAAATATAATATTTGGTTTCATATCACATAATTACTATTTATTAAAAGAAGAAAAATGTTCAAATATGACATCATTAAATGAAATAGAAACTTTTATATCATCAGGAAGAGGTGATTCAAAAAAAATAATTTTTAATTGTTTAACTGGAATTTTTACAAGAGGATATGGAAATAATTCCGAAATAATAGAAAATACAAATTCAATAAATTATCCTTATTATAGAATAAATTGTGATATAAATTGTAATTTAACAATTGTAAATAAAAATGCATTTTCAAGTAATGATTTAGTAACAAGTTTAAGATGGATTTGTGTAATTTTTATTATTGGAATAGAAATATTATTATATTATAAATATAGTTTAGAAGTTGATGTAATGAAAACATATAATTTTGCATGTGAAGAAGATTCAATATTTACAACTGGATTATGGAAATATTTATTATTAGAAATAATACTTTTAGGAATTTTTTCTCCTCCAAATTACGATAAAATAATATCAGGAAAAATGTTAAATGGTAAATTTACCTATTCAATAGATTCTTTAATAATGTTATTATACATAATAAAAATATATTATATATTAAAAGTAATATCAAGTTTCACAATATGGTCATCTGATCAAGTATATAAAATTGGAATTAAACATAAATTAAATATAGGTACAAGTTTCATATTAAAAGCTCAATTTAAATATTCATCATATCTTTTTATGTTAATTAGTTTCATTTCTCTAATTGGAATATTTGGTTTTTTATTAAGAACATTTGAATATGGATTTGAGCCAAATGAAAATTTTAAATATAATGGTAATGCAATTACAAATCCAAATTTTGAAGATTATACTGATACTTTTTGGGTTATTATTATTACAATGATGACTGTTGGTTATGGTGATATTTATCCTTCTACTCATTTTGGTAGAATTGTTGTATTTATTTCTGCCTTATTTGGTACTATTCTTACTTCTTTATTAATTGCTGCTATGGGTTCTTTTGTTACTTTTTCTCCTAAAGAAAAAAAAGTTCATAATATTATTTATAAAAATAATAAAATTAATGAATGTGAAAAATGTGCTGTTTTTTTAATTAAAAAAATCTTATTTTTAAGTAAAATTAAAAAAGGAAGTAAAATTTATTTTGATAAAGAAATTAATAATAAAAATGAAAGTAATAATAGTTTTTATAAAGAAAAATTTACTTTGAGAGATTATTTAAATTGTTTAAGTAGTGTAAAAGCTGCTGCTGTTAATTTTTATAGATTAAGTAAAATTACTAAAACTAATACAATTCATAGTGATGAATTATTAAGTGAATTAGATAAAAAGTTTCATAAAGATTCTGAATATTTAGCTCCAATTGTTGATGATATAAGATATATAAATAAATTAACTAATAATATTAAAATTTCTGAAAAAGAAATTAATAAATGTTTAATTAATCTTAAAAGAGAACAAGATGAAATTGGGAAATATTTAATTCAGTATAATAATTTTCATTATGATTTAATTCATCAAAATCATTTGAATAATTATCATAAATTTGGAAAGGATGAAGGAGAAAAAAAGAAAAAAGTTGCTTTTTTTGGTGTTTAAAATAATTAATTTATTAAATAATATTTTTATATTATTCAAAAATATTGTAAATCAAATTTTCAAAAGTATATTATTTATCTTTATTTAATAATTAAAAATTAATATTTTCATCATTTCCTAAATTTAAATTATTTTCTGATGATTTTTCATTTTGTTCTTTTAATAAATTTTGATATATTTCACTTTGTTTAAATTTTATAATCCCCAATAAAACACAAATAAAAAGATAAGATAAAATAAATATTACAAATCCATTCATTATAAATTAAATAAAAATTAAATAAAAACAAAAAATTATAATCAATTTTAACTAAAAAAAAAAAAAAATGAAAATATTAAAATATTAAAAAATAATTTTTTAATTCAAAATTCAAATAAAAAAATATTTAATCCTTTTGAAACTTTCCAAAAAATGGAACAAAACACAATAATAAAATCTCAAAATGACAATAACATATATTACACAAATACATTATCAAACGGATTAAAATATATAATAATAACAGATCCAGACTCAAAAACAGGAGCAGTATCATTAAATTTAGATATAGGTTCATCATATGAACCAAATGAAATAAATGGTTTAGCACATTGTTTAGAACATATTCTTTTTTTAGGAACAGAAAAATATCCAAAACATTATTTTGATGATTTTATTTATAAAAATTCAGGGTCTTCAAATGCATATACTACAGTTTATAATACTAATTATCAATATGATATTTCAAATGAAGTCTTTGAAAAAAGTTTAGATATTTTTGTTCAATTTTTTATTTGTCCTCTTTTTGAAAGTGATTTAATTGAAAAAGAATTAAATTCAATAAATTCTGAGTTTAAATCTTTTGTTAGAGATGATAATGAAAGAATTGAACATTTAAAAGTTATGGAAGGATATAAAAATTGTAATTATAATAAATTTGTTTGTGGATGTTTAAAAAGTTTAAAAAGAAATGATATTAGAGAAAAAGTTATTAAATTTTATAAAAGTTATTATACTCCTGATAAAATGTCACTTTGTGTTCAATCAAATATTCAAATTGAAGAAATTAATAAAATAATAGTTGATAAATTTTCTTTAATTAAAAAAGATGAATCTTATATTAATGATATAAATGTAAATCAAAATTATTTATATGATGAAAATAATATGGGTTATATTTATCAAGTTATTTCAATTAAAAATAAAAAAGTTTTAAAATTATATTGGGTCATAAATGAAAATTATAACAAATATTATAAATCAAAACCATTTGAATATATTACAAATATTTTAGGACATGAAGGAAAATATTCATTAACTTCATATTTAAAAAAAAAAGTTTATATTTTTGATTTAACAGCATCATATTGTGTAATAGGAAATTTTTATACTGAATTTGAAATAGATATTAAATTAACTGAAGAAGGTTATAATAAAATAATGGAAATTATTTCAATAATTTTATCTTATATTAAATTACTTCAAAATATTGAAATTAATGAAAATTTTTTTAGAGAAATACAAAAAATGTCTAAAATAACTTTTGATTATTATGAAAAAGATGATCCAATTGATAATGTTACTAATTTAGCAGAAAGTTTAAGATTATATCCAATTAATAAAGTAATTTTTTCTGATTTTATTATTGAAGATTTTGAACCTGAATTAATTAAAAAAACTTTAAATTCACTTACTTTAAAAAATTTAAATATTTATATTATGTCAAGAGATAAAAAAGAACTCAATTATAATAAAGAAAAATGGATGGAAATTGAATATTATAAAGAAAAATTTAATTATTTTCCTTTAATTGATATAAGTAATTTTGATTTAGGTTATCCAATGAAAAATTTATTTATTCCTGAAAATTTTGAATTAATAGATTTTAAACAATATAATATTAATCCAAATGATTTTAAATATCCAAAAAAAATTATTGATTCATATCATACTATATATTATAAACCAGATATTGAATTTAAAATTCCAAAAGTTTATATATCTTGTATATGTACAATTTCAAATTTAAATTTAAAATATGATACATATAATAATTATTGTGAATTATTTATTGATTTATTAGAAGAAGTATTAAATGAAGATAGTTATTTTGGGGAATTATCAGATAATAATATTAAGTTTTCTTTTGATTTTAATAAATTTACAATTGAGATAATTGGTTTTAGTGATACTATTGAAAGTTATACTAATATGATTTTTACTAAATTACAAATATTAAAAGATATTTCAAAAATTGAAAATATTAAAAATAAATTAATTTTTAAATTAAAAAATCTAATTAGGATTCTTGAAAATAAAAACTATAGAGCTGTTGATTCACAGTCAAATTATAGATTTTCAAAATTCTTATTAAATCCATATGAAAATTATGAAAATCAATTAAAACTATATGAAGATTTTTATAAAAATTTAAAAGAAAATGATATTATAGATCCAGAATTTATTTTATTTATAGATAATTTATTTTCTAAAACAAAATTTGAATGGTTAGTTCAAGGAAATATATTACCAAAAGATTCAGAAAGAATAATATATTTTGTTGAAAATCAATTATTAAATTTTAACAATCCAAATATGGCAAAAACAGAATTAACAAATAAAGATATTAGAAAATCTAGAATTGCTAATTTATCAAATGAAAAATATCTAAAATATAATTTCGAATCAGAAGATTTAGAAAATGAAAATAATTGTTTATTTTCATATTTTCAAATAGGAGATATTTATAATATAAAAGGAATTAAAAATTATAGTTTATTAAAATTAATTGATCATATATTAAATGAGAATTTTTATTATGAATTAAGGACAAAACAACAATTAGGTTATAATGTTGAAACTTCAATTAAAAAAGATTTTACAGTTTGTGGAATGACTTTTTATGTTCAATCAAATAAAAATAAACCTGATTTTATACAAGAAAGAATAAATAAATTTTTTTGTGATTATGATTTAAATGATAATGAAAATTTTTCAGATGAAGATTTTGAATCATATAAAAATTCACTTTTAATTATTTTAGAAGAAAAAGATTATAATTTATTAAATGAATTTAATAGAAATATTAGTCAAATTACTACTGGAAATTATATTTTTGAAATACTTGATAAAATGATTAATTGTATAAGAAATGAAATAACTAAAGAAGATGTTATTAATTTTTATAATGATTTTTTTTATAAAAAAGCAAAGAGAATTGATATTGGATGTATTGCAAAAAAAGAAATAAAAGAAGAAGATAAAGATAATATGGATAATGATGAATCTAATTCAGAAAATGAAGTAAGTAATGAAAGTTCTGATTCAATTAATAAAAATTTACCTTCTTATGAAAATGCTAAAATTGTTAATATTATATCTGAAGATGATTTTAATATTTTTGTTAATTATTATGATAAAGAATTTTATTAATTTTGATAAAATTTACTTATTTAAAATTTTTAATGTAATTAAAAGTATATTTAATATTTTTTATTTTTTGAATAATATTTTAATTAATTTTTAAAATAAAAATAATAACTTTTTTTAAATTAATTTAAATTGAAATAAAACTTATTAATGATATATTATTATTCAAAAGAATCATAAATATCACTATTATTGTCATTAATAAAAAAATAAATTCTAATCCATTTTGAAATAATTCCATAAGAATTAGAAAAAATTGCTATTTTCATTGAATGCTTTCCTATTTTTATATTTTGTTTATTTAAACATATTAATTCTAATGTAAGACTCTTTGTTATACCTGTTTTTATAACTTTAAAACTATCATTGATATTTGGATTTTTAATCATTAAATTAAGCTCATTTTCTTTTTCTTTTTCACATATTATCTTGCATGTTTCAGTTATATCAATAGTTCCAATATTTTTAATTTGAATATTAATTTTAATTGGTTCATCATTTTCAATTTTTATTTTTGGTATAAATTGAATATTTTTTTGATCGAATAAAATTTCTCCCATTAATCCAGGATTGGTAATTATATCATTTTGAAGTTTATTTCTATTGTTTGAATTAAAAATAATATTTTCTAATTTTTTAATTCTTTTCTCTTGCTCATTTATTATATTTTGATTTTCAAATTTTTCCTTTTGAAATATATTTATTAAGTCATTATATTTTTTTTCAAGATTTTCAATTTTTTCTAATAGATTATTAATATTATTAATATTATCATTATTATTATTATCATTATTATTATTATCATTATTATTATTATTAATATAATAATTATTGTCATTATTAATATTATTAATTTTATCATAATTATTATTTTCATTATTATTATTATTATTATTATTATCATTATAATTATTATTAATATAATAATTATTTTCATTATTATTATTAATATTATCATTAATATTACTGTTGTTATTACTATTATTATTAATATAATTAATATTTTCATTATTATTATTATTAATATAATTAATAGATTTATTAATATGATTAATATTATAATCATTTCTTTGTTGACTAATTTTAATAATTATTGTTTTTATCATTGGATTTTGAATTAATTTTTTAAATTCATTCTCATCATTTATTTCTAAAGTTTCTTTATTTGGGAGAACAATAAAAATTTTTGCCATTCTTTTTTCATAATCTGAATATGGAAATTTTCTTTGACAATCATCTTTTAAATCATTTAAACTATTTGTCCAATCTATTTCTATTGTTTTTTTTTTATATATTACATTTAATTTTCTATTGCTTTTATTCATTACTATTTAAATATATTTAAATATATTTTTTTTTAGAATAATATTAAAACAAAAAAAAATATATATTTATATTATTATTTTATTTATAATATTTTAAAAAAATGTTTTAAGACTATTTTAAAATTTTAAATCGTTTAAAATTTGAAAATTTGGTAATATAGATTTTAATTTTGATAAATTTTTTTCAACATTTAATTTAAAATTATTTAGAAAAATAATTTTTTCATTTAAATAAAGAAAAAGTTTTGAAGGTTTAACATTAGTTCCTAATAAAAGTAATAAAATAACAGTTATAATCCAATTATCATTATTATTCATATTTTCTTTAAAATTATAAATATTAAAAATAATAGAATGTCCATTTTTAATTTCTCTTCTAACCCATCTACCAATTAATTCCATATTTACTTTGTTATAATCATATTCATTCCAACTTATATCATATTCTTTATATAAAATATTATTCATTTGAAATTGTTTAAAATTATTTTTGTTTAATTCTTCATTATTAATTTTTATAATTGTAGAAACATCAAAATTTTCTAAAAATTCATCAATTATGGGTTTTTCATTTTCATTTTTTTTATTTTTTTTTTCTAATATATTATCAAATGAAAAATTATCTCCATTGAATTTAATAAAAATATAACCTTCTTTTTTAAAAAATGATAAATGAGAATAAGTTAATAAAATAAAAGGTAATAATTCATAATTTTTTTTATCTAAAAAATCATATAATTTCTTTGTAAATGGTGAAAGAGAATTTTCTTTAAAATTTGTATTTAATATATTGATTTCAATTTCAGCTTTTAAGGAATATAAATTTATTATATAATCAATTGGTTGATTTAAATTTTTTTTATCAAAAGCATCAATTGGATAAATAATAATAATAATATGTCCTTTTAAAAATCTTCTAAAATTATTTTTTTTTTCATTACTAATAAGTTTCAATTCATCAATTAAATAATTAATCCTTCTCATATTCTTTAAAAAATTTTCTTTTTGATTATTTGAACTTCTCACATCATATAATATATATTTAGAATTTGTATAATTTTCTTTATATAATAATATAATATTATATATTTCATGAAAAGAAATTTTTTTAGTTTTTGAAATAAATTGATCTCTTAAATCCAATAATAAATTATTAATGTTTTGATTAAAAATATTAATATCATATTTAAGAGATTCTAAAAATATATCTGAAATTTGATCTTCTTCATTTTTTTGATCATCTCTATAAGAACAAAAAATTGAAGATTTTTCTAATAAAGTATCTTTTGCTAATTCTTGTCTTGTACAACATGCACCCATTAATATTATTTTTTTATTTTAAATTTCAAAAATAAATTTATTTAGTTGATTTATAAAAGCTTTTATAATTAAAAATTTATTAATATTAATATTTATATATCATATTAAATTTTATTTTATTCTTTAATTCATGTTTTTGATTATTTCTCTTGATTCATTAATTGATTTATTTATATTAGTTATTCTTTTTTTTAAGTCAATTTTATTGTTTTTTATAAATTCAATATCTTTATTTAAATTTTCCATTTTTTCATTTAAATTGTTAATTTTTTCTAATATATCATCATATAGATTTTTATTTTCTTTGTTTGATAATTGATAATTTTGATAAATTTCATTATTGGAATTAATTTTATTAACAATTTCCTTTATTGATAAATCAGGTTTTTTTTGATAATTACCATTATATTTAATGTTAAGTATTAATTCTTCTTTTGAATTTTCTTTAAATCTTAAAAAATCATTTTGATTTTTAATTATATTATGATTTATATCTTCAATTATTAATCCTTTTTCATCTAAATAATCCCACTCATCTAAGATAGATGCTTTTAGTTCATCAAATTTTACTGGAATATGGAAAAAATTTTTTTCTTTTTCTTGTTCAAAATTCACATAAATAACATTCATATTTTTCATAATAAAATATGAAAAAATAGTTTTAATGAAAATATTAATTTTTTATTAAATAATGTATTTTTATGATAATTATTTTAAATTATATTTGAAAATGTTTCAAGAATATAACAAAATAAATTTTTTACAATTTAAAGGAATAAATCAAAATAAAGATTTTACTTTAAATAGAAGTCCCTCTGCAGGATATTCAAAAATGTTTATTAGAAGACCAAATAATAATTCTTTAGATAAAATTTCAAATAAATCATTTGATTTTGCTTCAATTAAAAAACAAATTGAAGAAAGAAAACTCACTTCATATAAAAGTAATAATAATTTCTATAAAACAGAAAATAATAATTCATTCTATGATAATAATATTAGAAATAAAAGTCCTACATATTATGGTACACAATTAAAAGAAAGATTATTACAAGATTTGAATAATAATTTTTATCAAGATAAAAATAAAAGGAAAAAATTGCTTAATTTAAATATAAATGTTAATTTAAATCAAAATTATTCACTTCTTAATAATAATAATAGTAATAATTTAAATAAAATATTTAATAAAAATTTATTTCATACTCCAGAAATTTATAAACATTCAAATATATTTCAAAATAAGAGTTTATTTAATGAAAAAGTACCAACAAAATTATATACAAATTTAAATAAGATAAATGATAAAAAAAATGAATCACAACAAAATTATTTATCAAATTTAAATACAAATATTAAATATTCAAATAATAATGAAAATTCTTTAATTAATTCACAACAAAATACACAAAGTACAAAAATAACTGAAACTCAAAATAATCAAAAATTAAATGAACATTATTATGATCTTCAAATAAAATTAGAACGTTTAATAAAGGAAAATAAAACTCATTCAAAAAGTAGAAATTATAATTCAATTAAAATGATATTTGAAGAAGGAATTAAATTATTTAATGATAATGTTCAAAGAAATTTTTTAAAAGTTATTTTAGTTAAATATCATGAATTAGTAGTTGCTTATTCTTCAGATAATAAAAATTTAAAACAATCATCTGAATATTTACAAAATCAATATTTGAGTTTAGATAAAAAATTTATTGAAGTTAAAAAAATATTAAATGAAAAAGAAAAAGAAATTGAAAAATTTAAAAAAGAAATTCAAGATTTGAAAAATAGAACAAATGAAACTATTAATAATAGTGTTATTACATTTTGTGATAAAGAAGAAAATAAAGAAAATTCATTAATACAATCAAAAATTAGTTTAAATCAATTTAAAAATATATCTAATCAAGTTAAAATTAATAATAAAAATTATTTAATACCATCAAAGAGTTTTGATTCTATTTTTCATAATAATCATCAATATTTTGTAAATACAGTAAATAAAAATAATCTTGATGACTTAAATGCTCTATATTTTAATGATAAAGTTGATGAAAAACAATCAGAAAACTCAATTAATAATATGAAAAAAGTACCACATTTAAAGTTTGATTTTTTAAAATAAAACAATTATTATTATAAATTTAATAATTTTTAAATAAATATAATATTTTATTATAAAATATTAACCTTTTTATTTAAAAAATATTTTATTGTTTATAAAAATATAATTATTTTTTTAAATATTATTATTTTAACTTAAATTAATATGATTTACTTTAATAAATCCAGGATTATAACTATAAATCATTTTTATTTTTTCATAAGATTTATCATCCATAGAATATTCTTGAATTAAAATATTATTTAATTTGACAATATTTAAGTCACTTCTAAGTGGAGAAATAATAAAATCTTCGGTAGTTTTAGAAAAAGGATATACTAAAGATTTTTTCTTAATTTTACCTTCAATCAAATAATCATAATTATCTTTATTTAATTCAAAATTTATTATAATATTTTTGATTTCACTACTTAAATTAGTAACACTAACTTTGCAAATATAATCTATTATTTCGACTGAAAAAGTAAAATCCATTTTTTTAATACATTCTTCTTCATTTTTTATATCTTTTAAAGAAAAAGTAATATCATTTATTAATTCTTTTGAATATGATTCTAAATTTTTTGATGTCCATTTTAATTTAAATAAACCAATTTCACCATTAAAATTATCATTTACAATAACATGAAATGGAATAATAAATTGTGTATTTGATAATATAATTTGTTCTAAATTTTTTTCTAAAAGTTTTGTAATTGGAGAAGTAATATTTATTGAATTATTTGATGGAAAAATTTCAATATTTTTAATTATAACATCTTCAATAATTGAATTATTTAAAATTGCTTGTATTTTAAAAGGATGTGAAATAGGTTTTATTTTTAAATCATTAAAATCATTTCCAAATGAAATTGAAGATATTGAATTACATTTAATACTTAATTGACGTACACTTAATATTTTAAATGAATTTTCATAATCATATTTTAATGTCAGATTATCTGCTTCTAAACTTAATAAATCTAAATGAATATCAAAATTTAAATTAAAATCACCTATTGAATTTATCTTTAATATAAATTCAATTATTTGAGAATCATCATTATTTATTTGTAATTTATTAATTTTTAAAGTTTCTTTTTTTTTATTTATAAGATTGTTATTTTCATCTTTTGTATAAAATTCATATTCAAAATTATCATTTGATTTTCTTTTTACTAAATTAAAATTTGATTCAATTCCATTTATTTTTATTCTATCTTTTAACTTATTTGAAATATCAATTCTGAAATATTTATATTGAAATTCTCCCATTTGAATATCTTTTTGAAAATTAATTAATATATGTTTATCAAGATCTTTAGAATCAAATTCATCTAAAATAACAGTTCTTTTTAAAGATGGTTTAAATGAATATGAAAATAAAATTCCATTTTGTAATAATATATCAATTGTATAAATTGTTAATTCATTATCATGTTTTGAAGTAAACATTTTAAATTCTTTTGTAAAAGAATTTTCATTTGATAACTCAAAATTTTCTTCATATATAAATTTTTTATGTTCTATTGTAGAATTTAATTGTATTTTTTTTATTGGAATTTTTATTGATTTATCTAAATAAGTTTTTAATTCTAATTTTAAAATGATAATATCTAAAATTTTAGGATTAATATTTGAAAAAGAATATTCTATATTAAATATTTCATTTGGATTTAATTTAAAATATTTTAAATTATTTTTTTCTATTTCTTGATAGTCTTGATCACTAAAAAATTCATTTAAAAAATTATTTTCTTCATTTGACAATTTTTCAAAATAAGATTTTTTTATTATATTTAAAAATTTTTCCCTTTTATTTATAATATTATTATCTTTTATTAATTTATTATATTCTTTTAATAAATCATTATAAATTTTTGGATAATATATTTGAATTTTAGTAGAGTTTTCACTATATAAAATGTTTTTTAAAAAAGATATAAATTCTTTTTGATTTTCTTGAACAAGATTCATAATTGAAGCAATTTTAAAAGAATAAAAAATATATTTCTCATTTTCTATATTTTTTTCGTTTAAAATACTTTTTATTGAATTTTTTATATAATTATTTAATTCTTCAAAATTTAAAATTTTTTTTTCAATTAAATTACAATAATATATCTTTAATATTTCTTTTGGATCTTCTACTTTGGTTGAACCAAATTCATATTTAGGAAATTTTTCAAAATAATTTGAACAAGTTTCTTTTAAATCTGATTGAATTTTTATAGAATCTAAATCATTTTTATTATCAAAATAAAGTTGAACTAATCTCATTAAAGAATGAATTTGTCCAAATTTACAAAAAGGTTCATTTATAAAATTAGTTTTCATTTTTGAAAAATATTCATATAATTTGAATTTCCAAAAGAAAAATATTATTTTTAATTCAATTGTAATATTTTCTTTACTTATAAAATTTTCAATATTGAAATATGAAAAATGAGTAATTAATCTATGTCTTAGATAATTTCCTTTATAATTATGATTTTTAAAAATATTAAATAATAACCAATCACATATATTTCTTATTTCAAAATACATTATTCTTTCATCTTCAATACATAAATCATATTTTTTTTCTTGTAATACTTTTATCATTAAATTATATGCACTTTCAAAATATTCAAAAATTTTATAATCATTAATTAAATAACTTAAAACAGCAATTTTTATATTTTTTTTTATTAAAAATTCATTTTTTGCTTTTGGAGACAATTGTCGTTTATATAAATTAATTCTATTTGAAATAAATTCATTTGGTTTATATTTAACTTGATCTATTAATTTTTGAAGTGCAAATTTATCATCAATAATAATAATAAATATATTAGAATATTCTTTAAATAAATTTTTAACATGTGATAAATTATTTTTATTTTTTACTTTAATAAAAGCAATAATATATCTTGTACAATCAGAATATTGATTTCCAAAAATTATATTTAATGTATCATTAATATCATTTGTAATTGTATTTACTGTTCTTTCATTTATAGAAGTTTTTTGTTCATCATAAATATTATAACAAAAAAGATAAACACTTGGTATTTTAAATAAATATTTTCTAAACCATTTTCTAGATATTATTCCCTTTGGTTCTGTTATTTTTTTTTCTTTTATGAATTCTTGATTTAAACTAATATAAATTGGATTTTGGTAAATTAATTTAATTTCCTTTTTTAAAGCTTCTTCATCTTGTCTTTCAAAATTTTTTAAACCAATAACTATTGTTTTTGGGATATTTATAAATGATTCATCATCTATCATTTTAAATAATATTAATTAAATTAAAATTAATTTTAAAAATTATTTTTTATAAATGAAAAATAATCTTTTAAAAAACAAAGCACAAATAAATTTCTGTAATGTAAACTTATTAAAATTTCCAAAAAGGAAAAATAAAAATAAAGAGAATAAAAGTCCTTCTTTTTTTACTAATAGTAATATTTCAAATGAAAAAGAAACAAAAACCGAAACTACAATATTAGATGAAAAAGAAAAAACAATTCAAAAATTAAATTTAAGGATAAATGAATTAGAAAATCGAATCAAAAATTTAGAAAGTATAATTGTAAATAATAAAATAACTAATAAAAATTATGAATCAACAAATAATATAAGTAAATTAATAACTGAACCATCATCAGTAAAAAAAAAAAGAGTTTATTCTCAAAATCAAAGTCCAATTAGATCAAATAATAAAGTATCAAAAATGAAAAGTAATGATGATAAAAAAAATTTTAAAAATTCATATGATTTAATTCAAAATTTAAAAATATTAACAAGAAATACAAAAGGTAGAAATATAAGTTTATCAAAAATGATAAAAAGAACAAATTCAATTGAAAACTTAATACATAATTATACATATAAAAATAAAAATAAAACTATTAAAAGTATGGGAAGAAATCATAAAAGTAATAATTGTATTTCTCATTATCTTTCTAATAATTTAAGTTTAAATAATAGTTCAAATATTTTAAATCCAAATGATTTAATTCCTAAAGCGCCAAAGAAATTAATACAAAAATCAACAAATGAATTCAAAAATATTAAAAATGAATTAAATAATATTAAAAATCGAACTAAAAATTTATTAGAAATATTTAGTGGGAAAAAATTTAAATAAAAAAATTTATTTATTTTTTTCTATAATTAAAATATATATAAAAATAAATTTTATTAGTAAATTATAAAGACTAAAAGAAATAAAATAAAAATATATAAAAAAATTAGAAATGGAACTTTTACTTTGGTTATGGCTTTTAGATAAAAGATGGTTATTTGGTTATAAAGCAAATATTTATTTATATATTTTTATTTGGTTAATTCCAATATTAATGAATATATGTATAATTTATTTTAATTTATATTTCTTTTTATCAAATGATATTTTATTACAATATACAATGTTTTCAAAATTAATTTTATGCTTTTTTAGTTTTATATCTTCATTAATTTTAATACAAAATTTATTATCATATCAAAAAAAGGAAAATAAATTTTTCGAACGGGTTAATAATATTTCTTTAATTAAAAAAATTAAAAAGGATGATTATTGGATATGTAGAAATAGTTTAATTAATATAAATGGTCTATTTTTATTAAGTATTTCATTCTGTCAAATATTTTGGTCAATTTATTATTTAAATTTTGAAATTAAATATAATTATTATTATACAAAACTTTTAAGACAAAATGCATTTTTTGAAATAGGATTTGCAATATTTGTTTTTATAATATTTGGAATAACAAGTATTATAAAAATCTTTTCTTTTATTTCTATATATTTATGTCCAAAATTAATTATTTTTATTTCACAACTATTTAACAAACATAATTTATTAAAATTAAATTTTAATGATATAAATAATCCTATTCAGGAAATGCCAATCTCTTAAAATAATAATAATTATATAAAGTTATATAAATTGTTTTAAGTAAAAATTATAAAGAGTAATTAATTTTTTTTATTTTTAAAAATAAATTCTAGAAAAATAAATACATATTTAAAAAAATGACATCTTTAGACCCAGATGAATTATCAATAAATATGATATCATATGAATGGTTAAATAAAACAAACAATCCAAAATTATTAAAAAAAGCCTTAAAAATATTAAAAGATGATGGAAATTATTTTCCAGATTTATCAAAAGCAATAGACGAAAAATTACAATCAATAGATTTAAAATATAAAAAATTAAAGCAAACAGAAACAATATCAGCAGAAGATATAGCAAAAGCAAAAGAAGAAATATTACAATTTGAAAATGAATTTAAAACAAAAGACGCTTTAATAAAAGAAACAATAGAAAAAAAAGACGAATCAAATTATGACATAATTCGTTTAGAAAGAAAAAAAGAAGCCCAAAATGAAAAAATAAAAGGAAATGAATTAATGAAAACAAAAGAATATGATGAAGCAATAAGACATTATACAAAAGCAATAAATTTTGATGAATATGAACCAACAATTTATTGTAATAGAGCATTGGCTTATATTAAAAACACACAATATAATAATGGATTAAATGATTGTAATAAAGCAATTGATTTAAAACATGATTATATTAAAGCTTATTATAGAAGAGCAATTTGTGAAAAAAATTTAAAAAAATTTAAAGAAAGTTTAGAAGATTTTTTATATGTTTATAATGATAATCCTAATAGTAATGATGTTTTAAATGAAATTAATTTAATGATTGAAAAATGGAAAGATTATGATAAAGATGATTTTAGTAAAGAAGAAAAAAAAATTAAAATTAAATTAAATAGAGCTAAAGAAGGAAAATATTTTGGTGATGGGAATATTACTGTTAAAGAAGATAAAGATAAAGGAATTGATTCTTTTACTAAAGTTCATATTGTTGAAGGTGATGTTGATGATAGTGAAAAAAAAAAAGAAATTAAAGAAAATCCTAATGTTAAAGTTACTGATATTGTTGATGATAAAAAAAATGATGATAATAAAAAAAGTGGTTTTAAGAAAATTACTATTGTTGAAGATGATGATGAAAGTTAAAATTAATTATTTTTTTTTAAAATAAAAAATTAATTATTAATTATTTTTTTTTTATTTTTTATTTTTTTTGTTTTTTTTGTTTTTTTTGTTTTTTTATTCATTAAATTCTTCTTCTATTGGATTGTAATTTATACTTTCAATTGATGATTTTACTTGTAATAAAGGAATATCATTATCTTTTAATAATTTATTATATTCTTCTTGTAATTTTTTATTTTCTTCTAATAATTGTTTTGAATATTTTTTTCGATTTTGAAAATCTTCTTCATTAAATATATTATTAGTATTATAATCATTGTTTTGATTAAAGATATTTTTTTCATCATTTAATATTTCATTATTTATATTATTTGTTTTTTTATCATCTAATTTTTGATATTTTAAATCCAAATTATCAAAAGTCATTATATCTTCTTCTATTATATTATTACTTTCTTTATTTATATTATTTTCATAATTTATAATATTTTCATCTTTAAAATCATCTTTATCATCATTAATATTATTTTTATTATCAATTTTAATATAATTATTATCTATATTACTATTGAAATTATTTTTTATATTTATTTTATTATTTTCATTTAATTTATTATCAATTTTTTTATTTATATCAATAATATTATTATATTCAATTTGATCTTCTCCATTAATTTCTTCAGGAATAGAAGAAAAACTATATTTATTATCAGTATTATTTTTTGTTGTCATATTACTATTAGTATAATTTTGATTATTGTGAAAATCAAATTTTATATTTAAATATGAATATTGTGATTTTAAATCTTCAATTTCTTTATCTCTTTCTCTAATTACATTCATTAATTCATCTACTTTCATGTCATATCCTTTTAATATATGATTAACACTATTAAGATTATTATTTGAATTTTCTTGATAGTTTATTTCTTTTAAAGTATTTTTTAAATTTTCATCAATTTCTATATTTTCCTTTTTTAATAATTCATAATTATTTTGTAAATTACTTAATTTATCATCTCTAATTCCAATTTCTAAATGTTTTTCATTCAAATTATTTAATATCATACCTTTATCATGGTCATTTATTTTTCTTTTCTTTTCTAAAATCTTAATTGTACTTTTCATTTCATATATTAAATCTTTATAATCATTTTTTGTTTTTAATAAATTTTTATTTATTATTTCTAAAAATTTATATTTATCTATATTAGTATCATGACCTTTTTTCATTTTATAATAAGATTCTTTTAATTGATTTGTTTGTTGTTCATAATTGATTTTAATTTTATTTAAATTATTTTTTAATGCTAAATTTGAATTTTTAATTTTTAAATTTTCTTCCTCTTTCTTTTTTAATTCTTCTTCTAATATTTTATTTTCTTCGTTAATTTTTTCAACTTCATTATTTAATTGTTCATATGATTTTAAAATTTCAAAATTTCTATTATTTGAATCTCTTAAATTTTCCTTTAAAATTTCAGAAGCTTTTTTTAATTCTTTTTTTAACTCATATACATTATTATTTGAAATAATATCATTTAATTTATTTAAAGTCCCTAATTTATTAGATAATTTAATATTTAACTTTGTAATCATTCTATTATTTATAATAATATTATTTATTTGTCTTGAAACAAATTTATTATTTTTACTTTTAGATCTAGTTGGCTTAATTAAATTTATTGTTGGTGAATTATAACTTTTTGGTTTTGTTAATAAAAGAGATTTAAAAGATGATAATGATTTATTCCTTTGTAAAGTTTTTTTATTATTATTATAATTATTTAAATGCATTTTTGCAATTTCCAAAGTAATTTGACTTTGATTTAAAACTGATTTATTTGTTGAATACATAAAAATAATAAAATTTAAAAAAAATAAAATAATATAATTAAATTAACTTATTAATAAAACTTTAATAATTAATTTCCATTAAAAAAAATAACCAAAAAAATAAACAATATAAAATAAAAGAAATATAAACAAATAAAAATATACAAAAAAAAAAAAAGAAAATAAAAAATATCATATTTAAATACCTAAAAAATTTTAAAAATTAAAAATGGAACAAAACAATAATCCAGCCCCAAATTTAGACTTAAATGAACATAAAAAGCAAGAAGAAGAAATCCCCTTAAAAATAGAAGTCTTAAATGAACAATACAAAGATTATGATTTGTCCTTTAAAATAATAGTAATAGGAAATAGTGGAGTGGGGAAGAGTTGTCTTGCATTAAAGGCTACAAAAAACATATTTGAAGAGCAATTTATGTCAACTGTAGGTTTTGAGTTTTTTGTATTTAATTTAAAAATAAATGAAAAAATAATAAAATTACAAATTTGGGATACATGTGGACAAGAAGTTTATAGAAGTTTAATATCAAATTTTTATCGTAGTTCATCAATGGCAATAATTGTTTATTCAATTGATAATGAAGAAAGTTTTAATGATTTAGATAATTGGGTTAAACAATTAAAAACTCATTCTTCTCCTGATTGTAAAGTATTTATTATAGGAAATAAAAATGATTTAGAAGATAAGAGAAAAGTATCTTATGAACAAGGAGAAAATTTTGCTAAAAATAATCAATTTAATTTATTTTTGGAAACTTCTGCTAAAACTGGATTTAATTCTAAAGAAATGTTCATTGAAGCTGCTAAGTTATTATATAGAAATTATGAAAAGTTAAATAAAGATGGAGATTTGACTAAATTAAATGAAGAAAATATGCTTAATAAAGAAAGGTCAATTTTGAAATTAAATAATGGGGAAGAAGAAAATCACTTTGGTTGTTGTTAATTTTTTATATTTTTTATATTTTTGGGTTTTTAAATTTATTTAAATCTGCTTTTTTTATTTTTTTTTAGATTTTTTAATTTATTTTTTTGATAAAATGTTAATATAATGAATGAAGGATATTTTATTGGTTTTTTTTTTGGAGAATATTAAATAATATTTAATATATTATTTGAGGTTTATTATTATACACAAAGATTAAAAATTTATTTAATTGTATTATTTAATTTATACTTTTTGTTCTAAAACTATTTTTTTCTGTTAAGAAATTCGTTGATGTTAATCCTCTACTTATTTTACTTCCTTTTGTATAATCATATAATAAATCTTCACTTGAAGAATATCTTTTATTTATAATGTCAATTTTTTTCTTCAATTCTCCTATATTTCCTATTAATTCATTGTTATTTTTTATATTTTTTTTATCTTTTGTAAGTTTACATAATTTATTATAAGAATTTATTAAATTTTTAATTTTTAATTGATGACCTGATTCTTGTAATATTGAATACAAATTAAATATTTTTTCTTGTATAATATCATATTTATCTTTTAATTTTTCATATTTGTCTTTGTAAAAGTTTTCTCTATCTGTATTAATTTTTTCTTGATCATAAATTTTTTTTTGTAAAATTTGAATAATTTTTTTTTTTTCACATATTTCTTTATTTTGTTTATTATACAATTCTATATTATCTTTTATATTATTACTTATATTATTATTTTCTTTTTCAAGTTTGTTAATTTTATTATCAAATTCATTAGAAATTGAATCATAATCATCTTTAAGTTTTTTAATATAATTTTCATATTCTTTTTTTGTATCACTTAAATTTATATATCTATGTATTAAACTAGTACAGTAATTTCCCTTTTCATTTTGAGTTTTATTAATACTTTTTCTTCTTAAAAGTCTTTGAGAACTGTTTCTTTTAAGATGATAATTATTTAATTTTAATTCTCTTATTTCATTATTTAATGATTCTATTTTATTATTTTTTTCTTTTATTTCTATTATTTTTCTTTGATTGGCTTTTTTTATTTTATTTAATAATATATCTGAATCTTTTTTATAATTATTGAAATTTGAATTTTGAGTTTTTATGATATTTTTCTTTTTTTTTTCTTGAGATGATGATAATGAACGAATTTTATTTTTATTCATTTATTTAATTATTTTTATTATTTTAAAAATATAATATATTCATATATTATTTTAATTTATATCATTTATATCATATATGGCAATTTTAATCTTTGTAAATTTCTTTTATTATTTTCTTTTATTTGTTCATCTAATTCCTTTTTATATTTTTTATATTTTTCAATTTCTTTTATTCTTTCTTCTTTTTGTTGTTTTAAATAATTGTCATAACTTTTACTTATTTCTAATCTATATTTTTTTTCTTCTTCTTTTTCTTTTATTTCTCTTTTCTTTTTCAATTTACTTTCAAGTAAATTAAAATTATTTATTTCTTCTATTTGTTTCATTCTTATTTTATTTTTATATTTTATTTCTTCATCATCTTTTTTATATTTTTCTTCTAATTCTTTTATATATTTATTATCATCAAAGAATTTACTTTTATAATTATAAATATTTATTAATAAAGTTTTTACTTTTTCCTGTTTTAATATTCTATGTTGAATTTTGTGTTTAATTAAAATATTATTTTCATTTTCATTTGTATTATTTATTTTATCAATTTCATTTAATATTTTTTTTTCTAAATCTTTCTCTTTTTGAGATTGTATTTGGGATATATTATTTTCAGATTTTGTTTTATCAAATTCATTTAATTTTATTTGATTTAGTTTTTTAAGATGTTCAGTTTCACAAATTTTATTTTCATTATTATTATCTTCCTTTTCATTACTTAATAATTTATTATTTTTTTCTTTTATTGATTCTAATAATTCTTTTTTAAACTCTATTAACTTTTTTTTTTCAATTAATTTTTTTTCTTCTTCTTCCTTTTTCCATTTATCATTTTCTTCTTTTATAAAATCTAAATATTTTTTATTAATTTCTTCTTCTTCTTTTTTTTTATTATTTTTCTCCATAATTTGCTTATCTAAATAATTTTGAAGTTCTATTAATTCTTCTAATTTCTTTTGTTTAATTTCTTTTTGTTCTTGTTCAAATTTTTTATTTTCTTCTTCAATTAATAAATTGTCAATTAATTCATTTTGTTTTTTTATATTATATTGATCTAATAATATATGTGATGGAGTTCCTAATTCTTTAATAAGATTATTTTCTTTAATATTTTTATCTTCATTTATAATATTAATCGAGTTATTTAATGTTGTTATATTATTATTTTCATTTTCTTGATTTCTATTTGAAATATTTTGTTTAGTTTTTAAAATTGGATATGGAATATTATTTTTAACTTTATTTAGTTTTATTTGTTTATTATTTGCAATATTATTATTATTTAAATGTAATATGTTTAAATTATTTTTTGAATTTTTAATTTTATATTTCTTTTTCATTAATTCTTTTTGCTTTATTTTTTCAATGTAATTTTCTAACTTTTTTTTTTCTTCATTATCTGCTTTTTTATATTTATCTATTAAAGAACAAAATGAATTATTTTTATTTTTATTTTTATTATCATTAAAATCTAGACTTAAATTTTTTTTCCTCATTTCTTGTAAAAAATTTTTTTCAATTGGACTAAATAATTCTTTTGGTTTCCATGAATAATATTGAGTTGTTATTAAATCAGATATATCTTTTAATAAATCTTTATCTTGATAATTTATTTTTATAAAATCATCTTTATATTTAAGTTTCAATGCTGATGATATTTTTTTTACTAAATATTTTTTATTATCAAATGATTTTGATAATTTAATTTTAAAAATATTTTTGTGAGAATTGGATTTCATTTATTTTTTTTTGTTTTACTTTATTTTTAATTTTTATTTTGATTAAATTATTTTTTGTAGGAAAAAAATATATTTAAGATTTTTTTTCTAATTTATTATTATATTCAGTTATTAAATCATTTAAATTTTTTTCTAATTTAGAATATTCTTTTAAAGTTTCATTAAAAATTTCTTTTAATTTGATTATATTTTTTTCTTTATTTATTTTTAATATTTCAGTTTCATTATTTATTTTATTTAATTCATTATACAGAATTTCTAACTCAATTTTTGTATGATTACTTTTTTTAAATTCACTTAAATAATTTTGATATATTGAGTTTAAACTATTATTTCCATATATTATAATAACAAAATGTATAATAATTAAAGCAATAATAAACACAAAAATAAATAAAATAATTTGTTTTTTATTTGAAAATATTTTTATATATAAAAAATCTAAATTAAACTTTTTTTCAGGAAGTAAAATATCAAAATTTTCAAAAGGCTGATTTTCTTGATTTATCATTTTATTGTATACATAAAAAATAATTATTTATTTATTTAAATGAATAACCAAAATGAAGAAAATGAAAAAAATAATTCAAAATCACATTCAAATATATTTACTCAATTTTCATATAAAGAATTGATTTTTTTTAAAGAAGAAATATATAAATCATTAAGAGAATTTGAAAAAAAAATAGAAGAAAAATTATTAAAACAAATAAATGAATTCAATGAAAGAATAATAAATAGTGAAAACAATTATCAAAAATATGAAAAAAAATTTAATTATTATGCAACAAAAGATGAAGTTAATGAAAAAAAATTAGATATTTACAATGAAATAAATAAAAAATTTCAAAATTTTTCTGAACATATGACTTCAACAAATATTCAATTATCTGCAATTAGAACAGATTTAAGTAATGCATGTTATAAATATGATAGAATATTTTTAGAAAATTTAACAATAAAAGGATTTATTGGTGATGGATGTAAATATAAAAATTTAAAAGAATTTATTCTTCAAAATAAAGAAGAAATGTCAAGAATTGATAAAATTAATCAAAAAGTTTTAATTGATTTAAAATCTTTTAAATCAAAAATTGAATCTACAGTTAAAGAATATTCTTTACAAATAGAAACTTTAAGAAATTCTTTTGCTGAATATATTAATATTCAACTTGATAAATATGATAGAAAAAATCAAAATGTTATTAATGATTTAAGTGATAAAATTAGTAATTGTTATGTTAAAAACTCTTCTTTTGTTGATGATATTAAAAATGAAACTAATAAATTAATTAGTTCTATTGATGACGTTAAAAATATTAAAAATGAAGTTTTAGAAATTAAAAATGATACTCATAAAGAATTAGAAGGTAATTTAGAACAAGTAAAATCAATAAAAAATGAAATACATATTGATTTAGAAAAATATTTGGAAAAAACTAAAAAAATGGATTTAACTGTTATAAATGAGTTTAATGAAATAAAAAAAGAATTTAAAAATATTAAAGTTAATATTTCTTCAATTAGTGATTTATTAACTGATAATAATATTAATGATGAATATAAAAAAGAAATTAAAAATGAAATAATAAATAATTTTAATAATACTTTAAATAATATTAAGAAAGATATGAAAAATGATAATAAAAATGTACATTTATTTTCAAAAAAAGAAAGTAATTTTTTAAGAAGAAGTACAGTGAATATGAATATAAATGAATTAAATAAACAACATAAAATAAGAAAAAATACTATTTTAAATAATCATATTGATAGAAGGGCATCTCAAATTGAATTGTTATTCCCTCATGATAATCCTAAATCTTTAAAAGAAGAAAAAAATGATGAGTCTGTATTAAAAAATATAAATTATAATATTAACAATCAAAATTTTCATATAAAAACTACTGAAAATAAAAATAATAATAATAATGAAAAAACAAAAATAAATTATAATATTGATGAAAAAATTAATATTAATAATAATAAAATTCAAAATGATATCATTTTAAATCTTAATGAAAAAAAGATGAAAGATATAAATGATTTAAACATTGTGAAACAATCAAATGAAACTCTTAATATTGATAATAATAATAATAATGTAAATAACAAAAACCAAACAAATTTAAGTAGTCTAAATTCAATAAATAAAGAAGAGATAATTCCATCAAAAGAAAATAAAATTATTATAAATGACATTATAAACACTAATTCAGATATAAAAAAAAATAATCAAAATATAAGTTCAAATATTCCATCCAATAATTCAAATATAGAAATTTCTCAAGATAAAAAGAAAAATAAAGATATGAAAATTCAAACTCAAAATTTTAGTTTTCAATCTAATGGAAATAAAATAAATAAAAATACAATCAATAATGTATGTTTAACAACAAATAATAGTATAGAAATAAATGAATCAAATAATAAAAAAATAAATAAAAAAATGACATTTAGAAGTACATTTGATAAAATAAATGAAAAATCATTAATTTCTCCAAAAAATTCAAATAATAATAATTATAAATTATTACCTTTTCAACAATTAAGTTCAATTAATAATAATAGTGATATAACATATTTAAAAAATATAAATAAAACTCAAAGAATCAGATCATCAAAAAAAATGAAAAATAAATTAAATTATAATATTGAATTAGTTTCTGATGATGATATTATTGATATACCTTTAATCCACAATAATAATTTAGAAATTGACAAAAATAAAAGTAGATTAGAAAAAAAGATTATTGAATTAGAATTTTTCACTAAAAAAAAATTTGATGAACTTGTTAGAGAAATTAAAAATTTTATTCCTATTCATTTTAATTCATATATTAAAAATTATATTGTTTCTGAACCTGATTTAAAAAAATTTTCTCAAAATACTTCTATTCAAACTGATATAAGAAGTGCATTAATTTCTGCAAAAAATTTTGGTTCTAAAATTAATACTGAAAATAGTATATCTAATCATAAAATTAATTTAAAAAATGTAATAAATTTTCATAAAAAAACTCACAGCGCCAAATAAGAATTTTATAAATCAAAAAATGTATATATATATTAATATTATATTTATAAATTTTTTTTCTAAAATGAAAAAATTATAACAAAAATATTTAAAAACTAAATTTACTAATTAAATTAATAATTAAAATATTTAAACAAAGTAAAATTAAAATATACAATTGAACATAATTTTCTTTTTTTATTTATTATAAAAACTATTTGATTCACTAAGTATACCAATTGCCTCTCTATTAACTTCATTAATTATTATATTTAATTCATTATCATCCTCATATGCACTTTCCATGGAAAAACTAATATTATTTTCCATAGAATATCCATTTAAATTAGTATTAATTCTTGTTTCATTAGAAATTGGAAAATTATTCATTTTTGTATATGAAGTAGAACAATTTGTTGTATTTATATTATTATATACTTTTAAACATTGTGCTTTCAACATTGAAATAATTTGTTTTTGTTGTTTAAATTTTTTTTTATTTTTATTTATAAGATTTTTATAATATTTCAATTTAAATTGTAATTTATCAATATAATCTCTATCATCAAGAAGATTATGAATAGAACTATAATAATTAAAATCTTTTTTTTCAAAACCATTTTTTTTTTCTATAGGTTTATATTTTTTAATAATAGTACTTAAATCTAATTTTGGAACTTGAATATCATTTGATGTAGTAGTTGTTAAATATCTAGTATGTTTAATTTTATTTTTTACTTGTACTAAAGGTGAATCAAAACAATCAGAATTATCTTCATCTTTTTCAATATCTTCAATTATATCATAATTATCATTATCTGAATAAAAACTTTTTATATTTTCATTTGATTCATTTGAATCATCAGTTAATATATATCCAAAGTCTTCTATATTTTCTAAATTTCTTTTTATTCTTTTTCCATCTTTTATATTTTGAATCATTTCTTTTAAAGATACATTTTTTGAATTTAATTCATTTATTAATTTATTTGCATCATTTAATAAATGAGAATATTTAATTATAACTTGTCTTGCTTCACATAATTCATTATTCATTTCTATATTAAATTTATTTAGTGTTGGACAAATATATACAATTGTATTATAATCATCTTTAAATAGTTTTATTATTTCATTTTTATAATGTATTATTTCATTATTTTTTTCCTTTATTTGATTTGATAATACAAAAATTTGATTGTTTAAATCTTTGATTTTTTCTTCATAATTTTCTATTTTTTCATTTAAGTTTTGTTGACTTTTATATAATTGTTTTTCTAAATTTAAATTATCATTATATAATTTCATATTTCTATTTGTTATTTGTATATTTTCATTTTGAAGTGATTTTATTATTTCTGATATTTGAGAATTTGATGCTGATTGAATTGATATATGTTTTATTTGATTATTTAACATTTCTTTATTAATGGAAAGAGAAATTCTTAAATCATTTAATTGTTCTTTCAAAAATTTATTTTCTTTCATATAGAAAATTATTTTTTCTGCATATTCTGATATTATTTTTTGAGCTGAAGATTGTTTTTTTTTTTTATTTTTCATTTATAATCTATAAATTATTTTTAAGTAAATTTAATAAGCAATAATTTTAGTTTTGAAAATACTTTTATATCAATAAATTAAAAAATTATAATTAAAAAAAATAATTAAAAATTCAAAATTTAATAAATGAAAAAATACTTTATTTACTGATATTTTAATAGTATAATTTAAATCTATTTTTAAAATTTGAAAATCTTAATTTTTTTAAAATTAAACACAAAATAATTAATTATTATTAAAATATTATTTATTTATAAAGAACTATTTATATTTTAATCAACTCTGAAATGTTATCCATTTCAAAATTAAAATTATTAAAATGTTCAATAAAAATATTACTTTTCATTGAATAATGTATTTCTTCATAATATGAGTTAATTAATTCCTTAATTGCTATTATATCATTTAATATTAAATTTCTTATTTTTTTATGAATTATTGAATTATTATTTACAAAATCAAAAATATAATCTTTTATATCTTCTTTCATTAATCTATTCTTATAAATTAAAGGAAATTTTTGAAATAATGAATTTAAAATAACTAAGTTAAAAGAGCGGAAATTTAAAATTGTTTTTAAATTATAATCTAATTTTGTAAAAAAAGTTGAATTTTTTGTTTTCTCTTTTACACTAAAAATCAACATTTCAAGTGAATATCTATTTTCTAATAATTCTTCAATTAATTGTGAAGGTTGTTTTTTTTGATTAATATAATTATATTTTTCTTCCTTAAAAATATATTCATTTTCAAAAAAGATTAAACTTTTTTGATGATTTGGAAGATTTGATTTACTTCTTTGATGAAAATTAATTTTAGAATTATTTAAATTTAAAACATTTTTATTCTTATTATTATAGATTGAATTTTTAGTTTCTAAATTATATGTTTCAGTATTATTTGTTGTTAGATTATTTTCAATCTTTTTTGACTTTTGAATACTAGAATTATTCTCATTTCCATTATTTTGAATTTTATCTATAATAATATTTATTTTTGAATAATTCATATTAATATAATCTGTATTAAGTTTATTTTTATATTCAAGTTTATTCTTTTTTAAATTATCATTTAATAGAGGAATTTCATTTTCATTTTCAATCACTATGACTTTGGGTTCTTTTTTATTCCTAGATTTTTTATTATATATATCAGAATAATTATTTAATCTAGAACTATTTGAAATTAATGAAAGATTGATTTTTGAAGATGGATTATTTGTATTTAGATTTATTTGTTTATCTTCATTATTATTTTTTACCTTTTGTTGACTAAAATTTAATTCTTTTTTATGATTTATTTGTCTATTAATATCAACAAAATTTGTTTCAATTGTTGAATTATTATCATAAATTCTTTCATTATCTTTATTAATATTATTCAAATTAGAATTATTACTTTTAGTAAAGTTATACAAATTAGAATTATTAGACTGTTCATTATAATTTGAATTATTAAATTTATTATCATCATAATTACTTATTTTTGATTGGTTATTATTTGAAGTTAAAATTGAATTATTATAAATCTCTTCATAATTAATAAATTTTGATTCATTATGATTTTGAGGATAAATATTTGAAACAATAAAATTATTTTCAAAATTACTAGGTTTAGATATGGGATTTTCATTACCTATTTTCATATGATTATTTTTAGAAGTAACTATTTGTGACTCACTTGAAATACTAAAAATATTATCTGATAAAATATTATTATTATTATTATTAGAAGAAATATTTAATGTTTTATCACTAGAAACTACTTTTTTTATATTATTACTTGGAGAAATTGAATTATTATTTTCAGATAAATCAAAATTAATATTATCAGAAGACATTATTTTTGAATTATATAATTGTGATACATTAGAATTATTAACATTATTATTAGTATTATTCACATATGAATTAAGATTATCAATATATAACATTGAATTACTATTTTCATTATTAGATTTTTCATTAGTATTTTCATTATATAAATTTATTCTTGATCCATTTATATTATTATCCTTTAAAGTACTTATTCCATAATCACTATTACTTAAACTTATAATATTTATATTTTGAGGAATTGTATTTGAAATTTCACTTTCATTATCTGGATTAATTATATTTTTAAGTGAACTATTTAATATCATATTTTGTGTATTAGTTTTTTTTTTAGATTTTTCTTCATCATTACTTACTTCAGATGAATCATAATTATTATATATTGTATTTTCTTCTTCTGATTCTTCATTATAATTATTAATACTTGTTTTATTAACTTTAATTATATTATCTAATAAATTTGAATTTTCATTATAATTATTAATTTCAGAATTATCTCCATTATTACAATATTCACTTATATTACTATTATTTTCATTATAAATTTTATTATTAAAAACATTTGAATCATTATTATTATCTTGTTCTAAATTTTGATAGCTATTCAAATTATTATCTTTACTATTTTTTTCACTTATTAAATTATTTTTTTCTTCAATAATTGAATTATTATTATCTATTATTGCAGTAACCATATTAGGATTTAAATCTGATTTAATATTATCAATATAGTTTTTTTTTATTATTTTATTTGAGTTTACAATCTTCATTAATGTACTTTGTATTTGAGATGGGATTTTTGTATAATTATTATAAGTATTATTTATTATATTCGAATTATTATTATAATTATTATCATTATTTAGTTTATTCGAATTATTTATATTTTTTAAATTATTATTTTCATTTTTTATTAATATATTCTTTAAATAAGTAGGTTTAGTTTTAATTATAATAGGAAAACCGGAATCTTCATTTGAATTATTGCAATTAATATCTAAAGTTCCAATCTTTATATTACTATTATTGTTTTCATTTTCATAAAAATTATTATTTTTATTTCGCATATTAATTATTCTTTTTTTATTTATTGATTCTTCTTTATATATTGAATTAGAATTTTCATTTTCATATTGATTCATTTTTGTCTTTAAATTATCAATATTATTTCTTTCATTATTATAACTAGGGGTATTATGAGTTATATATAAAAATCCACTATTATTACTTATAAAACTTGCATTTTCTTTTAAAATTGTTTCATCCACTTGTTTAAATTCAGGAGACTTAATTTCTTTTCCTTTATTTATAATATATATTTCATTAATATTTCCATTATTTTTATCAAAATAATAATTTTTATTATTTCCTTCTTCAATATGAACTCTTTTAGTTTTTGATTTATATATATATGATGGAGAAACACTTTTATAATTTGTACGATTTCCTCTATATGTTTTATGACAATATAAAGGTTTTGTTATATCTTCATCATTATTTAAAATACTTTTTCTTATATTATTCAATTTATAATTTCCTTCTTTTTCATTTAAAATACAACTTGTATTTAAATCATAATTTTTACTTTTTTTAGTTGAAATATTATATTCATTTATTATATTATGAGTAGTAGTTATTTTTTCATTAATTATATTATGAGTATTAATTATATTATTTTGATTGTTATTAGAGAATGAATTTTTTTCAGTTCGAATTGTATTACCAATATTATTATCTGAATAATTTTTTCTTAAACGAGTATTTTTATTTTTATTTCTAGATAAAATATTATTATTTATTTCAGTAATATTATTTATATTATCATTTTCAATTATAGTAATTTTTTTTGTTAGATTATTATTAATTTTATTATAAGATATTATTTGATTTCCATTTTCATCTAATTCAATTCTTCCTCCAACTCTAATTTGTTTAATAGATTCCCACCATAATATTGCAATTGAAATTGAACTAAAATAATAAATTTTAACAGTAATATTATTTTTAATTATTTTAAATGCCTTTCCTTCAACTTCAAAATCATATTCAAATATATTAAAATCATTTTTTGGTTTTTTTTTCTTAAGAAAAGTTTCTTTATCTGCATATATTAAAATTCTAAAATTTGTTAAAACTGCATATCTAAAGTGAGTAACAAAAAATCCATTTGATTTAATTTCATTTTTTAGTTGAATTATTTCTATTGTATTTCCATATGAAATATAATCTGAATTTGTCTTAATTTCTAAACATGTTCTTGGTGTATTATTCTTATGATAATTTATTGTTGTTAAATCTATTATCATTTGAACTTTTTTAGTTAAGTTTATTTATTAAAGTGAAAAATTTTTTTTTAATTATATATTAATTAGGACTTTTAATAAAAAATTATTTTAAGAATATATTAAATTACAAATCAAAATTATTGAAAAATAATTATAAAAAAATTAAACATTAATAAAATCAAAATAATTTTAAAAATCCTATTTATATATAAATAAAAATAATAATCTCTTTATTCTTAATTTAAGTAAAAATTAAATTATTTTTTTCAATGGAAGAAACAAATAGTCTAAACAAAAGTCAAATAAATTCAGAGAACAAATTATTCTTAAAAAATAAATCATCAAATCAAGGAAAAATAGAAACATTAACTTTTTTAAATATGATGACAAAAATTGAAATGAAATTTCAAACACTTCAAGGATATTTATTTTGGTATAGTATACTAGAAATATTTAATTTTTTATTTTCAATGATATTATTTATCTCATCATCAAAGAATATGAAAAAAATTTGGTTTTTTTTACCTCACATTCCAAAAGCATTAATAGGATTTTATATATTAAAACATTTACCAAAAACACATGAAATTTTAAATAAAATAACAATTGGTGAAGATTTAAATAAACTTGAAGAAGATATAAAAATAACTTTTATTGAATATATGAAAAGTAAAAAAGGTTCAATAAAAAAATTATTAGGTTTTTATTTTTTATTAAATACAATTTGTATTACTTTTGATTGTGTTTTATTTTGTGTTATTGCACCAGATTTTGGTGAAAGAGGATCAGAAAAGAAATTTTTTATGTTAATATTATGTGATATATTATTTATTTTTATTGATTTTATTTACTTTTCATTTTTTAGTTCATTTAAATATACTTTTGCAAAAAAAGAAAATGAAGCAATTAAAAGAGCTTTAATTGGATTTTTCAGTCAATTAAGAGAAGGAATTGCAACAGGTTTTAATAAAATTGCAAAAAAAATAACAAGAACTTCTTCTTCTCAAAATAATACTGAAAGAAATGATGATAATAATAATAATAATCCTTTTGATAATAAACAAAATAATATTAATAATAATATTGAAAATGGTAATAATAAAATACAAGAAGAAATAAATATTGATAATGTTTGATTTAATTTTTAATTTATATAATTTTTTTATATTTTTTTATTTATTATTATTATATATTTAATTCTTTTTCATAATTTCTTAATTGTTCAATAAAACCTTTATTTGGACTAATTTTTGGTCTTTTTTGTTTAACAAATTTTAAAGCGTCATCAAATTTCATTTTTTTATATTTCATAATATAAGCAATACAAATTGTACCACTTCTTGAAATTCCAGCGTGACAATGAACTAAAACTTTTCCTTTATTATTAATTGCATTATTTATAAATTCATTTGCTGGTTCAAAATATTGTTTTATATTTTGTATTTCAGTATCTAAAATATTAAATTGAATATATGTAAATTTATCTGGAAAATATTTTTTTATTCCTTCTCCTGCAATTAATATATGAGTTATTTTATTTTTTTCTAATTGATTTAAATTACTTGCAGCTCCAATTGTTCCTATAAATAAATTATCTATTAATTCTGTTGGAATGTAATCTTCTTTTAATACTTTCATTGTTGAAAATACTTCTATTAATTTCATTATATGTTTTATTTTGTTTTTATCATATTCTTTATTTTCATTTTTATTATTAATAAAATCTTTACATAATTTTGATATATCATTTTGAATATCTTTTGAAAATTCATTTATTTCATTATTAAAGAGACTTTCATTTTTCTCTTTATTTGAATTATCTTTTTTATTATTTCCTTGCATTAATAATAAAATTTAATTTGGAAAATTAAAAAAAAAATATTTAATTTAAAAAAAAAATAATAATATTTAATTTACACTAAAACATAATAATTAAGATAAAGAAAATAAAGCATAACAGGATAAACAACTAAAACTTTTTTTCTTTGTTCAATATTTTGACTAATAAAAGAAACAGAAGCTAAAAAAAATTAAAAAAAAAAGATATAAAAAAATAATAAAAATTACCTTTAATAGACCAATAAAAAGAAAGAATAACAATAATTAATTTTCCAATTCCAGGAAGAAATTTTAAAATAACTCTAATTAATAAAGCAGAGACAACACAAGGAAAAGAACAATAACCTAATAAACAAATACATTGTAATAAAGATAATTTTCCACCTAATAAAGAAGAATTAATTGTAATAATTATTCCACCAATCCAAATAATAATAAAAATAGTAGAAAAAACAAGACCAGAACTTTTTTTTGATGTAATTGATAATATTATTCCTAATAATAAACATACTATAAATGGTCCCCATAAATCCCATTGACGTAATTCTTTTTGTTTTTCTTCATTGCTTGTAGGAACTGCTACTACTTTCATTTTTAAAAATATTCTTGTTAAATCTCTTTTTAAAGATTCCCATATTGATTCTTTTAAGGAATTTTGAGTGTAAAAATCTGGATTGTGATAATTTTGATTTAGATTCTATATTTTTTTGTTTTTTAGTTAGTTATTTTTTTTATTTTACATCGTTTGTTAATTCATCTTTGTTAAAGTCTTCATTTAAAGGAATTTTCATTTTTTTTTTTTTGATATATTTAATTTTTACTTTTGTAAATTTGTTTATTTTTTTTTAAAGTTTTTACATATTATTTTTATAATAAAAAATTAATTCTAAATTGAAATATAATAGATAATATAAAATTATTAATTTATAATAATATGAATTATGTTAGAATTTTAAATAGATTAATAATATTTATGAATATCATTTTTTAATTTAATTTATTATATTATTAAAAAATCATTATTAATATGTAGTAATTTACTTTAATTTGTTTGTATTATTATTATATATTAATTTTATTTTGTTTCATATTTTTATATCTTTAAATTTATCTAATATTAATACTGATAAAGTTATTGATATGAGTTATATGTTCTATGATTGTTCTTCTTTAAATGATTCAAATTTACATAATATTGATACTAATTATATTACTAAAATGAATTGGATTTTCATAAGAATTATTAAGAATTGTAAATTTTTTTGAATTAATTAACAAATATTAAATAAACTTAGTAAATTTAAAAATTAAAATATTTTTTTTAAAATCAAATTTTATAGTTATATTTTAAATGAAAATATATTGATTAAATTTTTTATATATTTTTATTATTTTATATTTATAAATTTGAAGGTAATAAATAATTTTGTTTTTTTTCTTTCTTGTGAAAAGACAATATTTTTATGTGTTTTATTAAATTTAAATAATAATTTCATTTTTAATTGATTGAAATCAATAAATAAAATGCATATATAAAATATTAAATAAATCAATTTTGAATAAAATATTTAAAAAAATGGTTGAAATTGAATATATGAATCTTTTTAAATAATTAAATATAAATATTGTAAAATTGATAATAAATAAATGTATT
>JAEEGK010003643.1_pt1 | contig 38259 bp, 26 predicted proteins | sample 8958771 | NCBI WGS metagenome assembly JAEEGK01 (sample SAMN16246547, study PRJNA631951) | gut metagenome | biome: gut microbiome; feature: rumen; material: SC-attached | host: Bos | place: Iran: Karaj | collected 2018-10
TGGATGCCGGTGGCAGCTATCCCTGGGCTGGTGATACCCACAGTGGTTCTGTATCCCTGCCCTTTGAAAGTGTTTTGGAGAAAGCCGGTGAGGCTGATGTCTGGCTCTTCCGTTATAGCAGCGATCACGATATCACCTACGACGAGCTGCGCAGCGAGCATCATGGCTATAACCAGTTCAAGGCTTTCCGCGAAAAGAATGTCTATGGCTGTAATGTGGAGTTGAGCCCTTTCTATGAGGAGACGCCTTTCCGTCCCGATTGGCTGCTCAACGATTTTATCCGCATTCTCCATCCAGAGCTGGATTCCCTTCCTCCGCTCCGTTATTACAAAAAACTTTGAGTTAACTCATTTCATCGTTTGAGTTAACTCGATTAATGATTTGAGTTAACTCAGTTCCAGGCGCGGAGGATGGAACCGTCGAACGAACAATAATAGCGCATCAGCGGTGAACCCTCCTCACCACTGATAATCGCTCCTGTTTCCAATTCATACGTACGCTGGCAGCGGGAACAGATCACCTGCTGACGGTTGCCCGTCCAGTTCATCGCCTGCAGGTTGGTGCAATTCGGACAGGCACGGTCGTATGCCCAGAGTCCGTTGAAGTTGGTGGTGCCGATAAAGAGTCCTATGCTGTTGCTGGCACCAAGCACATAGCTGGAATAGTTTTCGAGATCGGTACTGATGATATTGTCTTCCTGTGGCGTCTTGCTGTCGTTGCTATTCACATACACGTGACGGACGCTACTCTTACCATCGCCCTTAGTGGTCACATACACATAAGTACCAGGATTTTGTGCAGCAGCAAAGAGCAGGCTCGTGGCGTGGTCCTTATAGCTGAAGACGAAGCGGCAGACATATTTCCGGCTCACAGGTGCCTCTGCCTCACAAGAAGTGAATAGTGAATAGTGAATAGTGAATAGTAGTGACACCATCAAGAGCCACCATCTTCTCTTCACGTAAACTCTGGGATAACTATTCACTATTCACTAATCACTATTCACTCAGCAGAGCTTGCTCTGCTGCCGTCATGTGCTCGAAATGGAAACCATCGAATGTCTGCTGCATCAGAGCCTGAATCTGATCGTTGCAGAGGTTACCGATGGAACCCTCATGGGTGTGATGGATATCATGATTGGCCTTGAAGTTGCCGGCCTCGATGTCGAGTCCAACCTTCTTATAGGCATCGCGGAAAGGCATGCCGTTGGCAGCCAGACGATTCACCTCTTCTACCGAGAACATCGGATCATACATCGGGTTGTCGAGGATATGTTCGTTCACCTCTATTTTATTAATAATGTATGCCGCCATTTGCAGACAGTCCTTCAATTCGCCAAAGGCTGGCAGAAAGACTTCCTTGATAATCTGCAAGTCGCGGAAGTAGCCTACAGGCAGATTGTTCATAATCAGCGTCACCTGCTGTGGCAGACTCTGTAGTTTATTACACTTGGCACGAATCAGTTCGAACACATCGGGATTCTTCTTATGTGGCATTATCGACGAACCTGTGGTACACTCTTTAGGCAACTTCACAAACGAGAAGTTCTGCGAGTTGAACAGGCAGGCATCGAAGGCCATCTTGGCGATGGTACCTGCGATGGTAGCGATGGCGAAGCCCACGTTGCGCTCCATCTTGCCACGTCCCATCTGGGCATACACCACATTGTAATCCATCGAGTCGAAGCCCAACAATTCCGTCGTCATCGTACGGTTCAGGGGGAACGACGACCCATAGCCGGCAGCGGAACCAAGCGGATTGCGGTTGGTCATCTTATAGGCGGCTTGCAGGAACAGCATATCGTCGGTCAGGCTCTCGGCATAGGCACCGAACCACAGACCGAAGCTCGACGGCATCGCAATCTGCAGATGGGTGTAGCCGGGCATCAGTACATCCTTATACTGATTGCTCTTTTGGATGAGTTCGTCGAAAAGGATTTTCACCTCATCGGCAATCTCCATCAACTCATGACGGGTGAAGAGCTTGAGATCGACGAGTACCTGATCATTGCGCGAACGGCCGGAGTGGATTTTCTTACCCATATCGCCGAGTTTGCGGGTGAGCAGCATCTCCACTTGAGAGTGGACATCTTCCACATCATCCTCGATTACAAACTCACCGCGTTCAGCCAGGTGATAGATATTCTTCAATTCGGCCAATAGAGCTGTCAGTTCGTCTTTCTCCAACAGGCCGATGCTCTCCAACATGGTGATGTGAGCCATCGAACCTAGCACGTCGTATTTAGCCAAATAAAGATCCATCTCGCGGTCTCTGCCTACGGTGAACCGCTCTATCTCTTTGTTAATCTCAAAGTTCTTCTCCCAAAGTTTCATGTCCTTCTCTCCTTACTCCTTCTCTCCTAAACATAGTGTACTTGTGCAAGGGCATCGGCAATCTTCTCGATACCATCCTGCAAGGGTTTCTCTACCATTCCTTTGATAAAGGGGGGAAGCTCAGCCTTCAGTGTCAATTTCATCTTTGAGTTCTGCTCATCAACGGGCAGAACCTGAATCCAAAGGTTGAAAGGCACTGGAGATTGTACTGTCTCAAATTTCACACACTTCGGCTCCTCGCGATCGCAGATACGCAGTTTCAGTTCACCCACGGGGGCGACGTTGAGGCTGACGGTATCCTCGTCGAACTTGAAGTCATTGACCTTGTCTTCTGGCACACGGTCCTGCACTTTATTCAGGTTGCGCAGGTCGCTGATGTTGTCATAAACAGCCTGCTGAGGGTAGGGGATCTGCTTCACGCTACTCTCGAACTTGCTTTCACTTCCGAATAATCCCATAATGCCTTTATTTTATTGTTTCCACGTCTCTGGACTCTTGCGCCATTCGGCAAGCACAGCCTTGTCTTCTTCCTTGATATAACCGGTCTTTGCAGCCTCTTCGACCACAGCATCGTAGTTGCTTAGCGTAATAAGTTTCACACCAGCCTCCTCGAAAGCCTTCTCAGCTACAGGGAAACCATAGGTGAACGAAGCCACCATGCCAATTACCTCAACACCGTACTCGCGAAGCGCAGCAACAGCCTTCAGCGAAGAACCGCCGGTAGAAATCAGATCTTCTACCACCACGACCTTGGCACCTTTTTCAATTTCACCTTCAATCTGATTGCCCATACCATGATCCTTCGGCTTCGGACGGACATAGCTGAATGGCAATCCCAACTGATCGGCCACGAGAGCTCCTTGTGCGATGGCGCCAGTGGCGACACCAGCCACGGCCTCAGCCTCAGGGAAGTTCTCCTGAATGGCGTGACAGAGCTCAAGTTTCACAAACGAACGCACATCAGTAAACGATAAAGTTTTGCGATTGTCGGTATAGATGGGTGATTTCCAACCTGAGGCCCAGGTAAACGGGTCGTTCGGCTGCAACTTGATGGCCTTGATATCCATCAGTTTTCGTGCTAATTGATGCTTGATTTCCATAATAAATTGTTTATTTTGCGTGCAAAGGTACAAAAAAACTATCAACAATCGACTATAAACTATAAACTTTTTGTATCTTTGCATCCAGATATAGATAACCATAACTTATTATTTGCAATTATGAAAAGGATTTTGTTTCTAACAACGTTGTTCTGTGCAGCACTGATGGTGCAGGCGCAGAGACCGCAAATGATGCGGACGGCAGAGCCTGGAAAGACCGACCAGACCGCGCGGAAGTTCACACTCAATCTGACGGAAGACGGGAAGGCGCAGATGGTGTGTTTCCTCCCCACGAAACCCTCTGGCAAGGCCATTGTGGGCATTCCTGGCGGTGGTTATTCCGTATTGTCTAACACTCACGAGGGCACGATGGCTGCCGACTGGCTCAACCAGAAGGGCATCGCCTATTTTGTGGTGAACTATCGTCTGCCCGAAGGCAATCGTATGATTCCGATGAGTGATGTGTGGCAGGGATTCCGCATCGTACGCGACTCCGCAGCAGTCTGGGGCATCAACCCTCGCGATGTGGGTATTATGGGTTTCTCGGCTGGTGGTCACTTGGCATCGGTCATCTCCACCCATTCCGAATATGATGTGCGCCCCGACTTCTCCATCCTCTTTTATCCCGTTATCTCAATGGACGAGAAAGTGTCGCATGTATGGTCGTGCCGCAACTTCCTTGGCGAGGATCAGAAGGACCCGAAGATGGTGCGTGAGTTCTCTACCAACAATGCTGTGCGTCGTCACATCACACCACCTGCTTGTATCATCATGTCGGGCGACGACAATCTGGTGCCGCCACTTACCAATGGTCTGACTTACTATACCGCCATGCGCAATGCCGGTAATGACTGCATGCTGTTGCTCTATCCTACTGGCGGTCACGGCTATGGCTTTGGCACTTGGTTCCCGTATCATAATGAGATGCTCGCTACACTCGGCAAATGGCTCGATCAGCTGAAGGCACCCAAGCAGGATGCTATCCGCGTGGCTTGCATCGGCAACAGCATCACCGACGGTCACGGCATCGACCTCGCACCTCGCAACGGTTATCCCGCTCAGCTACAACGACTCCTGGGCAACGACTATTGTGTGAAGAACTTTGGTGTGAGCGCACGTACCATGCTCAACAAGGGCGACTATCCCTATATGAACGAGCAGGCTTGGCGTGATGCCCTCGCTTTCAAGCCCGACATCGTTATCATCAAGCTCGGCACTAACGACTCGAAACCAGAGAACTGGCAATACAATGCTGAGTTCCGTCAGGACCTTGAGCAGATGATTACCACCCTCTGTCCTTCACTGGCTCAGCCCGCCAAGAAGGGCAAGAAAGCCAAAAAAGGTCAGGCAGCTGAGCCCGTGAAGCCACAGATCTATCTCTGCACACCTATTCCTGCTTTCAAGTCTACATGGAACATCAACGATTCTGTGATTGTCAACGGCATTATCCCTATTCAGAAAGAGGTGGCTGCGAAGTACGGTCTGAAGGTCATCGACCTCCATACCCTCTATGCCAACGATGGCGACAAGATGCTGGCCGACGGTATCCATCCCGACGATAAGGGTGCACGCCGCATGGCACAAATCATTGCAGAGGAACTCAAGAAGTAAGAGAGCTTCCTCTTTACGACTTTGCGAAACCGAGGGCGAGCACGCTGATTCTGACGTTGCTCGCCTTCTGCATTTCTTTGGCACAGGCGATGATGGTAGCACCTGTAGTCACCACATCGTCGATCAGTAGCAGATGCTTTCCGCTGATGCTGTCAGCGTCCTGAAGTTCGAACACATCCTCCACGTTTTCATTACGCTCCCAGCGGCCCCGTCGCGTCTGACTTCCTGCAAATCGCGTGCGTCTGACAACTCGGTTAGCGATAGGCAGACCTGTCACTTCACTCACCCCTTTCGCCAGCATCATACTCTGGTTGTACCCACGTTCGCGTTCGCGTTTCTTCGCTAACGGCACGGGCACAAGGGCGTCGATGTCGTCAAACAAGCCGTTGCGCATCAGTTCCTTGGCCATCATGCGCCCCATTACCTCACCAATCTCAGGATGGTTCTTGTATTTCAGTTCATAGAGAATATTGGCTGTTTCGGCATGCGGCTCGTAGTAGAATAGGGCGGTGGCTTTCTCGATGGCGATTTGTCCCCAGAACAATTTGGCCATCACGTTCTCATAGAGGTCACGGCCGAAGTCTGTGCGCGGCAGATGCAGATAGCATTTGCTGCATAGTGTTTCCTCAGTCACGGCAAGTCGTTCGCCGCAGACAACACACAGTCGAGGCGATATCAGGTCGAGCAGACGACTCCAGAAACTAATCTTCATCTGCTTCGAACTCGTCTTCGTTAATGTTGCTGGTATTCACACACTGACGGATGAGGTCGAAGGTAAAACCGCGCCCGAGGGCGAAGCGAACCAGTTTCTGGTTGCGCTCGTAGTCGCTTTCTGCCTTAATGCTCTTACTTTTTTGTTTTAGCAGGGGTTTGAGCACTTTCAGGTATTCCTCGTCGCTGATCTCATCGAGCACCATTTGTTGGACGTCGTCGTCGATGCGTTTCAGCCAGAGGGCCTGCTGCACCTTCCTGCGACCCCATTTGTTGTAGCGGATCTTGTCCTTCACAAAAGCGCGGGCATAACGTTCGTCGTCGACATAGCGCTCCTTCACGAGTCGTGCCATCACACGAGCCTGTACAGCCTCTGTCAGTTCCCATTTCCGCATCTTCTCGAGCATTTCGTGCTGACAATGCTCAGCATTGGCACACAGCGAGGCCAGTTGCAGGAAAGCCTCCTGTTCGGTCATTTCTTTTTTCATATCTTTTTAGCTTTAAGGAATCGTTGTTTACCAAACATATCCAGTTTGATTTCTGTCTCTGCATAGCCCAGCTCGCGAACCATCGACTCTGTCTCGCTGGCGTAGAGCGGGTTCAGTTCAAAAAAGAGCAGGCCATTAGGTTTCAGCGTCTTCTGACCATATTTAGCGATGGCGCGATAAAAGCGCAATGGGTCGTCGTCAGGCACAAACAATGCTAGGTGCGGTTCGTGCTCCAGCACATGTCTCTCCATCGTCGCAGCCTCCTTCTGACACACATACGGCGGATTGCTCACGATCGCGTCCCACTGCTGAATCATGGGGACAGGATGAATCATGGGGACTGGCTCAATGATCGTAGCGCAGCGGAGATCAGAGTGCCTGTCCCCGTGATTCAACCCGTGATTCAAGGCGTCCCGTTTTTCGAAGGTCACCTCAGCCCCCAGTGCTTCTGCATTCTTCTTTGCGATGCGGAGGGCATCATCGGAGATATCCCATGCCGTCACCTTTGCTTGAGGCATCTCCAGCGCCAGCGTAATCGCGATACACCCGCTTCCTGTCCCCACATCGAGCACCTGGTATTCTCCTTCTCTCCTTCTCTCCTCAACCATCCATCGACATAGTTCCCCTGTTTCCGGCCTTGGAATCAGCACACCTGGCTCTACATGAAAAGTCCGTCCGCAGAATTCGGCTACGCCCACCACATACTGCACAGGCTCAGCCTTTTCCAAACGTTGCATCATCCCTTCCAGTTCCAACTGCTCTGTTTCACTCATTTCGTCGATCTTCCCGCAGACGATATCCGTCAGCGAGAGACCGAACCTCACGTCCAGCGCCCAACGGACGATGGCCTTTGCCTCGTCTGTATCATAGATGCCCGTTAGTCTGTGCCAGAGTGTTTCGTATTTCATATCGACGACAAAGGTACGAATAAGTGAGTAGAAAACAAAATTTTTTAGTTTTTTTATTCTTTGGTTTTTCTAGCAGATTTCCCAAACAGAACAATTTGTGCGTATTTTAGGGAAGATGGTGTTAAATTACACTAAATGCTTGGTGACTTAATGACCATTCCGATAAAAAACAAGTACTTTTGCACGTGAAATTCTGGAGTTTGTATAGTCTGAGTGATTCAGACGAGCGCTCCTAATCAACATTTTCATTGACAATTTTTTTAACCAATTTAAAGCTTTTCATATGCGTAAAAATTTAGTAAAGGGAATGGCAGCATTGTGTATGTGTGCTGCATTCGCAAGTTGCTCACATGACACAGACTTCGAGGCTGCTCATCAGAGTGCAGTTTTTGACAATCTGAAAAATCAGTACAGTGCCAACTTCATTAAAATGTATGGCGAAATTAATCCTAACCAGTCTTGGGACTTCACAAGTAATGTAAATGCTTCTCAGGCAAGAACCCGTACAAGTAATGCTGTAGAAAGTGAGCGTTACGACGTAGGTAACACCTACTTTTCTTACTGCAAGACAGACGAAGATGCAATCAAGGCTTTAAAAAATAGTGAGAGCTGCGACTTAACAGTTACAGAAAAGATTAATTGGAGACAAAGCGTTAGTCATAGTGTGAAGGGTACAGCTAAGATGATAGATTGGAACAATTTTTTCTCAGCAAAATTGACCCCAAGTTTTGCAAGTATTGAAAAATGCAACAAGACAACTTATCGTTATTATCATTTAGGCTTTAGCTATAATAATGGCGAACCTCAGGATATGATTGCCAACATTAGAGTTGTAGGTCGTACCTCTGATTATTGGTATGATGCACTGTCAGGTACTGCTATCCATCACTCTTACAGAATGGTAAATACGATAGGTGCTGTAGGAAATGGTTTCTGGAGCGCATATTATGCTGATGGTAACAACCAAGGTAAATATCATTACACACCGATTTCACAGGTCAGAGAATTTACGGTGACAGTGGATGGAAATGTCGAGCGTATTTACTGGGGCTTTGACTGTGACGGTGATGGAATCTTTACTGATGTCGTTTGCCTTGTTGAGAATTATGCGATTCCCGAGCCTATCGAGAAGCGTTATATGATTGAAGACCTTGGTACTACCGATGACTATGACTTCAACGATATTGTTGTTGATTTTGTTGACAATCAAATGGGTAGTAAGAAGGCATACATCCGTGCAATGGGTGGTACGCTTGACTTCACTCTGAATGTTGCTGGTCAGGCAATATGGACCAAGAGCATTGACGGTCCGAAATTGGCTGATCCAATCAATGTGGGTGATATGGTTAACACCAATCCTATTGATTACTCAAAGGTTTATGCAGAGATTGATGTTCCTGGCTGGATTCCTGCTCAGAACAATATTTCTGTAACCGTTACATATAAAGATGCAACATCTTCAACGGGTACTGAGACTTATACAATCCCCTTCCCAGAGGTGGGTCAGGTTCCTATGATGTTTGCAACATATGTAAATGTTCCTTGGATGAAGGAGCGTATTAATTTCCCCGAATGGTGGGTTGATTATAGCAAAATCTTAAATCCAGACGAGGATCCAGAAGAATAAGATATTTCATTAGATTCTTTAATATCAATCCCCGATGCCTTTCGGCACCGGGGATTTTGTTTTTGTTCGAGCGCTCGCTTGCGACGGTTCAGGATGATTTCATTTTCTTTCTACCCATATTTTATGCGAGTGCTCTCCGCGAGTCATGATGCCGGAATCGGGATCGGCCACTATTTGTTTAAGATCCCTCGATGCTGCACTTTTTGACTGTCCCGTTGCCACTGCATAGTCGGTCAGCGTCATGTAACTATATGAGCGAATAATCGCTTTGGCCTTTGCCAGGCGCTCTGCGCGACTGTACGGGCTTTTCTCTTGCACTTCAACGTCTACGCCAACGCGGTCGAAAGTAGCCTGTCTGTTCATTTCTTTTAGCAAATCTGGGTCGGGTTTGAAATTGATGCCCTTGATGCACACATGTCTGTATTTCAGCTTGGGATCTGCATCCTCATCGAACGCCTGTTCCTGCAAAACGGCTTTTTCTGAAGCTGTAGACGTATCGAATCCCAATGATAGGGAGAATACTCCCAATCCGTCAATCTTCATGGTATGCCCCAGAGGCATCCAACTTGTCATCGCCTCCGTCAGCGCATCGAAAACAGCCCGGATAATCCCTTCACCAATGCCGTTGGCATAAACCCGCATGTCGCGGATAACCATCTCATAATCATGCAGCGAGTAGGTCTGCATCTTCGGATAGACGACTGTCCTGCCTTCTGTCATCTCGCCAGGAAGTTCCTTTAAAATGTAATTTGCCATCTTCTTAATTATTTTGAATTGATTACTATTCTATTTATTGTTTCTTTCTGCCCTGCTTTTCTTTCCTCTCAGTCCGGCTTTTCTTTCCTGTCTGCCTTACAAATGTTTCCGCCATGCGTATGTTTTTATGTTCCAGCACGGGAAACTTATATTTCTCGGCCTGAAACATGAGTTTCTCGGCGTGCAATTTGTGTTCCTCGACGTGGAACATAATTTCTTTCGCCACAAAGATACATTTTATTTTCGATTCCACCAAATTAATCGGGCGGAATTCAATAAAAAGTGAACTTATTTGGAATCATTTCGTTAATTGACGGCTTGGGGCGTCCAGTTTTTGAAGAATCGCAGAACTTTCTCCTGATTGTAGCCCTGTCCCTCTTCCAAAAAACTCGAATCCTGAATGTGAATCACCTGACCTGTCTCATCGAGGATGACGAACACGGGGAAGCCGAAGCGACCGCAATTATCCAGTCGTTTCATCAAGGCAGCAGCCTGTTTTTCTTTCTCCTCACCACTTGATTTGCGGGGATTGTAGTTTACATGGATATACTCGAAGTTGTCGTTGATGACCTTGCTGATGGCTGTGTCGTTAGTAATGAAGTCGGCAAAACGTAGGCACCAAATGCACCAGTTGCCGCCCACCTGACAGACGACGAACTTTCCGTTAGCTTTGGCCTTGACGACAGCTTGGTCAATCTGTTCGAGGGGATTGATTTCTTCGTTATACACCTTCTTCAGGGTAGTCTGGGCCTGAACGGATAATGATATAATCAAGGCCATAAAGCCAAACAACATCTTTCTTTTCATCATGATAATCTTTAATTTATGTGCAAAGATAATCAATTATTACTAATAAATACCATTTATTTGAAAAAAAACACTACCTTTGCAAAAAAGAAGCAGAATGGAGAAAGACAATGTAAAACAACTTCACGAGGAATTGCAAAGATTGCGCGAGGACTATGAAGCCCTGAAACACAACTTCGACATTATGTCGGAGGGCTATCAGGAATCGCTCCTGCTTTACGACAAGTTGATGGACACCTACCGCGAACTGGAGGAAACCAACAAGCAATTGGACATTGCCCGTCATCGTGCAGAAGAGGCCTCGCGTATGAAGACCTATTTCATCCAGCAGATATCGCACGAGATCAGGACACCACTCAACATCTTGAGCGGATTCACACAAGTGCTCACTATGCCAGGAATGGAACTGGACGAGGCTACGAAAGAAGAGTTGGCCAAGGGCATCGGCGACAATACTGAGCGCATTACGTCGCTGGTGAACAAGATGTTGGAACTGGCCGACGCCAAAAGCAATGACGAACTGGAGCGCAACGACGACGTGCTGGCTGTACAGATTGCTGCACAGGCAGCCGATGAGAGCCGCATCACTCTGGCCTCACACCTTACTTTCGACCTCGATATGGCTGAAGGTACCGATATGATCATGCTCCACACCAATCTGCAACAGGCCACCCGAGCCCTTTCGCTCCTTCTGGATAATGCCATGAAGTTCACCCATCCTGCCGAAGCTGCCGGAGGGGCCGCTGCTATGACTGAAAAGGCCCATGTGGTGCTACGGCTTTCTCAGATAACGGAACAGCAGATAGCCTTCACCGTCGAAGATACGGGTATCGGCGTACCCCCAAAGGAGGCAGAACATATCTTCGAAGAATTCGTACAGCTTGACGATTATTACGACGGTACCGGTATCGGCCTCACCGTAGCCCGCAGCATCGCCCGCCGCTTAGGAGGCGATATCGTGCTCGATACTGACTATACCGACGGGGCGCGCTTTGTGTTCACGTTGCCCGTTTGATTAATTATCGGATTCCCAATTATTCCATTTGTCGGTTTTCTGCACTCACTTGTGGCAGTTCAATCGTGCAGAATCATGGCCGATTGGGGGGCTATCTGAGCACGATGGCCGGAGAGTTTGTCGGTGGAAGTCTCGTTGATCGCGCCGTTCTGACAGACGATGGTGTATGTGGCCTTAGGTAGGCTGACGGCAACTTGTTCGCGATTGGCATTGAGGATGACAACGATGTTGCGCCAATCGTCGCGACCCGCATAATCCTTCAGGCGGAAAGCCACCACACCCTTAGGTGCATCGAGGAATTCCAGATGCTTCCTGACTAAATGTGCATCGCCTAAGCGAAAGGCTGGATGGTGATGGCGCAAGGCTATCAAGTCCTGATAATATTTAAACACCTGCGGATAACGCGCGAGACGAGTCCAATCGAGCTGGTTGATGCTGTCTGGCGACTCAAAACTGTTGTGTACTCCCATCTTACTACGGAGCAGCTCTTCGCCAGAGAGCATAAAGGGTACGCCCTGTGAAGTGAAGACAGCAGTCTGTGCCAGCAGGTCGAGACGAATCAGTTCATCGTCGCTGATACCAGGAATGCTGGACTTCAGACGGTCGACGAGACACATATCATCGTGACAACTGACGTAGGACATCATCTGTGTGGGTTCTGTGGCCCAAGGTGTCTTAGAATAGTTAACCTTCGACATGTCAACTTGCGGATGAGCGATAGCCCCCGCGATACCAAACTTCAGGCTTTCCTCACAGTCGGGCACACCAGCCAGGAAGCCCCCCTTTGTATCGTCGTCGAAAGGACCACGCAAGGCATCACGGATTTCATCGGAGAAGGCTGCGATACGCGGCATCTTGGCGATGTTTGCCTTGACACCCAACTGTTCGGTAGGCAGAGCACACTGACCTGCACTCCAACCTTCGCCATAGATAAAGATGGTGGGATCGATGGCATCGACGGCCTTGCGGATTTCGTTCATTGTCTCGATATCATGACAACCCATCAGGTCGAAGCGGAAGCCGTCGATATGGTATTCGTTGATCCAATGCTTCACCGACTCAATCATGAACTTCCGCATCATCGGCTGGTCGGAAGCAGTCTCGTTGCCACAGCCGGAGCCGTTGGAATATTTGCCATCCACCTTTCTATAATAATAGTCGGGGTAGGTGCGCTGGAAGTTGGAGTGGTCGATGTCGTAGGTATGGTTGTAGACCACATCGAGGATGATGGCGATGCCAGCCTTGTGAAGAGCCTGCACCATCTGCTTGAACTCACGAATACGGCACGTGGGATCATATGGATTTGTAGAATAGCCACCCTCTGGCACGTTGTAGTTCACAGGATCATAGCCCCAGTTGTATTGTGGGGTATTAAGGCGGGTCTCATCCACAGAGCCATAATCATAGCTGGGCAGGATATGAATGGCATTCACACCCAATGCCTTTAGGTGGTCGATGGCCCAGGGTTCCGTCAGCGCGAGGAATTTTCCCGGATATTTGGCATCCTTACGGGCGATGGAGAAGTCGCGATGGTGCATCTCATAGACCACAAGGTCGGCTGGCGACTTGATGACGGGATGTGCATCGCAGCACCAGTCTTCAGGATCGGTCTTCAACAGATTGACGATGGCACCGCGCTGGCCGTTCACACCCACTGCTTTGGCAAACACACCCGGACACTCGCCCTTGCCCATGTCGAAGGTATAGAATTTGCCCATGAGGTTGCCCTTGATCTCTGCCTGCCACATCTCAGCCTGTTCGGTGCGCTTCATCTTCACGGTCTTGATGGGTTTACCACCCATACCGTCGTTATAGATGCGGACGACGACGCGCTTGGCCGTAGCAGGGGCAAAGAGTTGGAACGTTGTAGCTTCTGGGTTACAAACGACTTCGTTGAAGTCAAAACCTTGAGCATGGGTTATTACTGTAGTCATTGCCAATAGAATTGCGAATAAGATTCTTCTCATTTCATCAGAATATTTATGATTATGGCCACAAAGATAAAAAAAAAAGTTGAATATATATCCCTTTTCAGAAATTTTTCGTATCTTTGCACAGTGCAAACAATAGAAAATGATGATTAAGCAGCTGCTAACTCTCTTCTTGGTACTCTTTCCAACTGTTCTTTGCGCCCAGCAAGTGGACTTGGAGTCACGTTACAGGCAGATTGACAAGGCTATTGCCGAGTCGCCCCGCTATGTGGCCCAGCGCGAAGCCAAGATCACAGCTGCGCGTAATGCCTTTGAGCAGTCCAGCGGACAGCAGAAATATGAAGAGGGCTATCGTCTTTACGAGCTCTATCGCCCCTTTGTAAGTGATTCAGCTATTTATTTCCTTCGTCAATGCATCGAGCTGGCCGAACAGCAGGGCGATCACGCATCATCGGTGCGCTGTCGTTCGCAACTGGCCATTCGCTGTTCAAATATCGGTCTCTACGACGAGGCACTGAATATCTTAGACTCCATCCGTCTGGGCAGCGGTCTCGACAAGCTGGTGCTCGGTACTTATTACGAGGCCTATAACAATATATATGGTGAACTGAGTTACTACACCCGCCTTGATGATATGCGCAAGATCTATCAGGAGAAGGAGCAATACTATAAACAATTGATGTTCGACAATCTGCCGGCTACCAGCGAGTCGTGTTTCCTGCGCCGTGAGCAGGCAGCGCAGGGTGAAGGCAACCTGAAGGAAGCCATGTCTATCAACGATGAATGGATGAAGACCGTAGAGCCGGGCAGTCATCCCTACGCTTTGGTGGCTCTTTACCGCTATATCGAATACAAATTGCAGCGCGATACCATCCAGATGTTATATTGGTTGACAGAGTCGGTGCTGGCCGATATCCGTAATGCCGCTATGGATCAGGGTTCGATGTGGGAACTGGCCAATGAACTGATGCTTAGTGGTGATGTGGACCGAGCTTCGCGCTATATCAGCTATACCAGTGACTGCGCCAACCGCTATGGCTCCCGTCAGCGCAACTGGCAGATAGCCCCCTTGCTGACACATATCGCCAATGAATACAAGTCGCAGAGCGAACGCACCACTTCGCAGTTGTGGGGAGCATTGGCAGTAATCAGCATTCTGGCCCTGTTGCTGTTGGGTGCCCTCTTCTTTGTTCATAGTCGTAACACCCAGTTGCACGTCGCTCGTAACGACCTGAAGACCTCGAACGACGAATTGGCATCGGCCAATAGTCTGCTCGCCTCACAGAAGGATGAACTTGCTGCACTGAACGGGCAGCTGTCGATGGTCAATAACCAATTAACCGAGAGTAACCGCGTGAAGGAGGAATACATAGGCCGCTTTATGAGTCTCTGTGCACAGTACATCGACAAACTCGACAACTATCGCAAGATGGTGAACAAGAAGATGAAGAACAAGGAACTCGACGAGTTGTTCCAGATATCGAAGTCGACGGAGCTGAAAGAAAAGGAACTGGAAGAACTCTATGAGAACTTTGACACCGTATTCCTGCACCTTTTCCCCAATTTCGTCGACGACTTCAATGCTTTGCTACAGCCAGAGATGCAGATTCATCCTAAGGAAGAGAACCGGCTGACTACCGATATCCGCATTTTCGCCTTAATCCGATTAGGGTTTGAGGACTCTTCGAAAATCGCAGAGTTCCTGCACTATTCTGTTAACACCATTTACAACTATCGTGCCCGCATCAAAAACGGAGCTTTAGGCAATCGCGAACAGTTCGAAAATAAGGTAAAAACCCTGTAAAAAGGCAATAATTGTAAAAATTACACCTCTATATTTCATCCACTCTTTTAGAGAATTGCCAAAAACGTAAGTATCTTATTACTAACCACATAGCTTTTGACGGGTGGCAAAATCGTCCACTTTTTCAATTCACCTTCCAAAATTGTATTGGCTTTTTGCGTAATTTTGCACCGTCGAATCAACAAAGCGGCAAAACTATTATTACATATTAATAATTTAACTAACAAAGTATGAAAAAAAGCAGGTATTTATTGTTGTTATTGACACTGATGGTGTCGATGGCTACGAACGCCCAAGGTATCTTGGGCACTGTGACTGACGAGTATGGGGAGCCCGTTATCGGTGCCTCTGTCGTCGAGAAAGGTAATCCTCAGAACGGTAGCATTACCGACTTTGACGGAAAGTTCAACGTCAAGGTGAGCGAGGGTACAACTATTGTGATCAGCTACATCGGCTATCTTACTCAGGAAGTGAAGGCTGCCAACGGTATGAAAGTCACGATGAAGGAAGACACCCAGACACTGCAGGACGTGGTCGTCATCGGCTACGGTGTGCAGAAGAAGAGCGTGGTGACGGCCTCTATCGCCAAGGTGAGCGCTGAGGATCTGGACGGTAAGACCCGTCTGCGTGCCGACGATGCCCTGAAAGGTCTGGCTGCTGGTGTGAATGTGACATCGGCTTCCGGCCAGCCCGGATCGCAGTCGATGATCCGTGTGCGCGGTACAGGTACCATCAACGACACCAATCCACTGTATATCATCGACGGTATGCCCGCCGACCAGTACGGACTGGAGAGTGTGAACCCCAACGATATTGAGAGTATCGAAGTACTGAAGGACGCTGCATCAGGAGCCATCTACGGAGCCCGTGCTGCCAACGGTGTGATCCTGGTGACCACCAAGAAGGGTAAGATGGGTAAGGCCCAGGTGAACTATAACTTCAGCTATGGCTGGCAGAGCGCGTGGAAGAAACGTGACGTTACCAGTGCTACCGACTATGCCATCTTGCAGAACGAGAAATACGTGAACGGTGGACAGACACCGCTATATGCAGATCCCTACAACTTGACCGATGCCAACGGCCAGAAGATTACCGGTTTTGGTACTGACTGGCAGGAGCTGCTGTTCAATGACAACGCCCCCGTGGTACAGCACGACCTGTCGGTGAGCGGTGCCTCTGAGAAGGTGAACTACTATCTCTCACTGGGTTACTATACACAGGACGGTATCGTCGGTGGTAACTACGGCAAGTCGAACTACGACCGTCTGACCATCCGCTCTAACAACCAGTTCAATGTGTTTGACGACTCAAAGGAGCGCTCGTTCCTAAACAAACTCGACATCAGCGCCAACCTCTCTTATATGCGCACACACAGCACAGGTATCGATGCCAACTCTACATGGGGCTCGCCTCTGGGTTCGGCCCTCTACTTGGCTCCCACACTGCCCGTCACACTGACGGGTGATGTGGCTCAGAAAATGATTGACCGCTACTCGGCCTACGACCTCTATACCGATGCTAACGGCAACCCCTATACCATTCCCGGCTTTATCGGAAGCTATCAGGAGCAGAACAACCCCATTGCCTTGATGCAGCAGCGTCCAGGCAGAGGCTGGAGCCATAAGTTCATGCCTAAGTTCTCTATCGACCTGCAATTGTGGGACAACCTGAAGTATCACTTCACCTGGAGTGCAGAGCAGAGTTTCTGGGGCAGTGAGTCGGCTATCACCGAGAAGTTCTATTTCTCTGGTAACAACAACTCCGACCACACGCAGGCACAATCGGAAAAAGCCAACAGCACACAGTGGCAGATTGAGAACACGCTGACCTACGACAAGGAGTTCGGCAAGCACTCTATCGGCGTGGTGCTGGGACAGAGCGCCCTGAAGTACAAGGGTGACTATCTAGGTGCATCACACTGGAACCTGATCAACGTCAACAAGCCTTACGTTGACTACACCACTGGCGGTAGCATCGAGACGACTACCGACGACAAGGGTAATATCATCGGTGTGAAGAGTCTGGTTGGCGGATGGGCTGGCCCATACGTTGAGCACCATCTGGCTTCGCTCTTCGGCCGTATCAGCTACAACTACGATGAGCGTTACATGTTCCAGGCTACTGTCCGTCGCGACGGATCCAGCCGTTTCGGTTCTAATAATAAGTATGGTGTGTTCCCCTCATTCTCTATCGGATGGAACATCATGAACGAAGAATTCATGAAGGATACCCGTGACTGGCTGTCGAACCTGAAATTCCGCGCAAGCTGGGGTAAGAACGGTAACGAGAACATGCCCGACTTCCGTTATACCGTGCTCACCACCACTGGCGGCACCAGCAACTACTACTTTGGTCGTCAGGCTGTGATGAACTACGGTTCTAAGGCCAACGGTCTGGCTAACGAGAACTTGAAGTGGGAGGAATCAGAGCAGACCAATATCGGTCTCGACCTCGGACTTTGGAACAATAAGCTGACCTTCACCGTTGACTACTATATCAAGAAGACCAACGGCATGCTGATTACCATGCCCATCCCCTCATACGTAGGTGAGTCGAAGCCTTGGGGTAATGCCGGTGATATGGAGAACAGCGGTATCGAGTTTGAACTGGGTTACAAGTGGAACATCTCCGATGCCCACTTCGCTATCAAGGGTAATGCTACTTACCTGAAGAACAAGCTGAAGAACCTGGGTAACGACACAGGTTTCCTGAACTATGGCATCTCACAGTTCAGCGATGGTGGCGTACGTGCCGAGAATGGCATGACCTTCCCCTACTTCTATGGTTATCAGACAGCAGGCGTGCTGCAGAACAAGGCAGAGGCTGATGCCTACAATGCCAAATACGGTGCCAGCTCTAATCCTGGCGACCTGATCTTCGTGGATACCAACGGCGATAACAAGATTACCAGCGATGACCGTACCAAGATCGGTAAGCCGACACCAGACTGGACTTTCGGTCTGAACTTCAACGCCGATTGGAAGGGCTTCGACCTGAATCTGTTCTTCCAGGGTGTAGCGGGTGCCGACATCTTCGATGCTACATGGCGTCAGGATATCGCATCGGGTAACTATCCTACCTGGGTGCTGCAGCGCTGGACTGGCGAGGGTACCTCAAACAAGCTTCCTCTGCTGAAATTGGGTGATTCTAAGAACTGGGTATGTAGCGATCTCTATGTACAGGACGGCAGCTACCTGCGTCTGAAGAACATCGCACTGGGCTACACACTGCCTCGCAACCTCACCAAGAAGATTAATATCGAGCGCTTCCGCGTATATGTTCGTGCAGAGAACCTGTTCACTTGGACCAAGTACTGGGGATTCGATCCTGAAATCGGTACCAGCAGCACTTCTATGGGTGTAGACTATGGTGTCTATCCACAGGCCCGCATCTTTACTGTAGGTTTCAACCTTTCTTTATAAATTAAATAATTAAGAATTAAGAATTAAGAGTTATGATTACCAAGATATATAATAAGGCATTGGCAGGAGTATTCTACTTACTCCTCCTCTCCTCCTCTCCTTCTCTCCTTACCTCTTGTAGCGACGACTTCCTGGAGGTACAGAATCCTACCGGAGAGCCTCTGGAGGAATATTACATGACCGATGAGCATCTGAGCGAGGCTTGTACCTCGGCATACGCTCCACTGCACTGGCCCGACTGGGACGGCACAGCCTATAACGACCTGACTTGCGACGCCGAGATCCTTGGTGACGACTTCTGGGTGGGCGGTGCAAGCATCTCTGACAACCAGCACTGGCACAAGCTCTTCAACTTTGAGGGCGACGGCAACAACACACTTGGAACCCTTTGGGGCGACTTCTACAGCGGTATCAAGCGTTGTAACGACGTGATCAAATACTGCTCTTGGGGTGGCGGCAACGAGAAGAACCGCAAATCATACGAGATGCAGGCCCGTCTGCTCCGCGTGTACTATTATAATATCCTGTGGCACTACTATGGCAATGTTCCCTTCTATCTGGAGAACCTGAGCGAGCCTTACACAGCTCCGCAGATCAGTGCCGACGAGATCTATGGCAAACTGCTGCCTGAACTCGAGGAGATCATCGCATCAAATGTCCTGCCTATGCGTTGGGAAGGTTCTGACGAAGGTAGAGTCAGCCAGGCTATGGCCTATATGCTCTTTGCCGAGATGGTGATGTATCAGAACGACTCTGCCCGCTATCCCGCAGCCCTGGGCTTCATGAAGCAGATTATCAGCGACTCTAAGTACTCACTGAATCCCAGTTTCAAGGACCTGTTTGACGAGAGTGGCGAGATGTGTTCTGAGAGCATCTTCGAAATCACCTACGACGATGACAACGCTCAGCGCGACTGGGGTACTTCGATGTCGGCAGGTGGTACCGTGTTCCCAACACTCTGCTCACCCAACAGTTGGGCTGGTGGCGATGGCTGGGACTCTGGTAACGATGGTTGGGGATTCCTACCCATGCGTGTGGAGGCTTACAATATGTATGCCGATTACGACCTGCGTCGCGATGTCACCTGCTGGGATGTGCGCGGCTACACCTATACCGAGCGTTATCAGGACACGCACATCTGGCACGGAAAGTATCGTCCACAGAGTGCCAATAATCAGGACTGTCCTACCTCCAAGAACCTGAATTACAACAACAACAAGCGCATCTACCGCTATGCTGAAACCCTGCTGAACGCAGCCGAACTGCTGCTCCAGACCGGTGGCAGCGCTGCCGAAGCTACAGGTTACGTGAATGAGGTTCGCGCCCGTGCCGGACTGGACAATCTCGCAAACGTCACCATCGACGACATTCTGAACGAGCGCCATCTGGAATTCTGCGGTGAGGGTAAGCGCTACTTCGACCTGGTACGTGCTGAGGGCATCAGCGGTGCTACCGAGAAGGCTACCGTAAAACTCGTTCCCGATGTCTACGGCTATCGCACCAACTCATGGACACCCAGCAAGAAGCATATTCCTCTGTCACAGAGCGAGCTCGACGCTGATCCTACTCTGAAGCAGAACAACTATTAAAATTGAAAATTGAAATATTGAAAATTGAAATAACGAAAGATTATGAAGAATCTGTTTAAATATTCAATAGGAGCTCTGTTTGCAGGCTTGGCTATGACAGCCTGCTCGCCCGATGAGTTCAGTGGCGCAGACCCCAACGGTATTCCTTCAGTAAGCGGTGTTGACTTTAACATCAGCGTTGATCAGGAAACCAACCAGATGATTGCCACCTATACCCCACAGCCTGGTACATACCCGGTGTGGATCCTGAACGGCTCCACATACTCTACCCTGCAGGAAGTGGGTTACAATAACCCCGAGGCAGGCACCTATACCATCGATATGAAGATTGGCAACCGCAACGGTTTCAGTCAGGGTACGATCTCGAAGACCTTCACCTTCAACGAGACCAAGATTGATTACAGTGCCGATTTCCGCCGCATCACCGGTAAAGAGTGGCGCATCGCTAACAAAGAAGTAGCCCACATGGGTTGCGGCCCTGCCGGAACTGCTGGTACAGAGTGGTGGTCGGCTCAGCCTAACGACAAGAAGGACTTCGGTGTTTACGATGACCGTATTACCTTCACTGCCGACAACCGCAAGGGGGGTACCTATACCTATAATGCAGGTGCAGATGGTATGACATACGTCAACTGGGGTACATCATTTAATCCTACAGGTGCAGAGCCCGATGTCGACGTGGCGCTTGGCAATCAGACTTCTACCTGGAGTTTCGAGGTCTACGACTGGGAGGATGCCGATGGCAACGTGACCAAGCAGACTTACATCCAGTTGGGTAAAAACACTTTGTTCCCCTATATCTCCAGCAATGCCCAGTATGAGAATCCCAAGTTCCGTATCGAGACACTGACAGCCACAAAGATGGTGCTGGTTTATGACGCTCCCGATCGCAGTATCTCATGGCGCTTCATCCTGACCAGTGCTGCCGACGAGCGTCTGGTAGAGGAGCAGGGCTTCGACGCCAACAGCGACTTCAACCTCTGGAAGGGCGTCACTCCCGATGCTACATTCTACTTTGCACCGAACTGGTCACCTGACCGTACTGCTGACATGCAGGCTACCTATAACGACAAGGGCAATGACTATACCATAACTGTTCCCGATGCAGCCTTCGATCGCTGGCAGGCTCAGATGCACCTGCATACTACCGGTGTAGAAACCTCTTCTGCCAACCACTATGACTTCTCTTGTATCTTCGTGGCCGATGCAGATATCGATGGCGTGACCGTAAAGGTAACCAACGAGGCCGACAATGAGGCTATCATCGATGTGGACAACATCAGCCTGAAAGCCGGTAAGGAATATGTATTCTGGAAGAGCAACATTGAAGGTAAGGATCTCTCACCCGTGAAGATTGTCTTCGACTTCGGTCATGCTTCAGGTGCTACCACCATCAATGTCAGCAATATCGTGCTGAAGGATCATGCCAACAATGATGGCACCATCGTTTCTGAAGGTGGTGAAGGTGGCGGTGAGGATAAGCCAACTATGGATTGGAACTACGAGAGCGGTGCCAACCTCTGGAAGGCCGTTGACGACGGCACATTGTTCGATGCCTTCGGCTACTGGTTTGCCGACGACAGTTGGACAGCACTCGGCACTCAGCCTGAGGCTACACATAATGGCGATACCTATGAGATCACTATTCCTGAGGGAATCGGCGGTAGCCAGTGGCAGGGTCAGTTCCACATCGACACCAAGCTCACTGCAAGTGCTGCCAAGGCATACAACTTCTATTTCGTCATGGAGACCGATAATGACTGCCCAGGTGTGACTGTTAAGCTCACCGATGCTGGCGACAGCAACTTCTTCTGCGAAGGACGTCACGATGTGAAGGCCGACGAGCCGTTCATCTTCAAACTGGAAGGCGCAACCCTGAAGGAAGGTAAGGACGCAGAGGCCATCCGCCTGTTCTTCGACTTCGGTGGCTCACCAGCAGGCACTCACGTCAAGATCAGCAAGATCTACTTCGAGGAGGCCGTCAGCCTCAACTACGATGATGCCGATAACCTCTGGAAGGGTGTCGACGACGGCAGCGTGGCCAGCGAATTCGGCTACTGGTTTGCTGATGATAGTTGGACAGCACTCGGCACTCAGCCTGTGGCCACCCACAATGGCGATTCTTACGAGATTACTCTTCCTGAAGGCATGGGCGGCAGCCAGTGGCAGGGCCAGTTCCACATCGATACCCAACTCACCGCTTTGGCTGCATTAGCTTACAACTTCCAGTTGGTGATAGAGGCTGACAATGATTGTCCCGGTGTGACCATCAAGCTCACTGACGCTGGTGACTCCAACTTCTTCTGCGAGGGTCGTCACGACATTAAGGCCGACGAGCCGTATGTCTACACGTTGAAGGGGGCTACGTTGAAAGAAGGTACTGATGCAACGGCCATCCGACTGTTCTTCGACTTCGGAGGCTCTCCCGCAGGTACCAAGGTTAAGATCAGCAAAATAGTCTTCAAGTCGGCTCTGCCGATGATACCCTAAGGGGCATCATATTCGATAATCAATGTAATATGAAACGATTCATGCTTAATACACTTTTGCTCTCTCTTGCCGTAGCCCTTTGGGGCTGCGGTGGGAGCGACAACGAAGACCCAGAGCCTGCAGCGGTCAGCATCACGCTGTCGCAGACCAATATCGCTGTGCCTGTTGAGGGTGGTCGTTATACTATCAACGTAAGCACCACAGGCAAGGAATGGGGCGTATACGCTGATCAGGAATTCATCACTGTCGAAGCTAAGAATACGGTAGCCCAAACGGGCACGCTGACGGTCACGGTTCCTGCTAATCCGACGACCAGTGCCCGCACGGGTACCGTCACCGTCATGTCGGGCATAGCACGCCAGACCATCAGCGTGACGCAGTCGGCAGCAGAGAAGCCAGCCTACAATGCTCCCGACGGATACTCGCTGGTTTGGAACGATGAGTTTGACGGCAATTATGGCTATGCTCCCAACGAGAATGGTCTTCCTCGGACAGAACTCAACCCCAATGACTGGACCCACGAAGTGAAGAACTCGGGCTGGGTGAACCACGAGCTGCAGAACTACGTGAACCATAAGACCCCCGAGGGCAGACTAGTGACTGAACTACGCGACGGCAAGCTTCGCATCACGGCACTCAAGGAGAACGGTAAGGTTTACTCAGGACGTGTGTATGCTAAGGTGAAAAGCGGTTGGACCTACGGCTATATTGAGGCATCCATCAAACTGCCAAAGGGCAAGGGCACATGGCCTGCCTTCTGGATGATGCCCGTGAACTTCCGTTCATGGCCAGCTGACGGCGAGATCGACATCATGGAAGAGGTGGGCTACCATCCCGACTATGTATCATCGAGTCTGCATGCCAATGCCCATGTACACTCCAACGGCACTCAGGTCACCCATGAGATGAAGTGTACTGGTGCCGAAGGCGAGTTCCATACCTACGCTATTCTGTGGACAGCTAAGAATATCACCACCTATGTCGATGGCAAAGTACAACTGAGCTATGACAATCGTGGCTTAGGTCGCGACGATTGGCCCTACGACGATCCGTTCTATGTCATCTTCAACCTCGCTTGGGGTGGTGACTGGGGTGGCGCCCAGGGTGTCGACGAGAATGCACTGCCTGCCACGATGGAAGTAGACTACATCCGGGTGTTCCAGAAGAAATAGTTGACAGTTTACAGATGATTACCAAAATGAACCATAAATTAGCGGTGAGAGTCGTCTCTTTCTACTTTCCGCTCCTGTCTTTTCTCTTCATGTTCGCTGCCTGCACAGCAGGTGGCGAACAGGAAGTCACAACTGGCTTCGTTACCATCGATGGCCACAACCTGATTAAGCCCAATGGAGAGAAGCTGCTGATACAAGGCACGAACCTCGGTAACTGGCTGAATCCTGAAGGCTACATGTTCGGTTTCGGACGCACCAACTCGGCTTGGATGATCGACCTGCTCTTCAAAGAGGCTGTAGGCCCTGATTACACCGCAGAGTTCTGGCAGCAGTTCAAAGATAACTATATCACCCGTGCTGATATCGATTTCATTGCCTCGCAGGGGGCCAACACTATCCGTCTGCCCTTCAACTACAAACTCTTCACCGATGAGGACTATATGGGTCAGACAGGACAGAAGGACGGTCATGTGCGCATCGACTCCATCGTGAGCTGGTGCAAAGCGAATGGTCTGTATCTGATTCTCGATATGCACGATTGTCCTGGTGGACAGACAGGCGATAACATTGATGACAGTTATGGCTATCCTTGGTTGTTCGAGAGCGAAGAAAGTCAGCAACTATTCTGTGATATCTGGCGCGAGATAGCCAGCCGTTACAGTCAGGAGACGACGATTCTGGGCTATGAACTGATGAATGAACCGATTGCCCATTACTTCGCCAACAAGGATTCGCTCTACACCTTGCTGCAGCCCCTCTATCAGCGTTGTGTGAAGGCGATTCGCGAGGTAGACCAGAACCATATCATCCTGCTCGGAGGTGCCCATTGGAACAGTTTTTTCTGGATGCTCGACGATGCCAGCTACGACGACAAGCTGATGTACACCTGTCATCGCTATGGTGGTCCTGCCACGAAGGAGGCCATCACCCACTACATCAACTTCCGCGATTCCATTAACCGTCCGATGTACATGGGTGAATTCGGTCATAACACGATGGAGTGGCAGAGTGATTTCGTCAAGGTGCTGAAGGACAATAATATCGGCTATACCTTCTGGCCTTATAAGAAGGTAGACAACTCCTGCATGATGGGCATTACTCGACCAGAAGGTTGGGACAGTATTGTCGTGAAATATGCTGAAACTCCGCACTATACCTATCAGGAATGGCGTGAAACCCGTCCTGATCAGGCCAAGTTCCGCGAGTTGCTCATGCAGTTTGCCAAAAACTGCCGTTTCGAAAACTGCCAGCCCCAGACTGAGTATATCCAGAATATGGGGATGGCAAAGTGAACAATGTATAGTGATTAGTGAATAGTAAAGCGATTAGTTTGTAATATGAATCAGGTAAATAATAATAAGCAATGGATTTTTAGAGTGATAGTGGCAGCGATATTATTCACTATTCATTCTTCCCTATTCACTGCGGTGGCACAGACGCCAACGTACCTTGATGAGAGCAAGCCCTTGGAGCAGCGCATCGACGATGCCCTCGCAAGGATGACCCTTGATGAGAAGATTGCCGTGATCCATGCACAGTCGAAGTTCTCATCGCCTGGCGTGAAGCGTTTGGGCTTCCCCGATTTGTGGACAGATGATGGTCCTCATGGTGTACGTCCTGACGTACTTTGGGATGAGTGGGAACAGGCCGGACAGACCAACGACTCGTGTGTGGCCTTCCCTGCCCTCACCTGTCTGGCTGCCACCTGGAACCCTGACCTTGCCCGCCTCTATGGCGAGAGTCTGGGCGAAGAGGCCCTTTATCGCAACAAGAGTGTGATGCTGGGTCCTGGCGTGAACATCTTCCGTACCCCGCTCAATGGCCGTAACTTCGAGTATATGGGTGAAGACCCCTGGCTGGCTTCGCGCATGGTGGTGCCTTACATTCAGGGACTGCAGGCGAAGGGCGTCGCTGCCTGTGTGAAGCACTATGCGCTGAACAACGACGAGGAATACCGCCATCAGGTGAACGTCATCGTCGGCGACCGCGCCCTGCACGAAATCTATCTGCCCGCCTTCAAGGCTGCTGTGCAGGAGGGTGGTGCATGGGCCATCATGGGCGCCTACAACCTCTACAAGAACCAACACAACTGTCACAACGATATCATGCTCAACAAGATCCTGAAACAGGACTGGGGCTTCGATGGTGTGGTCATCTCCGACTGGGGAGGTTGTCACGATACCGACGAGGCTGTGCGCAATGGTCTTGACCTCGAGTTCGGTACCTGGACTGACGGTCTGACGATGGGCAAGACCAATGCCTACGACGCTTACTATCTGGCAGCCGCCTACAAGCAGGCCATCCAGCAGGGCAAGTACACCATGAAGGAACTCGACGAAAAGGTGCGTCGTGTGCTACGCCTGTTCTATCGCACCACGATGAAACGTAACAAGCCCGTTGGTTTCCTTTGCTCTGAGAGTCATTACGACGCTGCGCTGAAGATTGCCCAGGAAGGCATCGTGCTGCTGAAGAATGATGTGGTAAAGAAAGATAAGGCACCGTTGCTGCCCCTGAATCTCCAGAAGATGCAGCGCATCCTCGTGGTGGGCGAGAACGCCATCAAGATGATGACCGTCGGCGGAGGCTCGTCCTCCCTCAAGGCCCAGCGCGAAATCCTTCCCCTCGATGCACTTCAAGCCCGCATTGCGGGCTTGGAATACGCGAGAGGCTACGTCGGTGATACCATCCAGAGCTACAACGGCGTCACCGTAGGCCGTTCACTCTACGAAACCCGTTCTCAGGCTGAGCTCACTGCTGAGGCGGTGGAAAAGGCCCGCGAGGCAGATGTCGTCATCTTCATCGGCGGTCTCAACAAGAGCGACCATCAGGACTGCGAGGGTCACGACCGCCTGAGCTACGACCTGCCCTACGCCCAGAACGAGGTGATCGAGGCCATCCTGAAAGTCAATCCCCGTCTGGTCTATGTCAATATCTCTGGCAACCCCGCAGCCCTTCCTTGGATTGCAAAGGTTCCCGCCGTTGTTCAGGCTTGGTTCATCGGCTCTGAGGCTGGCGAGGCCATTGCCTCCGTGCTGACAGGCGAAACAAATCCCTCTGGCAAGCTGCCCTTCACATGGTATGCCTCCCTCGACCAGTGTGGTGCCCACGCCACAGGCGCCTATCCCGGCACCTGGCGCGCAGACCGCAAAATCATCGATGAGGAATACAAGGAAGGTCTCTTCGTGGGCTATCGATGGATTGACAGAATTAAGAACGAAGAGTTAAGAACTAAGAGTTATGATTACATTCCCCTCTTCCCCTTCGGCCACGGTCTGAGTTATACCACCTTCAATCTTGGCAAGACCACTGCCGACAAACAGGAGATGACAGCTGACGACAAGATTACCTTCACCATCCCCGTTACAAATACGGGCAGTGTGGCTGGTGCGGAGACCATCCAACTCTACGTCAGTGAACTCCAACCCAAGGTTGAGCGTCCCGTCAAGGAACTCAAAGCCTTCCGCAAGATAGCCCTCCAGCCTGGTGAGACCAAGCAGGTGTCGCTCACCATCGATCGTTCTGCCCTCAGCTATTACGACGACCTGACTGGCCAATGGACAGCTAAGCCGGGTGTATTCAAGGCCCTCATAGGCACATCATCGAAGAACATCATAAATGATTATAAGTTTAGATTAAAGTAATTAGTTAGTTAGTAGTTGTTTCAATATCGGAAAACTATGTAAGAAGCCGGACTCTGTGAAGACTCCGGCTTTCCTTTTTAGCCCCAAGTATCAAGAATTCTTCTATTTAGCAATCAGGCTGATGGCGAAGCCGCCGCCGGGAGCCTCTTGAATCTTGAGGGTCTGACCTGCCTTCACCACTTTCCTGGTGATGGTATAGGCCTGCGGATTGATCTCGTAATGGGCATCCTTCGCATCTGCATAGATGGTGCAGTCGTATTTCCTGCCCTTGTCGAGGAAATCAAGACGGATGACGGCCGTATGACCGTTCTCATCGCACTTACCACCCACAAACCAGTTGTCGGTACCCTTAGCCTTACGGGCCACGGTGATATAGTCGGCAGGCTCGGCCTCGAGGTAACGGCTGTCATCCCAGTCGCAAGCCACATCGCGGATGAACTGGAAGGCATCGTCGAACTTCTCGTAGTTCTCGGGCAGGTCGGCAGCCATCTGCAGCGGTGAGTACATCGTGAGATAGAGTGCCAGCGAACCGGCAATCGTGATACGTGCCCACGAATCGTTATTGCTCCACTCCTTCAGGCGGGTGACGAAGATGCCAGGCGTGTAGTCCATCGGACCGCCCTGCAGACGGGTGAACGGCAGGATGCAGGTATGATCGGGTCGTGAACCGCCGAAAGCCTCATACTCCGTGCCACGGGCACTCTCGTTGCCTACGAGGTTGGGATAGGTGCGACAGAGACCTGTGGGGCGCGTGGCCTCATGGGCATTCACCATGATATGATGACGGGCAGCTTCCTTCACGACATAAAGGTAGTGGTTGTTCATCGACTGCGAGTAGTGATGGTCGCCACGGGGGATGATGTCACCCACATAGCCTGTCTTCACGGCATCGTAGCCATAGCGGTTCATCAGCTCATAGGCCTCTTTGATGTGGCGCTCGTAGTTCTGTGTGGAGCTTGACGTCTCGTGGTGCATCAGCAGCTTCACACCCTTTGAGTGGGCATAGTCGTTGAGCATCTTGATGTCGAAATCGGGGTAAGGCGTCACGAAGTCGAAGACATCGCGCTTCCACATGTTCGCCCAGTCCTCCCAGCCTACGTTCCAGCCCTCAACCAATACCTCGTCGAGACCGTTCTTGGCCGCAAAGTCGATGTAGCGCTTCACCTTCTCGTTGTTGGCAGCATGACGGCCGTGGGGCTTCACCTTCGTCCAGTCGATCTGGTCGAGCTTGATGCTGGGGAAATCGTCGGTATAATGCCAGTTGCTCTTGCCGACGATCATCTCCCACCACACGCCGCAGTATTTTGTGGGATGAATCCAACTTACATCCTCGAGGGCACAGGGCTCATTCAGGTTGAGGATGAGATTAGATGAAAGCATGTCGCGGGCATCATCGCTGACCATCACCGTGCGCCAGGGCGTCTCGCAAGGTGTCTGCATGGCTCCCTTCAAGCCAGTAGCATCAGGGGTGAGATGGCTCACGAAGGTGAAGGGCTGTGGGATGGGCCAGGGTGATGGTGTGGGATTGGGCGTATAGGCATTGCTGCCACCACCGAGCTGCGTGGTGAGGGCTTTGGTCTGTGCATCTATCAATTCAAGGTGCATGGTGGCATAGTCGGCACAGGCAGCCTCGTGGATATTAATATAAAGTCCGTCAGCACTCTTCATCTGGAGCGAGGTCTGCACACCTGTCTCGGAGAAGACGGCCACTGAGGAATTATCCCAGTTCACGGCCTGCTTCATACGGTTGCGGATCTCGGAGAGCCTGCATTCCTGAGTCTCCTGCTCCTGAGTGTCGTAGTCGCCAGGGAGCCACCAGGCGGTATGGTCGCCTACCATCGCAAACTCAGAGCGCTCCTCTTTGATGAGGAAGTAGTTGAGCTCTTTCTGCTGGGGGAACTCATAGCGGAAGCCGATACCGTCGTTGTAGACACGGAAACGGATCAGGATCTCGCGGGTGGTGGAGGGTTGCTGTAACACAGCAACATACTCATTGTAGTGATTGCGGATGGTGGCGGTTTCGCCCCAGACGGGCTTCCAGGTATCGTCGAAGGTAGAGGTCACTTCCTTGGCGATGGTGAAGCCGTCCATCAGGTCGGTCTCCTTCAGGCCTTTCGAGGCATGCTTGTCCTTGGCCAGTTCCAGACCGAGGAACGAAGGCTTGATAACCTCCTTGCCTTTATAGGTCATCTCATAGACTGGACGGCCCGTCTGATTGACAGAGAACTTCAATTCGATATTACCATCCGGCGACTTCACGCTTGTTGCAATGCATAATGCATAATGCATAATGCATAATAGGACTACGCTAAATCTTATACTTTTCATTTTCTCAACATTATATTATTATGCATTATGCATTATTAATTATACATTATCTCCGTCCGCTCTGGACGATGAGGGTGCTGATCTCGTTGTTCAGTTCATCGGCAGCCAGGAGCTGTTCGATGGTGAGATGCATGCGATAACGCCAGTAATGACGGGGGTTGGCGGGGATGTTGATGCGCTCGGCATTCTCGTCAGGCAGACGCAGCTTCTCGTCGATACTCAGCCAGTCCTGGAAGGAGATGAGACAGAGCATCGAGGGCGAGGTGAGATGACGGCTGACGATATCCTTTGCCAGCCAGCCGGGCAACGGACGGGGTGCAGCACCACCGCGGCGCAGCGTCGTGTTGTAGTAAGTCTGAGAGCGCTCCTCATCCTCATCCCACCACTGGCGCAAGGTGGCCATGTCGTGGGTGGAGATGGTGTCGACAGAACGGTAGGGATTGTGCGACAGTTTGCCGAAACGCGTGGTAGGATCCTTCGGCATCGACTGGATCTCGAGCGAGAGGATACGCAGTTCGTTCATCACCCAGGGCACGCAGTCGGGCACCATACCCAGATCCTCGGCACATACCAGCATACGGGTGGCCTGTACCAATTTGGGCAGTTTCTTCATCGCCTCGGTATACCAGAACTGGTTGTTGCGACGGTAGAAGTAATCATTGTAGAGTTGGTTGAAGCAATACTTCTGGTCTTCGCTAAGTTGTTCGTAAGCCTCCTGATACTGCACGGCGATACGTGGATGCCAGCGGTCGTTGCGCTTGTGATCAACCAGAAACAGCCCCTCGTTGAACGCCACGCCGTAGGCCTCGATCTCTTCACGACTCAAGCCGAGCGCCGGAGAGAACTGACCCATCAGACCGGACTTATAGGGCACGGGGATCTCCCAGATACGGAAGAAGCCAAGCACATGGTCGATACGGTAGGCATCGAAGTATTCTGCCATCTTACGGAAACGGCGCACCCACCAAGAACAGCCATCCTTTAGCATCTCGTCCCAGTTGTAGGTGGGGAAGCCCCAGTTCTGACCGTCGGCAGAGAAGGCATCAGGCGGTGCTCCTGCCTGACCATTGAGATTGAAGTATTTCGGCTCTACCCAGGCCTCAACACCATCGCGACTGATGCCGATGGGGATATCACCTTTTAATATCACACGATGCGCACGGGCATAGGCATGGGCCTCACGCATCTGTGCATCGAGGTTGTACTGCACAAAATACCAGAACTGCAGCTCTTTCTTACCCTTGAACGCAGACTTCTGGGTGCTCTGCAGCGTGGCTGTCTTAGGCCACTCCGAGAAGGTGGCTGTGCCATAGAGATCGCGGAAATAGCAGAAAGCGGCATAAGGCACCAGCCACTCCTTATTCTGCTCGAAGAACTTCTTATAACTCTCGCGGCGTTGCACAACAGACCACTCCTGTGCAAAAATCTCACGCAGGTAGTCCATCTTGGCCGTGAACATCCGTTCGTAGTCGATCTGTGGTAATGCGTTCAACTCCTGACGCAGTGCCTCAAAAGCCTTGCGCTTGGCCTCATCCTTGAGGGCTGGCAACTGACGGAAGTCGGTATACTGCGGATGGAGAGCATAGATACTGATGCTGTTATAGGGATAACTGTCCTGCCAGGTGCGCGTCATGTTGGTATCTGTGATAGGCAGCACCTGAAGGATGCGCTGCTTGGTCTTGGCGCACCAGTCGATCATCATCTTCAGATCACCGAAGTCGCCCACACCGAAACTGCCCTCACTACGGAGTGAGAAGATGGGGATCACCGTTCCGGCAGCCTTCCACGGGTAGACGGGGAAATAAGCCTGCGTCAGCTCATAGACCACCACCTCACCCAGCTCGATTTCAGGCAGGGTAACCGTACGGTTGATACCATTCTCCCAGAGGGGTGTCACGTCAACAGTCTCATCAAGTGCCACAAACTTAAACTCAAAGGTCTGAGGCAGTTTGTCGGCATTCAGGCTGATGACCCACTCATTCGCTTCGTGCTCTGTCATATTCAAAGCACGTTTGGCTTCCCAATTACCCAAAGCCTCACCACCTCCGATGAGAGCCAGTCGCTCGTTACCACGCAGTTGCGGCGCACGGACCTTCAGACGGATGGTCCTGCCATACTCCTCCAACTCGCTCATGTTACGCTTACGGGCTGCCACACACTCCGTAATGGCCGACGAATACATATAACTATCCTCGGGGATGTCGATCCAATGGTCATAGATAGTATAACGTATACCCCTGATGGCAGCAAACTCCAAACGATGGGGCTCTGTCAGCCATTCATGGCGTGTCTCCTGATCACCACGATACACACTATAATAGTAATCGATACAAGCGCTCGACTTCATGCTTTTGCTCAACTCACAAGCCCAGTGAAGACCGTCGAATGTAGACATCTTGTGCTGCTCAGCCTTTTTGTCTGAAAGGATGTTCAGTACCAGTTCTTCTCCGAACGTGGTCTGATACTCAAGGTTAAAATGTAACTTCATAGATATATCGTTTTAATTCATAATGCACAATTAATGCAATCGGTTGCATATACTATTTCTTCTTAATATAATCATTATAGACCTTGATGCCGAAAATGATGACACAGCAGGTCGTGGTGATCAGGTTGGTAATGAACAAGGCCCAGAGGGGTTCCGGCTGATGAGAGATGCCCTGAAGCATAAAGCAGGCGCCACCGACACCCATCATCAGGAATGTAGGCAGTGCGATGCCTTCGGTGTCGCGGGTACGAATGGTATAAATGGCCTGAGGCAGATAGCCCAGAATCATCGTGATACTAGCCAGCCAGCCACAAATCTCAAAAAACGTACTTTGTTCCATAACTTTTCCATTTTATTTTTCACGATTCACTTTTATGACAAAGACGCAGGCTGACGCAATCAGGAAGCTGACGCCTGCCACAACCATCATAGACGACTGATGGTGGCCAATGAGCGAGAGGATGGCACCGCCACAGATGGCTGCCACGATCTGAGGAATACAAATCGTGCCGTTGAACAATCCCAGGTAAGCACCCATGTGGCCATAACCCTGTAAGGCATTCGTCACAAAGGTGAAAGGCATGGCCAACATGGCAGCCCAGGCACAGCCAATCATCAGGAAGGGCACGAACTGCAGGTACTGATCATGGATATAGGGCACCATCATGAAACCGATGGCACCAATCACCAGACTCAGTGAATAGGCAACCTTTGTGTTCTTGAACTGCGGGAGCAATGCTGCCCAGACGACAGAACCTACGGCCTGCACGGCAAACAAGATGCCCACCCAGTTGCCAGCCTCCTGGAAGGCCTCGCTGGCGGGGTCGGTCGTGTTCCATACCACCTCAGCGATGGCACCTGTGGTATAGTTCCACATATAAAGCATGGCTGCCCAGCTGAAGAACTGCACCAATCCGACCTTCCAGAAAGTGGACGGGGCATTCTTGAGCAGCGTGATCCAATTGCCACTAGACTCACTAGCCAGGCTAGATTCGCTAGAAAGGCTTGCCCCATTATACTCCTCATACTCTTGTGGATTCCATTCCTTCACTTTCGATGTGGTATAGATGACACACAGGATCAGGATGGCCGCACCGATATAGAACGACCAGATGACAGAATCAGGCACGACACCTTTTTCGGCCACGTTGCTGATGCCGATAAACGTAAAGACAAACGGGAACACATAACCCATCACGCTTCCTGCATTGCAGAGGAACGACTGGATACTATAGGCCTTGGCCTTCTGCTTCTCGTTGACCATATCACCCACCAGCATCTTAAACGGCTGCATGGCCATGTTGATACTCGTATCGAGGAACATCAGTGCAATGAGTCCGAACATCATGGCTGCACTGACGGTGAGGCCCAAGGAGCCGGAATTCGGCAACAGACACATCACCAGCACGGCTACTGCCGCACCTACAAACAGATAGGGGATACGACGGCCGAAGCGGGTCCAGGTCTTATCACTCAGCGTTCCGACAATCGGTTGCACAAGAATACCCATCAATGGGGGCAGAATCCAGAAATAACTGAGGTTGTGCGGGTCTGCACCCAACGTGGCGAAGATGCGCGAAATGTTTGCACTCTGCAGGGCATAGGCAATCTGCACGCCAAAGAATCCGAAACTCAGATTCCACAAATTCCAAAAACTTAAATCCGGCTTTTGCTTCATAAACTATTCACTATTCGTTATTCATTATTCACTATCTCGTTGTTCCCCGGATGATGAGGCGGGTACGGACGACGCGCTTTTCGACCTTCTCCAGAGGTGAGAGCCCCTCCACCTTGTCGATAAGGATCTCTGCCGCTTCTTCGCCTACCAGAAAGCCACGCTGTTCGATCGTCGTCAGCATCGGATCGCAGGCCACGGCCCGCTGCCCGTTGGTGAAACCGCAAATGCTGATATCGTCGGGCACCTTAAAGCCTGCCCGCTTCACGGTATAGAGGATGCCGATGGCCGTATCGTCATTAACAGCAAAGAAGCCATCAGGCCGATGGTCGAGTGCCAAAATCTCCGGCGTAACTATCTCTGCTTCAGCACGATTATCACAAATACGTACGATAGACTCGTCAACTGCCATCCCATGTTTCAGCAGCGCATCCTTATAGCCATTATAGCGATTCTTCGAGATTTCCAACTGCATCGGACCCCCATAAAAAGCGATGCGCTGACAACCCGTCTCTATCAGATGGGTGACGGCATTATAGGCGCCCATATAATCATCGACCACTACCCGGCTGGCATTCATGCCTGTACAGATACGGTCATAGAAAACGAGAGGAATACCAGCATCGATCAGTTTCTGATAATGGTCGTAGTTGCGTGTGTCCTTCGCCTGAGAGACAATCACGCCACAGACTTTGTTACGATGGAAATTCTCACAGATACGTACTTCCCTCTCATATTTCTCATGGCTCAGTGACACCATGATGTTATAACCACGTGCCGATGCTGCTTCTTCGATACCAGTAAGAATGGAAGAGAAATAATAATGTGTTATTTCCGGGACAATGATACCGATCACGCGAAGAGGCATCACCTTGCTATGACGCAACGCCTCACCCACCGCATTAGGATAAAAATTATGTTCGCGCGCATAGGCCTGAATAGCCTTACGACGTTCTTCGCTGATGCGGGGAGAATCTTTCAGCGCACGCGACACCGTAGCTACGGAAATACCGAATTCCCGAGCGATATCCTTCATTGTCAATGGGCCGTTTTTTTCCATCACGTTTTTAGTTTTCGATGCAAAGATACTACTTTTCACTTTTCGCTATTCACTTTTTACCCTCAAAGTTGATATATATCAATGCAAACGTTTGCATTGCTCTAATAACGATTTTAAACAAAAAAAAGTATAACGTGCGTAAAAGATTCCTATCTTTGCACCGTCGAAATGCGGCTAATAACAAACGAAACGATTTTAAAGTATAATAATAACTCTAATTAAATGTAATGATGAAGCAGGTAAACATTCAGTTCCCGCTTAGGATGCTCGGCCTTTTGTTAGGCCTGTTCCTATCGGTAGGCGCCTTTGCTCAGATTGAGGTCAAAGGCCATGTGAAAGATGCTACAGGCGAACCCATTATCGGCGCAACGGTGCGTGTTGCCAACTCACAGGCGGCTACCATCACCGATTTCGACGGTAATTTCGTGCTGAAAGCTAATCAGGGTGCAGACATTACTATTTCGTACATTGGTTATCAGACTGCAACTGTAAAGGCAGCTCCCACAGTAGAGGTGACGCTGCAAGACGATGCTGCTGTGCTGAACGAAGTGGTGGTCATCGGTTATGGTGCTGTGAAGAAGAGTGACTTGACTGGTTCTGTGACGGCCTTAAAGCCAGATTCCAAGAACAAAGGTCTCGTAGTGAACCCACAGGACATGCTCGCTGGTAAGGTGGCAGGTGTCAACATTACCAGTTACGACGGTGCCCCTGGTGCAGGTGCTCAGATTCGCGTTCGTGGCGGTTCTTCTCTGAACGCCTCTAACGACCCTCTGATTGTGATCGATGGTATTGCTATGGATAATGATGGTGTGAAAGGTCTGTCTAACCCACTGTCAATGGTGAATCCTCAGGACATTGAGTCGTTCAACATTCTAAAAGACGCTTCTGCAACCGCCATCTACGGTAGCCGTGGTTCTAACGGTGTCATTATTATCACCACTAAGAAGGGTCGCGCAAACGCAAAACCACAGATTTCTTACGCAGGTAATGTTTCTGTTGGTTTCCGACAGAAGTCCTTGGAGGTAATGAATGGCGATGAGTATCGTGAGTTTATTACCAAGATGTACGGAGCAGGTAGCATCCCCGTTTCCGCACTTGGTACTGCCAACACAGACTGGCAGGATGAGATCTATCAGACAGCCATCAGCGCTGATTACAATCTGACCGTCTCTGGTGCATTCAAGAGTATTCCTTATCGTGTTTCTGCTGGTTATACCAGCCAGGAAGGTATCTTGAAGACGTCTAAGTTTGATCGTATCACTGCATCACTGAACCTCAACCCCTCGCTTCTGAACGACCACCTGACGCTCAACCTGAACGGCAAGGGCATGTTTGCAAAGACAAAGTATGCAGACACAGGAGCAGTCAGTGCTGCCGTCTATTTCGATCCTACACAGGATCCTTACAACTATACTTCAACCTACCATAAGGAAATGCTGGGCACCGATCTTGATCGCACACTCAGTAATTTTGGTGGTTATTTCCAGTGGCCCGTTGTGGCAGACTATGAGGGTGACAAGGCTTGGCCTTACACATACAATGGTGTGGCCAGTATGCCTAACCCATTGGCATTACTCTATAACCGTGACGAGCACGCTAACAGCCGTTCGTTTGTGGGTAGCGCAGACATAGACTATAAGATTCATGGTTTTGAGGACCTTCGCCTCCACCTGACCGCAGGTGCTGATATCTCAGAAGGTAGACAGTACACTGAGAACGCCCGTTCATATACAGGTTCTATCTACTACGGCAGTCACGGCCGTGATAAGATTCTGAAGCGCAATCTGCAGCTCTCTACCTATGCACAATATTATAAGGACTTTGCCAAGATTCATCACTTCGACATCATGGGAGGTTACGAGTGGCAGCATTTCTGGCGCGATCAGAAGAACGACTATGTGAGCACCTATCCTAGCACCAGTGTCAACGCAGGTCAGGAGCGTCCTCACACACCATATCACTTCCAGACAGACAGCTATCTAGTGTCATTCTTCGGACGTGCTAACTACACACTGCTCGACCGTTACATGCTCACCGCTACTGTTCGTCATGATGGTTCTTCACGTTTCAAGGAGCATTGGGCAACATTCCCCTCATTCGCTTTCGCATGGAAGATCAATGAAGAGCCCTTACTCAAGAACGCTAAAGCTTTGAGCGACCTGAAGCTCCGTCTGGGTTATGGTGAGACCGGTCAGCAGGCTGGTGCTGTTCCCGACTATAGCTGGATTGCCACCTATTCTAAGAATACTGGCACAAACGGTTATTATGATATTGCAGGCGACGGTACGCTCTATCGTCCGGACAACTATACACCAAAACTGAAGTGGGAGACCACAACAACCTATAATATCGGACTCGACTGGGGTCTTTTCAACCAGCGCATCTCAGGTTCTGTCGACGTTTATAAGCGTAAGACAACTGACCTGCTGAACTATGCTCCCACAAAAGCCCTGTCGGCTTATCGTAACCAGGCATGGCAGAACATCGGTTCTTTGGAGAACAAGGGTATCGAGGCCAGCATCAGTTGGAAAGCCATCCAGAACGAGAACATCTTCTGGGTAATCGACTACAACTTCACTTACAATCATAACGAAATTACCGACCTGAGCGGTGTCTCTGAGGACGGTTCACCCGTTCCCAACACTAATATAAAGATTGGTACCGACCGTTATCTGCAATACCAGCAGGTTGGCAATCCTATCAATTCGTTCTATGTATTCCAGCAGGCTTACGACGAGAATGGCAAACCCATCGAGAATGTAGTCGTCGACCGTAATGGTGACGGACAGATTACCCAGGCCGACAAGTATTTCTACAAGAGCCCCGCAGCTCCTGTTACCATGGGTCTTTCGTCTCGTATGGAGTGGAAGAACTGGGATCTCGGTTTCGCACTGCGTGCCAGCATTGGCAACTATGTTTACAACAACAACGAGCAGGGCATGGCCAATGTCAACCCCACAGAGGTATGGAAGAGCTCTCTGCTCTACATGAACAACTACACATATGAGGCTATTGAGCGCAACTGGCAGACTTACCAGATCACTTCTCAGCTCTCTGACTTCTATGTACACAATGCTTCGTTCCTGAAGTGTGACAACATTACACTCGGTTATTCATTCAAGACGTATGATGACTATCTCAACGGTCGCGTCTACCTGACAGCCTCTAACGTATTCACTATCACGAAGTATGATGGTCTGGATCCTGAGGTGGCCAACGGTTTCGACAGCAACATGTATCCGCGTCCTATGACATTCATCCTTGGTGTGAATCTGAACTTCTAACATGTTACATTATTTTAAAAGG
>JAEEGK010003644.1_pt1 | contig 38257 bp, 26 predicted proteins | sample 8958771 | NCBI WGS metagenome assembly JAEEGK01 (sample SAMN16246547, study PRJNA631951) | gut metagenome | biome: gut microbiome; feature: rumen; material: SC-attached | host: Bos | place: Iran: Karaj | collected 2018-10
AGTCACAGTGGGCGCTGAGTTCTATAGCCACGTTGGGATTCTCCTTCAATAGCGCCACCAGTTTGTCCAATGACTCGGTGGATTCGGGGCGCAGGGTGGCTTTGTTGAAGTCGTAGAAGATGTTGTCAATCATCACAGGGGCTGTGATAGAGGCCAACGGGAACTGTAACACATATTCCATCGATTCGTCCACTGAATCGACACGCAATTGCTCCTGATGGTTTAGGAATCCTTTGCAAGTTCCCAACAGCACATAATCTACGTCTGGCTTGATTTCCTGCACAAACGATCCGTCACCCTTCACGCTGAGCTTCAGATTCGTACCATCGTTGCCAATCAAGTACACTTGTGCCTGTGGCAACTCGTAACCTTCTGCCTCATAGACCCAGCCCTTGACAGTTTGTATGATTTCGGGCTTCTCAAACGAGAAGATATGGTCCCAACCCTTGCCATCGCCACGATTCGACGAGAAGAAACCTTTGTTGTTCATCCCTTCAAAGGTCATGCCGAAGTCATCACCTTGTGAATTCAAAGGATATCCTGGGTGTTCAATGATATAGAGCTGTGAGTTTTTCGAGATATTGTCATGGGTCTCGATAGGCTTGGCGATATAGATGTCCAAACCACCCATACCCTCATGTCCATTACTCGAAAAGTAGAGGTCGCCATTAGGACGGAACGTAGGAAACATTTCGTCGCCAGCTGTGTTGATGGGGGCACCAACGTTCTCTACACCACCCAAGCCACTGCTCGTCAGTCGTACGCGCCAGATGTCGTAGCCGCCTTTGCCACCAGGCATGTTACTTGTGAAGTAGAGCCACTCGCCATCAGGACTCACGGCAGGGTGGGCATAGGCTGACAGCGTGTCACGGGTCAACACCAGTTCTGTGGCTTTGCTCCATGCAGCATCCGAACGTTGACTGGTGGCGATATTGGCATAGCGTGGATACTGGCCGTCGGTCTTACACTGCGTCAGGTACATGGTTCGTCCGTCTGGTGTGAATGAGCAGGCACCTTCTTCACCATCACTGTTCAGCTCTGAGTCTATGACCTCGGGACGTTGCCATTTACCCTTGTCGTCTTTGATGGAGACAAAGATGTCGGCATTCTTCGTACCTGTGATACCACTCAACTCATCGCCCTTGGCCTGATTACGTGTCGAGGTGAAAAACAGCTGATTGCTCTCCTCGCCAACCAACATCGGTGAATATTCCGAACGTCGCGAGTTAAAGAAATTCTCGCGCTTCACGGTATAATGCGAACCCTCCTCCTTCCATGTTGGTGCCTTCTGTGCTGAGCGCAGACCTGTTCGGGCCTGTGAGATAGCATCTTGAATAGGGGCGAGTTTAGGATTCTTCATCTTTTCTAAACGCTTGATGGTTAACCCTAAACTGTCAATGGCCGTCTGATAGTTCTTGGCAGCTTCCTTATATTGGCCGTTCTTCATCAATTGCTCAGCCAGATGCAGATGTGTCAACGAGTCGGTCTGCTTATAGCGTACAGCATTGTTGTAGGCGGCAATGGCCTTTTGGGTGTAGTTAATCTTACGATAGCTCTCAGCCATTTTCAGTGCCCGTTGTCCTCTCAGTGCCCGTTCTTTGGCAGGTGTCTGCGAATAGGCCTTTTTGTACTGTGCGGCAGCATCATAGTATTCGCCAAGGGCATAGAATTTATCCCCTTTCTTCATAGCTTGTTCAGCACCGCATCCCGTTAGGAGCAATGCCAACAGCCAACAGCCAATAGCCAACAGCCAATTCTTCATACCATAGTCTATAACGTATCTTCCTCCCGTTTTATTGCATATTTCGTTCCGAGAAAGTGCTCTCGCTTGGAAAAAAACAAATAAATTTGGTTTTTCGCTCGCTTATTTGTACCTTTGCAGCCAAAATAATATAATAAGGTATGAAAAATTTGAAGATATGGCTGCCCGACATCTTGGCAGTGGTACTATTTGCAGTAATCTCATTCGCTTATTTCTTCCCTGCTGACATTGAGGGACGCATCCTGTATCGTCACGACTCGTCAGCCGGACGAGGCGCAGGACAAGAGGCTACTGAGTATCAACAGCGTACTGGTGAACGTACGCGCTGGACCAATGCACTGTTTAGTGGTATGCCTAACTATCAGTTGGCACCTTCCTATAAAAGCACGACGACATTGCAGCAGGTCGAAAAGGCCTATCATCTGTGGTTGCCTGAGAATGTGTGGTTCGTCTTTGCATACCTGTTAGGATTCTATATCTTGCTGCGTGCCTTCGATTTCCGTCAGTATTTGGCTGCATTGGGTGCGGTAGTATGGGCATTCTCCAGCTATTTCTTCATCATCATAGCCGCAGGACATCTCTGGAAGGTAATGGCACTGGCCTATCTGCCACCGATGATTGGTGGTGTGGTGCTAGCCTACAGGGGTAAGTATCTGTGGGGCTTAATCGTGACGGCACTTTTTGGCGCATTGGAGATTTTGGCCAACCACGTGCAGATGACCTATTACTATTTGATAGTGATACTGCTGATGGTGCTGGCTTTCGTTATCGATGGACTGCGCCAAAAGCAATATATGCACCTGCTCAAAGCCACAGGCGTATGTCTGGTGGCTGCAGTGATAGCGGTATCTCTGAACTTGTCGAATCTGTATCATACCTGGGAATATGGCCAGGAGTCGATGCGTAGCAAGAGTGAGTTGGTGAAAGCAAATAGTGATAACCAGACGTCAAGCGGACTGGACCGTGACTATATCACTCAGTGGAGTTATGGTATCGACGAAACGTGGACCCTGCTGGTGCCCAACACGAAGGGTGGTGCCTCGGTACCTTTGGCTGAGAATAAAGAAGCCATGAAGAAGGCCGATCCGACATATATGGGCATCTATCAGCAGTTGGGACAATATTGGGGCAACCAGCCCATGACGGCTGGACCTGTGTATGTGGGTGCCTTTGTGCTGATGCTGTTTGTGTTGGGCTTGTTCATCGTCAAAGGACCGTTGAAGTGGGCCTTGTTGGTGGCTACCATCCTCTCTATCCTGCTGTCGTGGGGACGTAACTTCATGCCGTTCACCGATTTCTTCATCGACTATATACCCATGTATGCCAAGTTCCGTACGGTGGCTTCCATCTTGGTGGTGGCCGAGTTTACCATTCCCTTACTGGCTATGTTGGCTTTGAAGCAGTTGTTGGATGAGCCTGAAAAGATGAAGTCGCGACTGAAGTTTATCGGTATTTCGTTCTTGTTGACGGGTGGCGTCGCCCTACTATTCTCACTGATGCCGAAGGTGTTCTTCTCTGACTTTGTCAGCCAGAGCGAGATGCAGGCTATGAGTCAGATTCCTGCCGACCAATTGATGCCGTTGCTGAACAACCTGACGGAAGTTCGTATGTCGATGTTCACGTCGGATGCCCTGCGTTCGTTCTACATCATTTTGGTAGGTACAGGCTTGTTGCTGTCTGTTATGATGGGTAAGTTGAAGAAGGAGTACGGCATAGGCATCATCTTGGTGCTGTGTCTGGTAGATATGTGGACAGTGAACAAGCGTTATCTGAATGACAGTATGTTTGTGTCGAAGAGCGTGCGTGAGGCTCCTATGCAGAAGTCGGAAGCCATTGACCATATCTTGCAAGACAAATCGCTGGACTATCGTGTGCTGAACCTGTCAACATCGACCTTCAACGAGAACGAGACATCGTTCTATCTGAAGAGCATTGGTGGTTATCATCCTGCCAAACTGCGTCGTTATCAGGAATTGATAGATGCACATATCCAGCCTGAGATGCAACGCCTGTATGGTGCACTGAACAAGGCGGCAGGCGATATGACGCAGGTTAATGGCGACTCGGTATTCCCCGTGCTGAACATGCTGAACACCAAGTATTTCATCCTGCCCTTACAGGGTGGACGCTCGGTACCTTTGGAGAATCCCTATACTTATGGTAATGCGTGGTTTGTAGATAAGATTCACTATGTGGACAATGCCAATCAGGAACTGGATATGACAGGAAAACTGTCACTGCGTCACGAGGCTGTGGCTGACAAGAAGTTCCAGAAGCAACTGGGCGAAGCTGTCGTACAGGATACCAGTAGTCTGGTACGCATCACGGCCTACGAACCCAATAAACTGACGTATGACGTGAATTCGGGCAAGGGCGGTGTCATCGTATTCTCAGAGATTTACTACCCAGGTTGGACGGCAACGGTGGATGGTGTAGAACAGGAACTGGGACGCGTCGACTATGTGCTGCGTGCCCTGCAGGTGAAGCCAGGTCACCACGAGGTGGTGCTGAGCTTCTTCCCCAAGACCATTGACCGCACAGAGACGGTGGCTTACGTGGCCTACGCTGTGTTGTTGCTGCTGATTATCTACCTGATTGTCATGTGCGTTAAACGCCGCAAGTCATGATTCGTAGTCGTGTGTGATGTTGTGGCGGACATAGCCTGTATGTCCGTAATAGATAACCACCGTCAGACAGAGAAGTGGGATAATAAAGGACATGTTGATGGCTGAAAGGCCCAGCATGTCTTTTCCCCATTTTATGATGGCTGCTTGCAGTGGCGGGATGACAGCTCCTGCAAACACCGTCATGGTCAGACCAGCACTGGCATATTTGATGTCATCTCCCACACCTCTCAAGGCCATGCCATAGATGGTGGGGAACATCATGGAAAGGGCTCCATGGGCCACTAACAGGCAATACAGACCATTACGGTCGGTGAAGATGATACTGCCGGTAATGGCTAATGTGCCTATAATCGCCATAGCTGAAAGCAGTCGTCCGGGGGAGATGAAGGCTAATAGCCATGTACTAAGGAAACGCATGCCGGCAAAGATGATGAAAGCGCCCATGCTATAACGGCTTACCAGTGTTTCAGCATCTAACGCCTCCATGCCTTCTGTCATGAAGAGATGTTTGCCATAAACCAAGATGTATGTGAAGATGCATATCTGGGCACCGATGTAGAAAAACTCCGCTATCAGACCTTCTCGGTAGTTGCGAACGTGTAACAGACGCCTGAAAGCATCGCCAGGCTTATCCCTCTGGTTCTCTTTCTGATGAACAAAGAATTTGGTAATCCCTATCAGTACAATGAGCAGAATAATGACCGCTGCCACATAAAGGTATGGCTGTATGATGATATTGAGGTCGCTATGCTTTAAGATTTCAAACTGGGCTTTTGGCATCTCCATTCTTACCTCTGCAGGTGTCTTGCTCAGATTCTTTGTGATGGCCGAAATAGCTACCAGCATACCGATGCAGGCGCCTAAAGCATTGAAAGATTGTGCCAGATTCAGACGGAAGATACTATTTTTCAAGTCTCCCATTCTGTAGATTAGCGGGTGGCAACAGGTTTCCAGTGCTGCTGAACCACAGGTCATGACGAAGTATGCCAGCAGAAAACCATGAAAGATACCCCAACCCTTGGCGGGTAGTAACAGCAGAATACCTGCAGCATAGATGCTCAGACTCAGTATGACACCTTTCTTATAGGTATAACGTTGTATGAATATGGCTATAGGGATGGACAGTACTAAATAACCCATGAAGCTGGCCACATTAATCATGGAAGCCTGGGTCATGTCAAGTGCGAAGATGCGTGAGAATGCACCTACCATCACACTGGCGATATCGTTTGTAAAGCCCCATAGGGCAAAACATATCAGGATGAGTATCAGAGTGGTGACGAAATTTCCCTGATGTTGTTCCTCCTTAGAGAAAAACTCTAATAGTTTCATAGATTAGCAAGTTTTAGTATTTTGTTTGCAAAGATACGAAACTTTTTCGTATCTTTGCACATAAAAATATAAAAATGATGAAAAAGTTGCTTTCTTTGCCACCGAATTTGGTGGATTGTTTCCATGATGTAACGGGTCTCTCACACGATGAATATTTCTGTTCGTGCGACCCCATAGGGCATCGCTTAGGGTCGGGTGGGGGAACGACGTGGCTCCTACAGGAGGCCTGGCGTGCCGAGAAGTGTGACCAATCGTTCAGTGATTGGGTAAAAAAGGAACGCCGCATCATTCTACATGCTGGTGGCCAGAGCAAACGCCTGCCGTCCTATGCCGTCAGTGGTAAGGTGCTGACGCCCATCCCTGTATTCCGCTGGGAGCGTGGCCAGCGTCTGTCTCAGACGCTGCTCGACCTGCAACTGCCACTCTACGAGCGCATAATGGAACAGGCGCCCCCTCGTCTCACCACGATGATTGTCAGTGGCGACGTGTATATCCGTGCTGCTGAACGCCTTGGCGACATCCCCGATGCCGACGTGGTATGCTACGGCTTGTGGCTCGACGCTTCCATTGCCAAGAACCATGGAGTCTTTGTCAGTGACCGCCGCACACCCACCGTCCTGAAGCAGATGTTGCAAAAACCATCACCCGAACGGTTGTCCGACCTTCTGAAGGATCACTTCTATCTGACGGATATCGGTATCTGGATGCTCAGTGACCGTGCCGTGCGCCTCCTCATGCAACGGAGCATGACTGGCAATCCTGACATGTCTCATCTCTCATCTCTCATTTCTCATTTAAAAGAGTACGACCTCTATTCCGAATTCGGCTGTGCCCTCGGTACCAATCCCACCATAGATGATCCTGAACTCCGCGAGCTCTCCGTAGCTATCGTACCCCTCCCTGGTGGCGAATTCTACCATTTCGGTACCTCACGCGAGATGATATCCTCGACGCTGGCTATCCAGAATCTCGTCAACGACCAGCGCGACATCATGCATAACGACCGTAAACCGCATCCCAGCATCTTTACGCAGAATGCTATCGTGCACTATAAGTTTACGGATCAGAACTATAACATTTGGGTGGAGAATAGCTTTGTGGGTCCACGCTGGACACTGACGCATGACAATGTTGTTACGGGTGTGCCGGAGAACGACTGGGACATCACTTTAGAGCCTGGTGAATGTATCGATGTCGTACCTGTTGGCGAAAGCGATTATGAGGTGCGTCGTTACCGCATCGAAGAGGCGGTGAATAGCAATGAACTGGCTGAACGTGCCAATCTGCGCCGACTCTTTGCGCAGCGTCGAGCCTTCCGTGCTCAGAACTGGCCGGCACTGGCCAAGAATTGGCAACATTCGGTATTCTACCAGCTCGACCTCGACCATGCAGCCCGCGAATTCCATGAGATGCAGATTCCCATGCCTGAGCCCGTAGCTGCGGATGCGCCCTTGATGACACGCATTCACGATGCGATGTTCCGTGGCGACAGCCAACAGGCTTTTGCGCTCCTCCGCGATGGCGTCCTCTCCACGTTGTCTGCATCGTCCTTTCCTTCCCTCGTACGCAGCAATTCTGTCGCCGCTTGTCCCCCTTCCCTCGTACGCAGCGATTCCATCGCTGCCTCCTCCCCCCGTCTCTCCGTCTTCCCCGACCAGATCGTCTGGAGCCGTTCCCCCGTGCGTATCGACTTGGCAGGTGGCTGGACAGACACACCACCATATTGCTTGATGGAAGGTGGCTCGGTGGTGAATATCGCCATTGAACTGAATGGACAACCACCCTTGCAGACCTACGTCAAACCCTGTCGTGACCTGCATATCGTGTTGCGTAGCATTGACTTAGGTGCTGTCGAGGTCATCGAAACCTTCGAACAACTGGCTGAATATAATAAGGTGGGCTCACCATTCTCCATCCCCAAGGCTGCTTTGGCATTGGCAGGATTCCTGCCGGCTTTCTGTGCCGAGAACTACAAGACACTGCACGACCAGTTGGAGGCCTTTGGCAGTGGTATCGAACTGACGCTACTATCGGCCATCCCTGCAGGTAGTGGACTGGGTACTTCGAGCATCCTTGCATCGACCGTCCTGGGGGCTGTCAGCGACTTCTGCTCATTGGCGTGGGACAAGAACGAAATAGGACGCCGGACGCTGGTACTCGAACAACTGCTGACCACTGGTGGTGGCTGGCAGGACCAGTTCGGTGGCGTCTTGGGTGGTGTCAAACTCTTGCAAACGCAGCGGGGCTTCGACCAGAATCCGTTAGTGCGTTGGTTACCCGACAGTCTGTTTACCCAACCGGAATATGCGCAGTGCCACCTTCTTTATTATACGGGCATCACGCGGACGGCTAAGACCATTCTGGCTGAAATCGTGCGCCGCATGTTCCTCAATCATGGGGGCGAAATCCAACAGCTTCGAGCCATGAAGGCTCATGCCATTGATATGTATGAGGCCATCCAGCGTCAGGACTATGAAACCTACGGACAACTGGTGCGTAAGACGTGGCAACAGAACCAACTCATAGACAGCGGTACCAATCCTGACAGTGTGCGTCGCATCACTGACCTCATTGACGACCTCTGCTTAGGCTATAAGCTTCCTGGTGCCGGTGGTGGGGGCTATTTGTATATGGTCGCAAAAGACCCGGAAGCAGCAGCCCGCATCAAGCAAATCATCAGTCAGGCGCAGCCCAACCCCAATGCCCGTTTCGTCGACATGACGCTGTCGAAGTCCGGCCTGCAAATCAGCAGGAGCTAAGAGCAAAACTCACTACCGCATTTGCCATTTCTTTTGGAATGCCTTGAGGCGTTCCTGCGTTTTTCCCATGAACTGCAGGTATTCCTCCGACTCTGGATGGAAAGGACGATGCTGTAGGGCTTCTCGGATGGGGCGCCATTCTTCCATGAATGCCTTTGCCTCATTGCTAAAACACCAGGCGAATAGTTGTTCCCACACATACGTCACAGCCTGCTCCGATGGGTGTAGCATGTCGGCAGCATAGAACCGGTAGTCACGCAGTTCGTCCATTAGGATTTCGTATGCGGGGAAGTAATGGAGTGAAGAGTGGAAAGTGAAAAGTGAAGCGTTTTTTAGCAGACTGTCAATGGCCAACAGGAGCGTAGCCTTTGACAGCTGGCTTTCGTGGTAGCCGTATTTGCGATAGCGGATGGGGCTTACCGTCATCACCACCTGTACCTCTGGCTGGTGTGCTTTTAGCAGTTCAATGGCCTTCAGCAGATATTCAGCACATTTGCCGATGGTCAGCTCCTCTTCCTGAAACAGCGCAGCAGGACGTTTTTCGCAGTTGTCCACTATCTCGCCTGTTTCCTTTAGCCGATAGACATGATTGGTGCCTAAAGTCAGAAAAACGATGCGTGGTACGCGGTACCCTTCGCCTATGAGCCGCTCCAATGTGTGAAGAATGCTCGCAGGGTTATACATCGTACCGTAGGGATTCACCGTCGTAGGGAAACCGTTGTCCTTGAACCGCTGCCCCATCTCGCCGGCAAAGCACGACCCCACCAGCAACACCGCCTCGTTGGCTCCTATCTGGAACCCCGCCTTACCCGTCTCAACTTTAGTCCTGAACTCCATTACGGGGGACAAAGGTACGAAGATGCAAGGAAAAAGCAAAGAAAAACACGTAATAAATGAAAATAAAACGTGATTTATTTTGTATTTTTAACCAGTTTTCATTACCTTTGCACTATGAATTACAACATCGAGAAAATTACGACGCTCATTGGAGCGCGACGTATCGGCAATGCCGATGCACAGATAGGGTGGCTGCTCACTGACAGCCGCTCCCTTTGTTTCCCTGAGGAGACATTGTTCTTTGCCCTGAAAACGCAGCGTAACGACGGCCACCGCTATATTGCCGACCTCTACCGTCGTGGCGTCCGCAACTTCGTGGTCACCACTGTGCCCGCTGCTCCTTCCCTCGTACGCAGCGATTCTATCGCTGCCTCCGTGGAGTTATCTGCGGGCCTATACCCCGATGCCAACTTCCTCGTTGTCCCTTCGCCCTTGGCCGCTCTCCAGCGTTTAGCAGAGCGCCATCGTGACGAGTTCAACATACCCATTGTCGGTATTACGGGCTCGAATGGTAAGACGATGGTCAAGGAGTGGCTCTACCAGTTGCTCTCGCCTCAGTTCTCGGTAACGCGTTCGCCCAAGAGTTTCAACTCCCAGATAGGTGTCCCTCTCTCGGTATGGCTTCTTAACGAGCAGACGCAGGTGGGACTTTTCGAGGCAGGTATCAGTGAGATGGGCGAGATGGAGGCATTGAGCGACATCATCCAGCCTACCATTGGTGTGCTGACCTCGCTGGGTGCTGCCCATCAAGAGAACTTCCGTTCACTGGAAGAGAAATGTATGGAGAAGATGCGTCTCTTCGACGGTGCCAAGGTTCTTGCCTACAACAGTGACGACGACATCGTCTCGCGTTGCATCCGTCGCAGTGGTTTCAAAGGCGAGAAGATAGGGTGGAGTAGGGAGAATATCTCAGCCCCGCTGTATATCGAAGCAGCTACTACCACCCATTCCCCATTGCCTTCTCTCCAAGTGACTTATATATATAAAGGTACGCGCGGACAGTATTCGCTGCCTTTCTTCGACGAGGCCTCCCTGCAGTGTTCCTTTGCCTGCGCTGCCGTTGCCTTGTATTTAGGCGTCACCCCCGACCAGTTGGCAGAACGCATGTCCCAGCTGGAACCAGTGGCCATGCGTTTGGAGGTCAAGGAAGGTCAGCATGGTTGTACCCTTATCAACGACTCGTACAACAGTGACATCAACTCCCTCGACATAGCCCTCGACTTCATGTCGCGCCGTGTCTCTGCCACCACTCCCAACGTGTCAATGGCAGGTCTCACCCTCATCCTTAGCGACATCTTCCAGAGCGGCATGTCTGATGCCGACCTCTATGCCGAGGTCAACGCCCTCTGCATGAAGCGCGGCGTCAGCCGCATCATTGGCATAGGTCCCCGCATCACTGCCAGTGCCGGCCTCTTCCTCGTAGGCGAAAAATCTTTTTTCGCCACCACCGACGACTTCCTTCACAGCGAATTGTTCCGTTCGCTTCACGACGAGGTTATCCTCATCAAGGGTGCCCGTCCTTTTGGCTTCGACCGCATCACTGAACTTCTGGAGCAGAAGGTCCACGAGACCATCCTCGAGGTCAACCTCAATGCCGTGGTCGATAACCTCAACTTTTATCGCTCTTTCCTGAAACCAGAGACCAAACTGGTATGTATGGTGAAAGCCGATGCCTATGGTGCTGGTGCCGTCGAGGTCGCCAAGACACTGCAGGAACACCGTGTGGACTATCTTGCTGTAGCTGTTGCTGACGAGGGTGTCACCCTGCGCCACAACGGCATCACGCAGAACATCATGATTATGAATCCTGAGATGACGGCCTTCAAGACCATGTTCGACTACGACCTGGAGCCTGAGGTGTATTCCTTCCGACTGATGGATGCCCTCATCCATGCCGCAGAACAGCAGGGTATCACGGGCTGGCCCGTCCATATCAAGCTCGATACGGGCATGCACCGTTTAGGCTTCGACCCTGAGAAGGACATCGACGAGGTCATCCGTCGCCTCAGAGGCCAGAACGCCATTATCCCGCGTTCCGTCTTCTCGCATTTCGTAGGTTCCGACAGCGACGACTTCGACAATTTCTCGGCCATGCAGTTCCAGAAGTTCGACGTAGCCAGCAAAAAGCTTCAGGCCGCCTTCTCGCACAAAATTCTGCGCCACATGGACAATAGTGCTGCCATCCAGCACTTCCCCGAGCGCCAGCTCGACATGTGCCGTCTCGGCCTTGGTCTCTATGGCTACGATCCTCGCGCTGCTTCCGCACCCCTTCACCCCGTCTCCACCCTCAAGACGACGATTCTCCAACTGCGTCGCGTCCCCAAGGACGAAACGGTGGGCTACAGTCGCAAGGGCATTCTGACGCGCGACAGCCTGATTGCCGCCATTCCAATTGGCTATGCCGACGGTTTGAACCGCCATTTGGGGCGTGGCGCCTGCTATTGTCTGGTCAATGGTCAGAAGGCACCCTACGTGGGCAATATCTGTATGGATGTGGCGATGATTGACGTGACGGACATCCCCGATGTTCACGAGGGCGATACCGTCGAAATCTTTGGCGAGCATCTGCCTGCCTCAGTTTTGAGCGATGTGCTTCAGACCATTCCCTATGAAGTGCTTACCAGTGTCTCAAACCGCGTCAAAAAGGTCTATTTCCAAGACTAATAGTGATCGATGGTTTTGCCATCGACACAACGAATGAAAACGTTTTAGTAATAAAATTCAGCGAAAGATGCCCGTCTTTCGCTGATTTTTATTATCTTTGCAGCGCATTACGCTAAAACGAACAAGAAATATCGATATTTAAAAACAAATGGAACAAGTCTTTAGTTACATCATCAGTTTGGGTGCATCGGTCATGATGCCCATCCTGTTTACTATCATTGGCCTTTGCATTGGCCTCAAATTCGGTCGTTCCCTCAAGTCGGGCCTCTATGTGGGCGTCGGTTTCGTGGGCTTGGGCATCGTTACCGCTCTGCTGACTACCAATTTCGGTGGTCCGCTGTCTGAGATTTCCCAGCTCTATGACCTCCAGCTCAAGGTCTTCGACATGGGATGGCCCGCAGCAGCCGCTGTGGCCTACAATACGGCTGTCGGTGCCCTCATCATCCCCATCTGCCTGGGTGTCAACTTCCTGTTGCTCATCACGGGCTGCACGCGCACCGTCAATATCGACCTGTGGAACTACTGGCATTTCGCCTTCATCGGTGCTGTAGCCTATTTTGTGATGGACCAGTCGCTGGCATGGGGCTATTTTGCCGCTATCGTGTGCTACATCATCACACTGGTCATGGCCGACCTCACTGCCGACAAGTTCCAGGAGTACTATCCCGAATGGCAGGGCATCAGCATTCCCCAGCCCTTCTGTCAGAGTTTTGTGCCTTTTGCCCTCATCATTGGCAAGGCACTCGACAAGATTCCTGGTTTTGACAAACTGAACATCGATGCCGAGGGCATGAAGAAGAAGTTCGGCGTCATGGGCGAACCGCTCATCCTGGGTGTCATCGTCGGTGCACTGATTGGCGCTTTGGCCCAGCTCGACATCAAGAAGGTATTGTTCTTAGGTGTCACGATGGGAGCCGTTATGGAACTCATTCCCCGCATCACGTCGCTGTTCATCGAGGGTCTGAAGCCCATCGCTGAGAAGACTCAGGAAGTCGTTAAGCAGAAGTTCAATGGTAAGAAGATATATATAGGTATGTCGCCAGCCGTCGTCATTGGTCATCCTACCACGCTGGTCGTTTCGCTGTTGCTCATCCCCGTGGCCCTCGGCCTTGCCGTCGTGCTGCCTGGCAACCAGTTCCTACCACTTGCCTCGCTGGCTGGCATGTTCTACCTCTTCCCCATAGTACTGCCCTTCACTAAGGGTAACGTGGTCAAGACCTTCCTCATCGGTCTCGTCGCCCTTGCCGTTGGTCTCTATTTCGTCACCGATATGGCCGCTGCCTTCACGCAGGCTGCCCATACCGTGTTCGAGCAGACAGGTGACAAGGCTGCCGACATCCCCGCAGGCTTCGAGGGTGGCGCCCTTGACTTCGCCTCGTCGCTCTTTGGCTGGGTCATCTACAAGTGCGTAGCCTATCTGCAGTGGATTGGGGCTGGCATCCTGACGCTCATCACTATCGGTATGGTGGTGTGGAACCGCATGCGCATCGCAAAAGAGAATAAAAACAACAATAAAGAATAACAATATGAAAAAAACGATTTTAACATTTTTGCTTATGAGCACAATGACCACTGGCTTTGGCCAGCAGAGAGTGAACTTCCAGACGGCTTGTCACCCAGAGGACGTGAAGCACTACGACACGAAGACCTTGCGTGAGCGCTTCGTCATGGAGAAGGTCATGGTAGCCGACGAGATCAATCTCACCTATTCGCACTACGACCGCTTCATCTTCGGTGGCGCAATGCCTGTCAACAAGACTCTGAAGCTCGAGAACTTCCGTGACCTCGGTCTCGACGTTGATCCTGGTATCAAGGACAAGTATTTCCTTTATAACCGCGAGTTGGGCGTTGTCAACTGCGGTCAGGGCGACGGTGTGGTTATCGTCGATGGCAAGGAGTATGCCCTTGCTCCCAAAGAGGCCCTCTATATCGGTCGTGGCCACGTCGATAAGAACAAGGACGTCAACAAGGAGGTGCTGTTCCGTTCGAAGGATGCCTCAAAGCCTGCTAAGTTCTATTTGAACTCGGCTACGGCTCACAAGCATTACAAGACCCAGTGGATTACCCTTGATGGTCGTAAGGGCTCACTGAAGGCTGCCGTTTGGGGGCCCGTGGGCTCTCTTGAGGAGTGCAACAACCGCACCGTTTACAAGCTCATCGTCAACGACGTCCTTGAGGAAGGCCCCTGTCAGCTGCAGCTCGGTCTGACGCAGCTCAATCCTGGTGCTGCCTGGAACACCATGCCTCCCCACCTGCACGGTCGTCGCATCGAGGCTTACTACTATTTCAACCTGCCTCAGGACCAGACCATCGCCCACATCATGGGCCAGCCCGATGAGAGCCGCGTCGTATGGTTGCACAACGAGCAGGCCATCATGTCGCCTGAGTGGTCTATCCACGCTGCTGCCGGTACCTACTACTACACCTTCATCTGGGGTATGGCTGGCGAAAACCTGTATTATAACGACAAGGACAATATTCCCGTCATCGATATCAAATAACAATAACAATATCTATGAGTGCAGTTCAAACTACAAAGATGTCCAATTTCCGTTGGGTCATCTGTGCGTTGCTCTTTTTGGCAACCACCATTAACTACATGGACCGTCAGGTCCTGTCACTAACCTGGAAGGACTTTATTGCTCCTGAGTTCCACTGGACCGATGGCGACTACGGTACCATTACCGGTATGTTCTCGCTGTTCTATGCCATTGCCAACCTCTTCGCTGGTAAGTTCATCGACTGGATGGGCACCAAGAAGGGTTACCTCATCGCCATCTTCGTATGGTCGCTGGGTGCCGTGCTTCATGCAGGCTGCGGCTGGGTGGCTATGACGATTGAGGGCTATGACTCCATCGAGGCGCTGCGTCTGGTGCAGGCTGGCAGCGACGCCGCTGTGGCCATTGCCACCATTTCGGTATGGCTCTTCCTCTCGTGCCGTCTGATTCTGGCTGTCGGTGAGGCTGGTAACTTCCCTGCTGCCATCAAGGCTACTGCCGAGTACTTCCCCAAGAAGGACCGTGCCTTCTCTACCTCTATCTTCAATAGCGGTGCCTCTGTGGGTGCGCTGGCAGCTCCTGCCACTATTCCCCTCTTGGCTCGTGCTTGGGGTTGGGAGATGGCTTTCATCATCATCGGTGCCTTAGGTTTCATCTGGATGGGTCTGTGGACGTGGCTCTACGACAAACCCGCTAAGAATCCGCGTGTCAATCAGGCCGAACTCAACTACATCGAGCAGGACAACGACATTGCCGAGTCGCAGAATCGCGACAATACGAAGGAAGAGAAGACTATCCCGTTCTTCAAGTGCTTCACCTACAAGCAGACGTGGTCGTTCCTCGTGGGTAAGTTCATGACCGACGGTGTGTGGTGGTTCTTCCTGTTCTGGGCACCGGCATACTTCAGCGACCAGTACGGCTATACCTCCGACTCGGCTATGGGTATCGCCCTTATCTTCACGCTTTATGCCATTGTGACCATCCTGTCTATCGGTGGTGGCTATCTGCCCACCTACTTTGTCGATAAGAAGGGCATGAATCCTTATCTGGGCCGCATGCGTGCCATGTTCATCTTCGCCTGCTTCCCCGTATTAGGTCTGTTTGCTCAGCCTATGGGAGCCTACAGCGCTTGGTGGCCTGCCATTCTGATTGGTCTGCTTGGTGCTGGTCACCAGGCTTGGTCAGCCAACCTCTTCTCTACCATTGGCGACATGTTCCCCAAGTCTACCATCGGTACCATCGTAGGTCTGGGCACCATGGCTGGCGGTATCGGCTCTATGTCCATCAACCTGGGTTCTGGCCGCTTCTTCGACTGGGCTGCCGCTCAGGGCTCTGCCTTCCAGTTCTTCGGTTTCGAGGGTAAGCCCGCTGCCTATATGGTCGTGTTCTGCATCTGCGCCGTGGCTTACCTCATTGGCTGGTGCATCATGAAGGCTCTTGTACCCAAGTACAAGCCCATTGAGTTGGAAGACTAAACCTCTGACATGTTAAAATTCTCGCGTCATTTTTATCGCGAAAATTCCTTTAAAATTCCCAAAAGACGGCTCTTTTGGGAATTTTAATTGTCTTAATAACATTTAATACAAGATTAACACACATTGTTAACAAATATAAAATATAGGCAAATAATTATCGTTTTATTTGGTCATTTATTTAAAAACTCTTAACTTTGCCGCCACTACGAACAAAAAACAGAAGTTACAAGATGTCCCAAGGTAGATTAAAATACCTTATATTCGTGTGGCTGTTTGCATCTACTATGATGATGTATGCACAAAACGAGGAAAAGGGAGCTCGAAGAATACAAGCGATGAGGGAGTCGAACCCCGTCAATCAGAAGCTCTTGGAAAATAGGAGTCGCGTTGATACGCTTACCCTCCTAGACCGAATTGCTGTGCGTACAAATACCGTAGACTGGATGCTGCTTATCCCCAGTATTGGCGCCGAGTTCGACGTCAAGCCAGTCACTTGGAACCGCTGGACGGTGGGCTTCAATGTGCGTGGCAATCCCCAGACTTCACATACCTTTACTCATGGCGTGGTGTTCAATATGTTCGAAGCACGCGTCGAGGCCCGTCAGTACTGGCGTGCCCGTCAGATTGACCGTGCTCGCAACGCCCGTCTGAAGGACCAACCTCATAAGCATATCTGGGATAAAGCTATCTCGATACGTCGTAGTCGCGTCAAACATCCTATGTGGACGTGGTATCGAGGGCTTTATGCCGGCTATGGCAAGTATTCTTTTCTCTTTGGTAGTCAGGGCCATCAGGGCACTGCCATTGTCGGTGGCATTACCTATGGCTTTGTGCTGCCTATGTTTGGTCTGCCCAGCGGTAACACCATCGACCTTGAGTTTGGTATCTGTGGTGGCGTGGTCTATTACAAGGACGACGTCTACATCCATGATCGCGAGAGCGACTGCTATCCCATCATCGAGAGCAAGCCTGCGGCTATTCTGCCTATGATAGACGACATCCGTGTGGGCCTCGTCTATCGTCTGGGCCGTGCTCCCGTGCTGAGCAAGTACCGCTACCGTCGCGATGTCGACGTGGCCTACGACGACCGTCTCACAGCCCGTCACGACCGCCGTGTCTTTGTGCGCGACTCTACCAAGAACTATCGTCGTGATTATGACCAGATCTTTGGTAAGTTTTGGCACATCTACGACTCCATTGCTGCAGCTGACAATGCCCGTAAGACCATCAACATCAACGACCTGAAGATGCCTGATGACGAAGCCGACGACGCCAAGAAGGCGAAGAAGAGCAAGGAGCGTCTGGAAAAGAGCCTGAAGAAGCTCCAGAAAGCCGAGGCCAAAGAGGCTAAGGAGGCTAAGAAGGGTAAGGAGCCTAAAGAGGCGAAGGAACCCAAGCCCAAGAAGCAAAAGAAGGGCAAAGAATCCACTGTGCCTAGCGGTTCGGCCGCTGGCACCGACGGCGCAGCCCCCGGGACTGTCCCATCTGTGGGCAGCGAAGCGTACTACAGGGGGACTGTCCCGTATATGCTAGGAAAGGAGGTGGCCTCATGATGACCCTCCGCTCCTTCCTCCTATGCTGTGTTTCCAACGCAGTCTTGGCCCTGCTCCTTGTGGCTTGCACCGACCCAGGCCTCTGCTATGAGACCGACCACCCCCATAGTGGTGGCGTCTATATTAGCTACGAGTGGCCCGAAGGCTTCCCGCTCGACTCGTTGAATCACGACTCCATGCAGGTGGTGGCTGTCCGTCTCATTAACCACAGCAAGCACGGCATGATGGTACAGTCGTTGAGCCCCAATCATGGTCGTTATTTCTATAATGCTCCTGGCTACGTAGAGCAGTGGATTGACTCGTCGAAGCTGCCGAAGCCTGACACGACGTCCATTTTCGACCCAGCTGATAAAAACGTTGTAACAGATCCGTATGAGACCCATAATGGTGGCATTGGTCCTGAGCCCATACCTGAGCCCGAGGATACCACCGATACTGAAGAAGAACCAGTACCGTTGACGCCTTATAATACAGAGGTCGACCACTTCAAGCTGGGTAATGGCACCTACAAGTTCTTTACCATGCCTACTGAGGCAAGTGAGGTTGTTTATACCAACTTTTATGACTACTTGGCTTCGCCTGGTGACGGCATACAGGCAAGTGACGTCCGTGTGGCCTATCGCAGTTATACGGCTTCCGACTCTACGCTGCAGCAGATTGGTGGTGGCACGTGGGCCGACTATAATCCGGCCTTCGAATTCATCCAGCCTAACTTCAAGCCTATCATGGTGGATTCTATCGACTATACGAATGTCGATGCGGGCTATCGCACCATGTTGACCTTCCATCCCCGTCCGCTGACGCAGAATATCGATATCTACTTCACCATCCGTAAGGATATAAAGGAAGTCCCATTCGTCATTGACGATGTATGGGCCGAGATATCTGGCATTCCCAGCCGCGCCAACTTGTTCAGTGGACACCTGTATCTGGCTAAGACGCGCAAGATGCGCTTCAATACCGAGTTCATCGATGCCAACGGCCAGCCCAAGGCTGATACCGAGACTTCCGACAGTGTTCGCGTGCATGGCAACATCGACGTGCTCACCATTATGAACGCCGCTGGTCCTCAGTATGCTACAGGCCCTGGCATTCTGCAGCTCCGTATCAGGGCACATGCCGAAGTGAAGGGTGACGATGGCAAGCCTGTGAAGCGATATGTCTATCTGCAGGCCAAGACCAATCTGTATAACGACCTGATGCGTGCCAAGCTCATTACCTACGACCGCGATTTGCAGTGGGCTGTCAAGAGCCGTGACCACGCTGTGCTCGACCTTTCGACCTATTACACCATCTATGGTAGCGCTATTCTCAACAAGTCGCAGAACATTGGTGGTATTGATGTTTGGTTGGAGACGGGCGACGAAAGTGACAATCAATTAGAATTATGATATATTGTAATGAAATATAACTTCCGACATATCATGGCGATAGCCGCATTTGCGTTGCTCACGTTGACGAGCTGCGCAGGCGAGTCGTATCCAGGCTTGGAGTACGATCGGACTGTGTCGGAAGACATTATTAATAACGAAAGTGGCTTGAACACTCCCTATGGTGTGCCCATTGAGGTATATGTCAGCCCTCAGCGCTTTGTCACGACGAGCACACGTGGCTTGGGTCCGTTCATTGTGCCTGACTCTATGGAAACTATCAGCACTGAAGACTCTATACGCTATAGTAATCGCTACGTCAAGTCGCTGTTCTACACCTTTGCTTTCCGCGATACCCCAGACGATCAGGGCGCATTGACCTATCTGCCTGACTTCACCAAGCATAGCAACGACAAGAACGACGGCAAGGTGAACTGTCTGGTAGATGCTGGCGACAAGCCTTACGGTATGCCTGGTATGCTGGATTCCGACCGCTCAGGTCGCATCCACATGAAGCGTGAAGGCTTCCGTATGGACACGACCATGTATTATGGTGACCGCAGTAAGGATGTAGGCTATAATTTCTTTGTTTACTATGTGGACGATATGCCGCTGGAGGGCCGTATGCATCGCGACGATACAGGTGTCTGGTACGATGTTGATCTGGACGGTACGCGCGACATTATGGCGGGTACAGCCCCCTTACTGACCCCGGAAGTGCTCGATACGGCCTATGCTGAGATTTCCAGGAATCTGACGCGTGAGGAGCGCGACCATATCCTGAATGTAGGTAATTATAGCGACTTTGCTGCCCAACGAGGCATTCATCCTTATGTAACCCTGAAGCATCAGTTGGCGCGTCTGCGTTTCTGGGCCTATCCTGCTGACCGCAGTTGTGACTCTGTGTTCATAGAGAGCATTGAGATTGAAGGTAAGTTTGGTGGTAAACTCTACGTAGCAGCTCCTAATCGGGAGACCATTGGATTTCGCATGGATACTACACGCACATGGAGGCCATTGCATGAGGTCCACCCAACGAAACATCGCGACAGTTTGGGCGTAACGCCTTTAATATTGCCTCTCGATACTCTGCGTAACCATGTGTCGTGGATAGATGGCAAGTCAGATGTCGATTGGATCAAGAACGAACCTACCATCGTTGGTGCTGATATGATGGTGCCTGAGGATAGCATACTGATGATGCAGCTTGTTTATCGACAGATATTAAACAATATTGACCCCCAAACAGGGCAGAATAGTATTAACAGGGTGAAAGCAACTTACAGGCTGCCAGCGCCTCAGGTTGCAATCAATTTTGATGAAGGACGTAAACGGTATCTATATAGGCCGGGTTATGTTTATAACATCAATATTGGTGTTTTTGGACTCCGCCAGGCAGAGGTAAATGTTAGCCTTGGTGGATGGATGGATGGTGGTACTATTGAGATTAGTGATGAAGATGAAATAAATTATATTGAATAGATAATGAGAACGCGAATAAAAAATATCCACAATGCGTGGTATGAAATAGAGAACAAACATTTTTATTTATTAACCCTTTTTATTAACTTAAAATTTTAAGCTTATGAACAAAAAGTTTTATTTTGCACTTGCACTGACAGCTGGGCTGTTCGCAAGTTGTTCGAGTGATGACATTTCTCAGGCTCCAAGTCTGGGTGGTCAGGAAGGTAATCCAGACGGAGCTATCAATCTGTCTATTGCTAATGCTTCGCAGGGTGCAACCCGTGGTACTGGTACTGTTGGCTCAACAACTGCTGCTGATCCTCAGTGGGCTGGTCAGAAGGTAAAAATCTACATGCTGAAGACTGGTACGCTCGATCAGGCTTACGAGCTGAAGGACGATGGTACCGAAGATCTCACAAAGCCTTTGTTCGAAAACCAGGAGATGGTTGTAGAGCAGAACAATGCAGCTTTGATTCTTGACATCGCCGCTGATGCAGAAGATGCTAGTTGGAAGGACCGTACCGTTCATAGTAAGTACTTCCCTGGCAGTGGCGTTTATGACTTCTGGGGCTATCGTACAGATGGTGCAGAAAAAGCAGCTCCTGCTGACGGTGCTACAGCTAAGACGATTGCTTTCGAGATTGATGGTTCTCAGGACCTGATGTCAGGTAAGGCTACCCCGCTTACAAAAGATGATGGTTCAGCCGCAGCAGCTACAGATTATGGTTATTGGAATGCAGGTAAAACTAAGGTGTATGGTACATACGGAGGGGCTAATGTTGAAGTAGATCCTGCAAAGCTTTATTCTGCCTACTCAGCTCGTCGTGAGATTGACCCCGTGCTGCACTTCTCGCACCGCTTGGCCCGCTTCACTTTCCAAGTGAAGGGTGCAAATGCAGGTTGCTGTATTGTTGAAGGTGAGACTGATCCCGACAAGATTGCTGAAGCAATTAATGTTACTGGTATCACTGTTAAGGATGCAAAGTATAAGGGTGACTTAGTTATCGCTTATACTGGTGCTGCAGCTCCCGATCCCATCACTTGGGATGCAGACGTTAAGGATCTCGCACTGAAGCAGCGTGTTCAGAAGGTTGTTACGCCTGCTACTGGTTCATTCTATGGTTTGAAGGTTGTCCGTGGTGCTGACGATGCAGGTGGTGATCCCACTTACAGCTATACTGTTGCTACTGCCGTTGCACCCGCTGCACCGGCCACTCCAAATGCTCTGAAGGTCAACGGCGCCACAATTACTGATGACATGGAAGTTTATGACGGATATGGCACTGACGCTAATACCAATTTGCCTAATGATAATCCAACAACTATTGCTGCCATCAAGGCTACTTTAGCTGCTGGCGCTGCAAATACCGAGAGTGCAGTGTACTATCGTTATTTCCCCACCACACCTGTTGTACCTTCAATAGATCCTGCTGATATTGACCTGACTGCTGATCTCGTTGCTTTGCAACCAGTACAGCCTATCAAGGACGCTGGTGGCACACCTCAGAAAACCAAAGTTGGTGAAGCTTTGCTGCTTCCAGCCGATGTTAACGAGTACAAGATTGTGTTGTCTCTCCGTCAGCAGCTCAAGGATACTGAGAAGACTGTGGTAGATGCTAATGGTCATGTGATTTACGTTGATGATCCTGCAGGTCCTACTACGTATTATCTGTATAGCGCAGGACAGGCTGCTGGCGCAGGAACACCAGCTGTACATGATGCTGCTGTAGCATATGCTGATGACGCTACCTATAATGCTGCTATTGCTGCTGATGCTACAGCTAGTGCGCAGACAGGTGTCGCTACTGCTGCTGATGCTGAAGCTGCAGCTGAATTGTTGGCAATCGGTCATTACTACTTCCCCAATACAACTGCTGGTGTAGGCGGATGGTTTGTTAATGTTACCGCTGGTTACATTGCTGGTGCGGCTGCTGTTGCTGCTCACTACTATGACAAAGCAAATGCTGCTACTCACATGACTACTGCTGCTCAGCAGATTGCTGTGGCTGACGTAGAGGCTGCTGGTTCTACAACTTACTTTAAGTGGGTTGAAAAGACTACAACAGTGAAGAATATGACAGTTAAGCAGACCATTAAGCTGCCTGAAGATCCCGCCACTGGCACACCGATGGCATTTACCCCTGGTAAGAGCTATAATGTTGTGATTACTGTCAATGGCTTTGAGGAGATTGGTGGTGATGGCACTCCAACTCAGCCTAAGGTTGACAGCTACGTAGAGTACGAGGGTGGCGACATCAATCTTGATGACAATACCGAGGAGTAATCTCAGTCTTAATCACAAAGGGACTGTCCCTCTTTGAGGTTTAATCCCTAAATAAACTGAGGGTGTAGAGCCAAGTGCTTTACACCCTCAGTCATTGTGTTAGCCGACAAACAAACCAAGCCGAAAGAAAGGAATTGGGGTCGGTTCCGAGTGATCCACTTTTTGCGCCATTTCTTTTGTTAATTCCTTTCTTTTTTGTACTTTTGCATCTTGAATTAAGGAAGAAATTGGGGTCGGTTCCGGGTGATCCGGGTGATCCACTTTTTGCGTCATTTCTTTTGTTATTTCCTTTCTTTTTTGTACTTTTGCATCTTGAATCAAGAAAAATGGTTTGATGCCTCGTCGTCTTCGCGAACATAGTGGAACTGGAATATATCATGTAATGCTTCGTGGTATTAACCGTCAGGACATTTTTGAGTGCCCTGATGACTATCTTCAGTTTATGCGTATTCTTGAGCACTTAGTATGCAGACATGAAGAGGGTGGGGCGGTACTTCCACCGTTATGTACCATATATGCATACTGCTTGATGAACAATCATGTGCATCTCCTGATTCGTGAGCGTGAAGAGAATATCAGTGAGATAATGAAGCGGGTAGGTGTCTCTTATGTCCGCTATTATAATGGTAAGTATGAGCGGAAGGGACCTTTGTTTGAAGACCGCTTCCGAAGTGAGGCAGTAAATTCCATAGAGTATTTTATGACGCTGCTTCGTTATATTCACCAGAATCCTGTGAAGTCTGGTCTTGTTAGGGAGGTTCGTGACTATCAGTGGAGCAGTTGGTCGGAATATGAAGGGCAGTCGGGACACCCTGTGATTTGTGATACTTATTCTGTACTGAAACGGCTAGAAACGGAGAACGTGTATGAGTGGGTAACAATGCCCGTGAATGACGATTGTATTCTCGATGTCGATTCTAAAACAAATTCTGTTATCACGGACGATGAGTTGAAATCGTATATTGTTGGGATGACTGGCTTGTTAACATCGCAAGACATCTCTGCGCTACCGAAGCCGGAACGAAACAGAATTATTAAAGACTTGCGCAATTATGGTGCCAGTGTCAGACAGATAGCTCGTGTCACTGGTGTCGCATATGGGGTAGTATATAGGATAGACAAAAAGTCCTAAAAGTGGATCACCCGGAACCGACCCCAATTTTCAAGTCACCTAAAACAGAGAAATTCCTACTACTTTGTAGTAGTACGTGCATTTTTTCTTCGAAAAATTTGGTGGTTTCATAGAAAATGCTTATCTTTGCAGCCAAGAGTATTATTGCTAATTGTGAATCGATATGAAAAAGTATTTGTTTATTATAGGAATGACGGCCATGATGATGGCAAGTTGTTCTTCAGATGACGGAACATCGGCAAATGTTCAGAACGATGGTGTTGACGGCCTGGACATTACCGCCTTGAATAGTGACGTGCCCATCACGTTCGGTGTTATCAATGGTGAGGCTTCATCTACTCGTGGTACAATCCTGAGCGACGAGCTAAAGGCCGATAATGTTGGTATTTTTATGCTTGCAAGAAGTAAACGTACTACATGGGCTCCTAACTGGCTCAGCGATAATGAAGTGAACAGGCGTTTGAATGTATGGCTTGATAATGTCGCTGCAAACATTGTGTATGAAGATGCCGTTCATTTGTCAAAATTTGTGTGGACTGATAAAACCCAAGAGCATTTCTATCCGTCTGTACAACGTTATTCCTACGATTTTATAGGGTATTATCCTCGTTCTGAAAATATAGAGTATACAACGATGAGTGGTACAAACTACCAAGTGATACATGCCTTTATTGATATTGACGGATCTGATGACATTTTGTATTCGCATGCTACATTGCCTGCCAATAAGGAAAAAGCATATAGTAGTGATTATTTCAAGGAAGATGCTGCCCCAGAGACACCCCATTTCCAGTTCTCTCATAAGTTGGCTCGCATGCAGTTCAAGATAAGGCTGACGAGTGATGCGGCATCAGTTGGTAACTTCTATGTAGATGATATTTATTTGGAAGATATGAGCTACAAGATGAAGCTTCAGATAGCTTATAAGGGACCATTAAAGTCTAATGGAACAGTAGATATTAATGGAGGTGCCTTGTATGTTGTTGATGCTGCTAATGAGAAAAAGGACTTCCATTTGAAGACTATCAATAACACGGCCATTGCCGATGAGAACTACTTGCTGTCTGATGTAGCGCAACCCGTTGGTGATGCTATTATGTTCTTCCCAAGCAGTAACACTTTGTCACTGAGAGTGATACTTCGTGACGATAATGGTTCGCGCTATTCTCCAACAAACGCTATCAAGATTACAGCACCTGAAGGAGGTTGGAAGGCTGGTGTTACTTATCCAATGAGTATAAAGCTGGCTGATCCTGTCAAGGTAACTGCTACTGCAAATCTTCTCGATTTTGATAATAGCGTTGCTGAAAGAGAGTTTGAAGATACCAACGAGTAATCTCAATGAAGATTTCAAAAATTGTAAAAACCAGAGGGTGTAGGGCTTGAAGTGAACCCCAGAAGTTGGACAGAATACTTCTGGGGTTCATTATGTAGAAATTGGGGGCGGTTCCGAGTGATCCGCTTTTTGCGTCATTTCTTTGGATGGCAGGGGACAGGTACCTGACATCTGATTTAATCCCTTGAACTAAACTGAGGGTGTAAGGCCAAGTGCTTTACACCCTCAGTTCGTTATACGATGTGCGATTGATATCCTTGAGTGTCAAAGATAAAAACAAGAATTACCGCTTAACGCAAAATACTCACCGCTTAATTATGAATACTCCGTACTTATTTTCAAATACTCTGTACTTTTTTTCAAATACTCCGTACTTATTGCGCAGCAAGCTTGCTGAAAAATATTCTGCCTTTTATTTGGAATTTCATTCACTTCTTCGTATCTTTGCAGCGTGAAATAAAATTAATAAAGAAGATGGAGGCAAAAACGAAGATTATTTCGACGAGAAGAAGACTCTCTAAGACATGGAGAACGGCTGTTGCCAACAAGTGGATGATAGAACTTGTTGACCCTGAACTGCAAGCGCAGTGCAAGAGTTACAAGGACGGTAAGAAAATCATTAATCCATGAGGCTACTTTTAGACACTTGTGCGGTTATTGACTTGCTGACAGACCCAGAAAATCTAGGGTCAGGTGCCATGGATTTGGTAAGTGATCCAAGCAATATGCTATATGCTAGTTTTGAAACCTTACGTGAGTTGATAGTTCATTTTAATAACAAGAAACTCCTATCAAAACAATGGGTGTCTGCACAGGAAATGGTAGACTATGTTGAGAATGACCTTGAGATAGAATTTCTTCCTCTTCGCTCACGTGTTGGGTATACATACGCTAATCTACGATTAAACATTGAACAGAACCATCAAGACCCCAGCGATCATGTCATAATCTCACATGCTATTACCGAGCATATTACGCTGCTGTCTAGTGATACCCGTTTTTGGTATTATAGAAATCAAGGACTTGATTTAATAGAGTACTAGCATTTAGGAGAAATTGGGGTCGGTTCCGAGTGATCCACTTTTTTGGGGGGTAATTCCATATCCTAGGCATACTCTAGGCTGCTTTTAGGTTGCTTCTAGGCATACTCTAGGCTGCTTCTATGCATACTCTAGGCTGCTTCTAGGCTTACTCATGAGTATGGCTAGAGTATGGGCGAAGCGAGAGAAGTGCGACGCTGGTAGCAGGATGAAACCCTAATTATCCTAATAATCTTTTTTGAGATGGTAGAAAGAAATTCGCATACTTGGAATAATTCCGTTCAGAAAGATGATGGAAAGAAATTGGAATAATTAGAATAATTATATCCAGAAATGCAAATTAATTGGTTTTTATTTGGCCTGAAAATATAAAAAAAGACGGGAATATTTGGAGGTATAAAATTTTATACTTATATTTGCACTCAAAAAGGAGTGTATGTTGGAATAGAATTATGGAAGCTATTAAGAATTTATGGTTTGAAGGAAACCGAATTTATGTGAAGACTACGGAGGGGCGTCTGCTGAGTAGACCATTAGAGGCCTATCCTGAGTTGCCAGAGGCTTCTGCTGAACAACGCAGCGACTACAGCCTTGAGGATGATGGCATGGCTGTCAGATGGGAGCCTATTGATGTTGATATGCATATTTCGAGCTTTTATGAGACTTCTGAGCCCAACGCTGAGAATGAGGTAGCTGCAATGTTCCATCGTTTCCCGTGGCTGAATGTTTCGGAGGTGGCCCGCTACTTGAATATCAACAAGAGCCTGTTGGCAAGATACATCTATGGCATCTCGAAACCCAGTGCCAATAGGTTGCAGGAGATTCGTGAGGCTTTCCACTATTTCGGCCGCGAGTTACAAAGTGCATAAGTGGAATGTGTCCTAGATGTGTCAAGGGATAGCCCCCTGAGTCAATTATCCAATTCTCACATACGTCATGATAGACCACCACAGGTCTATCTATGACTATATGTTCCTATTTATAGGAATATAGTCTATATAAAGCAACTATCGGTAAATTCCGAATCTCCATATCATTTGCAGAGGTAAAAAACAGTAAATTCGACTCGAATTCTGCGTAAATTCAACCCGAATTCTGCGTGAATTCAAGTCGTTTTCTGCGTGCAAACTATTCGGAGCTCAATGTGACAGAAATGACAGAGGGACTTGTTACTAAGAGATGATGGAAAGAAATGAGAATAATTGGAATAATTACGTTCAGAAATGCAAATAAATAGGAATTTATTTGGTATTTTATTCGCTTATTCGTAACTTTGACCCTTGGTCAAGATAGGCTTCATCTCGAAAATATACAAATAAATTGAGATTTATTTGGTATTTTGCTCGATTTGCACTATCTTTGCAGCGGTTTGGTAAAAAGTAAGGATTATGGCAACAATTACGTTAAGTACGGCTGCATATAATGATGCAAAAGTTTACGCAGAAAAACACAATCTGAGTGTTGATGAGTTTGTTGTGATGTTGATTGACAAATTCACAAGGGCAAAGAAAAATAGGAAGCAGTTTGAAATGTTACCTGTTGAAGAACTTGAACAGGAATTGCAAGATATATTGAATATGCCTAGAACAGGTAAGGTTGATGCGAACGATATAAATGGTGAAGAAGCTCGAATGGAGTATTATAAGGAGAAATATATGCTATGAAAGTTTTTTTAGACACCAATATCCTTATTGACTTTATTGCTCTTAGGGAGAATTTCTATCAGGCATCAGCAAACTTAATACATTTAGGAATTAAAGGCGAAGTGGAATTGTATACCACTCCTTTGACGTATGCAACCTGTGTTTTTGTAGCAAGGAAAGTTTTGGGCTATGAAGGTGCTGTTAAGGCAATGCAGATATTGGACAATTATTTGAAGGTAACAACTATGGATGGTTCTCAATGTCATAATGCGTTGTTTTCTACAATGCCAGACTTTGAGGATATGCTGCAATTTGAATCAGCCTATGCTGCAGGTTGTGATGTTATTGTTACACGGAACAAGAAGCATTTCCCCCAAGATGTAATCCAGGTGTTAGACACATTAGAATTCTTTGATAGTTATTGGTCAGAGGAAAGCTGACGTGAGTCCTGACAGACATGAAAATGTCTCTTTTACTTCTTTTCTCTGCGCCAGAGAAAAGGAGGAGGAAAGATACTTTCGTTCAGAAATGCAAATAAATGGAGAATTATTTGTTTTTTTATTCGCTTATTCGTAACTTTGCAGGCGAAAAACAACTTTATAGATTTAGACTATGACAGTAACAGTATGGGAGAGCCTCCCCGTAGAGGTAAGGAAATATCTGGTGCAGAAGAGGATTGAGGCTGCAAAAAGGACTCAAGGTACTGCAACTGTTGAGAAGTATGGTGTCTATATGAAGGCCTGATGAGAATTCTTATAGATACTTGTATTTACATTCATTATACAGTCGACCAAAGTCAGTTGTCTAAGGATGTATTGGCATTGTTGGAAGATTATGATAATACTATTTGCGTTAGTTCTGAAACTCCACGAGAACTGATCATTCAATTTAATAATGGTAAGGCTGTATCCAAATATTGGAAGAGCGCTCGTGATATGGTGGATGCTATTCAGAGGGATTACTTTATCAATATTCTTCCTTTGAAAGAGGAACACATGAAGACATATGCTGAGTTGGAGCTGAATACGGCTCAAGACCATAAAGACCCTTCTGACCATGTAATCATAGCCCATGCCATTACCGAACATCTGCCCTTGATTTCTGACGATAGTAAATTTGAGTTCTATCGTAAACAGGGCCTTGATCTCATTTTAAACAAGAAATAACTTATCGCGTCGTCCCGCGATACCAAAACATAAAAAATATCGTCGGCGTGCTGCGATATTTTTTTTCAGCTTCCCCATATAGGGGGAAGTGGGATAGGGGTGGATGTCTCTTTTACTTCTTTTCTCTGCGCCAGAGAAAAGGAGAGAATGGGGCCTGGGGGTATCCCCCAGTAGAATCAACTCCACCATCTCCACCCCTTTTTGAAAAATATGCAGCTCGTTATTCCAATAACTCATACCGTTATTCCAATTACTTGCGCAGTTATGTCAATAGCAAGCGTAGTTGTTGGAGTAGGAAGTGCAGTCACTTAACGTGCGATATCCAAGCGGTTGACGAGCGATAAGCAGAAGGCTCGCTTGCTTATCGCTTAAAGGGCAGAAGCGATAAGCTCATAGGCCATAAGCGATAAGCGCGTGAGGTGCGAGCGATATCCTCGATCATTCGGAACCGACCCCGAGAAATTGGGGTCGGTTCCGAGTGATCCACTTTTTGCGTCATTTCTTTTGTTATTTCCTTCCTTTTTTGTACTTTTGCATCTTGAATCAAGAAAAATGGTTTGATGCCTCGTTGTCTTCGCGAACATAGTGGAACTGGAATATATCATGTAATGCTTCGTGAAAGAAATTGGGGTCGGTTCCGAGTGATCTAGGTTTGATATTAACAAATAAAAAGAAAAGGAATTGATTATGGGAGTTTACATTGGTTTTTTTGTAATTGCAGTACCCTGCATTATATTCATTCTCTATTGTCTTACCCCGAAAGGAAAGCATTGGTTGAGAATGAATGGGATGCTATGAACAAGGATGGCAGGGGACAGGTACCTGACATCTGATTTAATCCCTTGAACTAAACTGAGGGTGTAAGGCCAAGTGCTTTACACCCTCAGTTAGTATATTCGTTTTAAATCGTTAGTTCTATAAGTTTGTAGTACAAATCAAAAATATCCCCCTTGGATCATCCGGAACCGACCCCAATTTTCTACACCCCATTTTGTCCTTTTCTTTGGCGCAAAGAAAAGAACTAAAAGAAACATCCACCTATCCTAAATCCTTCCCTATATGGAAGGAATAAAATAAAAAGTCGCAGCAGCCACGACTTTTTCTATGTTTTGGTAAGGCGGGACGACGCCTTGTCTTTTTCTATGGCTGGCGCTTTGACAAGGGTCGGCACATTGATTCTGCGCTAACGTATCGCGAATCGATGATGAACAAGAACATCGGGATTATGAAAAAGAATTTAAAAAGTTATATGAAAATTTGTATAGTACGAATAAAAGTACTACCTTTGCATTGATTATATGTACACATAAGGTAATGAAAAGAATAATAGAACTAACTTAAAATACGATTATGGCAGTAATGACATTGAAAGCAACGCAGCAAGAAACGGTAAAGGCAAAGTTGGCAGATATCTTGATGCATGTGTCCTGGGGAGATATTTCCAGAGAGTATTTTGGTAAGTCGGGTTCATGGCTGTATCATAAGCTGAATGGAATAGATGGAAATAAGAAGATTACGGACTTCACCCTTGAAGAACGTTATCAGTTGAAGGGTGCTTTAATTGATTTGTCTGAACGTATCCGTCGAGCTGCAGACAGCATTGACTAAACTAGTTGAGGGTGCCAAGCTACGAGCCAGGCACCCTCAGTCTTTTGCGCCAGCCGATAACAAAGCAAGGCGTCGTCCCGCCTTACCAAAACATCTGGATAATAGCGGGCTCGCTATTATCCGGTAGTCTTCCCATATAGGGGAAGATTTAGATGGGGTGGATGTCTCTTTTACTTCTTTTCTCTGCGCCAGAGAAAAGGAGGAGGAAAGATACTTTCGCTCAAAAATGCAAATAAATAAAAATTTATTTGGTATTTTATTCGCTTATTCGTATCTTTGCAAGCAATATTGAGACAATAACGATGAAAAGAAAGATACTACTGGCTGTGATGCTGACATTTTTAACCGTTACGACAGCTCGTGCGCAGATGTTTGCAGTAAGCACTGAGGCGACTAGCGATCTGCTGATGGCACCGTCGGTGGGCTTCGAGCTGGTGACGGGAAACTATACGTCAGTATCGCTGAACGGACTGTTCTGTCAGGGCTGTCTGCTGGGCAAGGACATCAAGATCAGTGCCCTGCAGCCCGAATACCGCTACTACTTCTCAGGACGTCCTATCAACAAATGGTTTGTGGGCGTTGGTGCGCTGGGCGCGCTGTTCGACATCACATGGAAGGACAAGGTGTACGACGGCTATGCGTTGGGCTTGGGCCTGACGTATGGTTACGTGATTAACCTGAACAAGCACTGGAGTGTGGACATCCACAGTGGTTTCGGCTTCGTGTACTACAAGCGCAAGGAGTATTTCATGCACGACAATTACGATACATATTATACCGTGGACGGACAACAACAGGCTAATGCAAAGGGCTACTACCTGATGCCTACACGTATTGGCGTGAGTGTGACGTACCTGATAAGGTGATGGTTAACGGTTATTGGTTAATGATGATGAAGAAGATACTAGCGATACTGCTGCTGATGATTCCCCTGGCCATCATGGCACAGGAGGAAGGATCGGATATGATGCAGGTAAGAGGAAATATTAAGTTTGTCAACGAGTCGAACGAAAAGGTAAAGGCGCCAGGCAAGCTGCTTTATTCAGCCTTGAACCGTAATGCGGCTCACGAGGCTGCCAACAAGTTTAAGGAGGCTTTTAAGATAGCTGACGAAGGGCAGAAGGCCTTGAGGGTTGATGCGCTGATTGACGAATACGGCATCAGAGGTAAGAGTGCCAACGGATCGTTCAGACGCAATTTGTTGCCAGATATGTCGATTATTTTCGTGGATGACGAGGATGAAGATGTGCTGGTGCTTGACATCGTGAAAGGCCAGACGCAATACAAGGATATTGTGATGAAGGTGAAGCGCATCAAGGAAATTGAGTCGATTGGTAAGGCCCGCGATGTGGCTATTGCCGTGGCTTCATCGGACGATGCCGATGACGGTAATGCCCGCTTTAACGTCAAAATATATATCCCTGCCGGAACAGCACGCACGGACTCGCGACTGATTATCCAGACCTTTGCAGTGGACTGCCAGACGGAGGATACGCTGGACCACTGTGATGCCTTGGTGTACGAGGGTGAACAGTATCACCAGATGCAGGAACGCCGTATGGCTTTCAACTACATGAAGAACGACCGTCTGGCCAAATTCTACCGTACGAATGCCATCCTCGACGAGAGCGAACCGTTCCGTCTGGACACAACCATTATATGGCCTAAGCCTTCGACGATGAAGGATAAGGTTTTCCGAGGTCCGTTTGTAGTTGCCTTCGAGGACTATCATCACCCTTACTATTTTGACGAGCAGGAAGGCACCTGCCTGATTCGCCGGCCGTTTAAGTTCCTTGACTTCAAGGCGGCTTTGGAGGATATTGAACTGACCGAAGAGTTTTTTGTGCAGGCTGACGAGCAGATACAGGATAAAAACACCCGACTTGACTTGCGATTCGAGATGGGTACCAGTACGCTGATAGCCGACTCGGCGAATGCCGCTGAGCAGAGCCGACTGCTGAGGGAACTTGGCTCGTATGGCAATAACCTGCTGCAGCTGACTATTATGGGTGCCGCGTCGCCTGACGGTTCGATGAAACGTAACCAGGAACTGGCTCAGCAACGTGCCAACGTGGCCCGCCAGATGCTGAAAGGCGGACTGGCCGTGACACCGTCAATCAGCGTGAAGGTGTATACATGGGCAGATGTGGTGACACAACTGAAGGAACAGGCTCGTACGGAACAGGCTGATCAGGTTCAGGCCATCATTGACGGTGGTGGAGACGATATGGGGTTGACTTCCAAAATGAAGGCACTGCCTTTCTATTCGCTGGATATAGAGCCTATTCTGACCCGCATGCGCGCCATGTCGGCCAGATACAAATACCGTCAGCAGCGTGTGTTGACGCCTGAAGAGTGTGTCGAGGAGTTCCATAAGTATAAGAAAGCCTATTGGGAAGGCACGAAACATTTCTCGGCAGGTGACTTCTACCATCTCTATGAGATTCTGGAAGACAGCCTGGAACTGGATACACTGACGCAAATCGCCTATCGTGAGATTAGCAGCGAGATGGACTATGAGATTGAGAATGCCATGGCTCCATACGTCTGCAACCGGATGGCCATGATTCAGATTAAGCGCGGTTATGCCAATGTAGAGACACTGCGCCCCTTCATCGACTTGAAACGCTATGGCAACGGTACGGTTGGTATTAGCGGTAACGGCAAGGAAGTCAAACGTTGGACGGCTACCCGTGGCAATGTGACATGGAACAGAAAGGAGATTATTGCCAACCAGGCAGCGGCCTACTATATGGAGCAGAAACAGGATACGGCACTCTTCCTGATAGGCTGGCTGAAAGGCAATCAGTTGGAAGACGATAATACGCGCATGCTGGAGGCACTGATTAATCTGAAAAAACTGCACTTCAAGGCACGAAGCGGCAAGGAGGAAGCTGATTATCAGAGTGCTAAACGTAATGTGCTGGCCATGAGCGACGAAAATAAAGCCATCCTGTATACTGAGATAGATGAATGGGATAAGCGTAAAGAGGCTCCGCAATGGATTAGCAAAATGTCAGACAATGACCCGCGCAAGTGGTATCTGAAGGGTATTCTGGCTGCTGCCGACGTGGATCACGAGCCACCACTGATTGTATCGGGGGGTGGTGACGACGACAGTACGGAAGAGAACGATACCGTGTTCTATAAGTGGAACGAGGAGAAGGTCATGGACTACCAGTGGAGTGAGGACCCCAAAAAGGTGGATGCCTACAATGCATACATGAAACGGTATGTGCAGTACCAGAAAGACCACGACGGACAAGACCCGCCTATGGCGCCTGCCAAGCAGGAAAAGGCGAAGGCAAAGCCCGAGACGCCTGTCAATGTGGATATGTTTAAGGGCATTCCGCAGTATTTGGCATACTTCCAGCATTGCTTCGACCTCGACCCGACGCGTAAATATTTCCGTCACTATGGCTCGGATAAACAGGTTCCTGAACAGTTGAGAAAGAAGTTTAAATATAAACTGAAGAACCGTGAACTGTACCGCCAGATGTTTAAACTGCTGAAGCAGCGCGACGATGCCGAACTGCCCGATACGGCTGTTGGAAACGAGGATGGTGAAGAAGGCGAGGACGGCGCAAACAAGGCTGAAAGCAACGGTGAGAAGAAGACTGAAGACGCTCAAAAGCCCGCTGAAGAAAAGAAGGAGGACCAAAAGGCATGAGAAGGACGGTGATATACACGGTGCTGGTGCTGCTGGTGGGGATGATGCCTGCCGGAAGTGTGGCTGCGGCTATCGTTCCCGACATGTTGCCAGAGCTGAAGGCTCCTAAGGATACGACACGATATGGTGAGGACGATGAGAACGACCTGGACGGTATCGTGAAGACGGACTCGACGCGATATAAGCCCAGCGATAAGTCGGCCAACCAGTATAACGCCATCAACGACCTGATGGAGGGACGCTATCTGCCTCAGGGCGAAACATTCCGCAAGCGCAGAAAATGGATGCGCGACCTGTATCTGCAGGTAGGTGTGGGTGCCGAGAAAATCACGCCTCCCAACAAAAACTTTGAAATCAGCACCATGCCGATGGTACAGCTGGGTGCTGGTAAGGCGCTGGACAGGATATCGTCGGTGCGCGGTATGCTGCATGCGGCCTGGGGCTATCAGCGCGACCGCGACTACTCGCTGCAAAAGTTCGGACTGAAAGCTGAATATCTGTACAACCTGTCGTCCTACTTTGCAGGCTATAATCCTACGCGCTTGCTAAATGTGTCGGCCATACTGGGCGTAGGTGGCCAATATTCGAAGATGGAGAACGAAAGCGGCATTTCGGGTGAGATGCACCTGGGCGGACAGCTGAAGTTCTTTACAGGTCCTAACGCCTATATCGCCGTGGAACCATACGTGGGCTTTGGCACCGACCAGATGGACGTGAGCGGCAAGAACAACTGGCGTGGCGTGGACATCTTCTATGGTGCTAACCTGAATTTCATCTATTATCTGCGCAGCAACCTGACGGAAGAGTCGTGGAAGCGACTCATCGTAAACCGCGACAGCACCGACCAGCTGTCGACGGACGGCCAATTGGAGTCGTGGCAGCAGCCGTGGTTCATCCACTTTGCTACAGGACCGTCGCTGATGAATTCGCCCAACTTAGGCATGGGTGAGACGCTGGGCACGGAGATATCGATATCGGGTGGTAAGTGGCTGTCGCCGGTATTGGGTCTGAGAGCGACGCTGTTTTCGCGTACCAACGTATGGCGTAAGGTGCAGACAGAGGCTATGCAGGCCTCGTTCCATCCAGCCTATGCAATAGACCGCCATAACGTATATACTGGATTCCGACTGGAGGCCATGTTCAACCCCTTCGGATTCTTCAAGAACTTCCATTGGGACAAGCCCTACGGCCTGTTTGTGGCTGCTGGTATGGAGCGCGGCTGGTTGCAGAAGACGCAGAGCGAGCCGCTGAGTTGTGCCAGCTTCGGATGGGGTGGTGGCCTGAATCTGTGGTACCAGCTGACGGCAGGCTTGAAGGTGTCTGTGGAGCCTCGCTACATGCATAACGAGTATCGCATTCCTTACAACAATGTGGCTTGGTATAAGCGTTTCAATGACGATAATGTTACTATCAACATCGGTCTGACCATTGAACAGCGTGACGACAGGCGGTTCTACAACCATATTTATGAGTACGAATATGTGGTCGACAAGTTGCGCACATTTACCGTGGGACTTGGTGGTGGCTTGAACTTCATGCAGACAGAGGGCGCAGCCAGCAAGGGTACGGGTGTCGGCCTGAACGGTATGCTGTTTGGCGAATACCACTTCGACCGTCTGAAGGGTGCGCGCCTTGGCGTGGAGTTCATCAGTATGGGCCGTCGCGAGAACTTGACGGACTATATCGACTATAATATGGACTATCCGGAGGAAGGCAATGCGCCAGTACAGCGTCAGGGTTTGTTCCGCCATCAGTACCAGATGTTATTGGTGTCGCTGAGTGGTCAGGTGGACCTGAACTACCTGATGATGCATTACCGTCCACAGCGTTTCCGCCTGTCGGCATTTGCAGGACCGACGCTGGTATATATGATGAAATACAGCTGTCAGATGAACGAAGAGGAACGCATCATGGAGAACCACCAAGTGGTGCCCGTGGATGCCGATGCCGGCAAGGTGTCGTTTGGTGCACATCTGGGCTTCAAACTACAGTATCACTGGAAGAAACATATCTGTTTCCATCTGACCCCCACCGTCTATACGCTCATCTCGACCAAGATGCCTGGCGTAGACCTCACCAAGCTGCGACTGATGGAGACCATCAACATTGGTGCCCAGTACAGCTTCTAATATAAAAATGGAATACATAATACGCAGACGAAATATGAAGACATTCAGATACCATATCGCTTTACTCATCGTCGTGTTGACGGCGATAGCCACCAACGTACAGGCTCAGGACGACGAGCGTGCCCTTGGTGCCGCTGCCGACACCATCATCCGTACGGAAACCCGTGACTATATCGTGAACCGTATCGTGGAAAACGTCTATCAGAGTCATCCCACGGCATCGTTGGCCACCCGTTTGGCTAAGGCGTATTATAACTATAATGAGAATAGCGAGACAAAGGAGCGCATGTTCCATAAAAATGATACTGTGCATGCCTTCTTATATATCCGTCGAGCCATAGAGCTTGATCCTAAATATGCAGACTCATATATCTTGGCGAGTGATATATTATATTATCTCCATAAAGATGATGAGGCCATGCAGTGGTTGGATGAAGGCGTTAAGAACAACCCAAATGAACCGAGCTTATATATGGCTCAGGCTGAACTCCTTGCATTGAAGAATACAGAAGCAGCTGTGGAGAAAATGAATGAGATAAGGAAAATCGATCCCAAATTTCCTGTTGATCTCGGACTGGGCCGAATGTATTATAAACTATTTGATCGCGGTGGAACTACAGATGAACGATATGCTGCTTGTGAAAAGGTCGTGGAATACTATGGTAAGGCAAATAAAGACGAAATGACAGCAGGTGATATCGGTTCATACGCTTTAGCGATTAATTTCGTGTTTTCCTCAAATCCAGTATTAAAAGATACATGGTATGAAGTGACCACTTTTGGCGTTCAAAAGTATCCGGAAGATATAGGTCTGAGAATGTTCTTGTTCTATGCCTGTTGGGCTGCTGAGAAATGGGATGAGGCTATTGCTGCCGCTCAAAACTTTTTCTCTTTGCAGGATGCAAGCAAAATTGAGCCAATCCAATATATTCGTTATGGAATGTGCTTGAGAAATGCCAAACGATATGATGAGGCAGTAGCTCAATATGAGAAAGCATTAGCAATGGATAATATTTCTGATACATATAAACGTCAGGCAGAAAATAATATTGCCACTGCGATATCTGCTCAAGTAAATGAATACTCGAAAAATGGAGAGTATGACAAAGCTATCGCAACAATTGAACCGTATATTGCAAAATATAATGCACAAGGTAAACAAAATGACAATTTGATTTTAGCTTATGCAAGGTTATATTCCTCCTGGGGACTTAAAGCAACGGGCGACGAACGTGAACAGCTGCTTTTGAAATCTGCCAAAATTTATGAAGATGCTATTCCTAAGAGTGAGTTAAATGACTGCTTGTTTGCTTATTACTGTTATATAACCTATGCTCAGATTGATCCGGAAAAGGAACGTGCCTTAGCTTTGCCATATGCTAATAAACTGATAGAGTTGGTAAGGGCAAAGGGGGAATTAGAGGATATGCAAAAGACATTCTTGTGTGAAGGATATTGGTATTTTGTAGGATATGAATATGTGATTAAGCATAACAAGAAAGGAGCATTGGAATATATTGATAAGATTTTGGCTGTTAATCCTAATCACGAACAGTCTATGAATTTTCTAAAAGCTTTAGGTTTACGATAGTTTTTTTTGTATTTCACTCACTTATTCGTACCTTTTACCCATGGTAAAGCTACTTTCGCTCGAAAATAAAAAGAAAAACTTGTTTTCCTTTTGTATTTTCCTCACTTATTCGTATCTTTGCACCCAATAAACGTTTATTATTTAGGATAATATGGAAAACAAGGAGACATTGGTGGAGCAGTTGGCTCACCAAATGGCCAATGTCAGCATGCAGACAGCTCACGCCATATCGGCTGAGGAACTGGCTGACATGCTGCAACGTATGCTGGGCGTTCTGAAGGATGATGAACGTCAGCAGCTGACGGCGGTGGCTGAGG
>JAEEGK010003646.1_pt1 | contig 38234 bp, 24 predicted proteins | sample 8958771 | NCBI WGS metagenome assembly JAEEGK01 (sample SAMN16246547, study PRJNA631951) | gut metagenome | biome: gut microbiome; feature: rumen; material: SC-attached | host: Bos | place: Iran: Karaj | collected 2018-10
ACTATGAAACACATCATCACAATAATATCAATCATTATTCTGATAACCTCCAACGCATTTTCGCAGGTTATCAAAGGCACAATCACAGATAAGGACAAAAAGCCTCTGCCAGGTGTAAATATTATTCGCGTTGACAAACATCCGACAGGAACAATTACAGACCTAAATGGCGAATATTCCCTTTCCGTACCGGAAGGAATTAATATGTTGGAATTCCGTTTTATTGGATACGAAACTATAAAAAAAACATTCCAAATGGGAAGAGGTGATACTATTACTTTTGATACAACATTCACAGAAGAAGCTGAATTGGCAATTGATTATATGTGTTTGTTTATACCATCTATGTCTTATATTGATTTTGTGAAAGAATTTTATCAATCGGATGGTATATTCTTTTTCAATAACAACTATCTAAAATACTACAAACAAGATGGTTACGACGAATTGACGATGGGCATACATTTTCAGCCTGAAATTACAAAAAGATTATCTCCTGCATTTACGATTGAAGGGATGTGCGATTTGAGGGCAATTAGTATGCAAAATCATAACACAGAAAACAATCTAAATGTTAAGCCTCATTTCAGATTAAAATATCAAACATACAGTTTTGACTTTAAAATTGGATATAACAAGGCAATTGAACGGCAAGAAATGCCCGACCAACTTTATGGATTGGATCATTATTATTTTTCGGAAGTCAACGATGGTTTTTCAATTAGATGCAATAAATTCCTTAAAAGTTCGATTTGGCTCGACTGCATCGACAATAATATCTTCGACAATAAATGGAACAAAGATGCTCTTTGGGGATTGAATCTTTCGAAGTTAGTATATACAGACAACTTTTGGCGAAATATAAGGTTTTATGCAGATGTTCTTGTTGCCAACCATAGTTACGTTGCGGACAACAACCAAAATTTTGTGCATAATCTTGAAAGCGGAATGTATGGCGTTGTGGTCAACATATTGAATTATCCTACCACAATTGAGTGGTGTAGTGATGAGTCATTTGGTCCTGAAAAATTGACAACGATTTTTTATGAAATCAAATATGCGCAATCTCATTTTTTTGACAATGACACCATCCTCGACCACAAGAGCGGCAACGGCATTTTGAACAATTTGAGGATGAAATTTGCGCAAAATTTCTATTTGGATATGGGACATTTTTACGCCAAAAACTATGCAAGCACGTATTCCAACCAAGTATATAATTGCTATGCAACCGACAAACCCGAAATATCCGTCCTTTCGCTCGGCGCATCGTATCAAAAATGGACAGGGAAATACCACGGCAATTTTTATTGCGGATTGTCGGCATACGCAAGAATTTACCAAGACTTTATCAACAGTCAGTTTTCATACTCGGTGGGTGCAAATTTAGTTTTGGTTCCGTCGATAAGTTTTACAAGGTAACTTTCATCGAATTTTTGCACATTTCGGGGGTAACTTTCACCGAATTTCTGCACATTTCGGGGGTAACTTTAGTCTAAATTCTGCACATTTCGGGGGTAACTTTCGCCAAAAATCTGCACATTTCGGGGGTAACTACTCCCCTACCACTGCATCCACCACCTTCACTTCCGCCTTCAACTTGCCGGTCTTCACCACCGTCGTAATCCTATCCTCCTCACCGCCGACAACGCTGAGGAAACGTTTTTTCAAATCTTCCGCAGTAGCTTCGGCTGTGGACTTGTATGGCGCGGTGACGGTGATTTCAAGGGCAGGGACTTCGTATTTTTTTAGGAATCCAATTATATCAATGCCGTCGTCCTCAACAATGGGGATTGGCAAGCGTTTTTCAAAAACTTCGGCGGAATCAGGCAGGACGAAATCGTGTTTTTTGACGATTGCCATCTGTGAATCGCAACCGAGGGTGTCGATGGCAGAGACGCCATTTTTGCTTGTAATCACAAAACGGTACGGACGGTCTTGCGGCAATCCAAAATAAAACTCACCGTTGGGCTGCGTGCGATATTGCGCGTAAGTTTTTTTGTTGAGGTCGTCGATGACGCGGATTTGGGCGTTGACAGGCTCTTTGCTGAGGTTGGTGATTTTGCCCTTGTAAATCGCAATTGTGTCTGGACGGAAAATCATCGGCAAATCCACCTTGTAAATCACCTGACGGTGCGTCAACGGCTCTTCGGACGTGTAATAGGCGGTCTTGCCGTCGGCGGTGATGGAAAAATCGTGCTCGTCGTAGGGCGTGTTGATGTATTTGCCGAGGTTGATGGGCACAGTCCACTCCGTCCACGAATCTGATTTCATACGCTTGCACATATAAATGTCGGTGCCGCCGATGCCTGTGCGACCGTTGGAGACAAAATACAAAGTCTTATTGTCGGCGGCGAGCACAGGCGAATATTCGCCATACTCGGTATTGACGTCAATACCCATATTGACGGGATAGCCGAAAACGCCGTTTTCGTCCTTGACAGAAACCCAAAGGTCGGGGTAATAACGCGGCTGCCTTTCAGCCGGAATCCCGTGAACAAACGGGTTCATATAAGTTTCGGCAGTGGCGATTTCTGCCCCCCACCACGACGTCAAACTCGCAACTGTGAATTTCTCCCTCCATCCAGGCACGCCGCGCCTGCCCGCCGAGAAAAACAGGGTGTTGTTGTCGGGCGAAGGACGCGCATTCATACTGCCGAAATAAGGATGCGGCATCAATTCGGGGTCGTATTCCACATAATGGTTGGCATTGCCGCACACCATCGGCTTGCTCCATTGGTCGATGCCACGGTTGGTGCATACGTCGATTACCTTTGAACGGTAATATTCGGGCGCGGCGGGCGGCTCTGGACTGCCCCACTGCATTGTTTCAGGGCGGATTACGTACATAACATTGTTGTCGGCGGAAATGCCGGAAGTGAAGGTGGTTTGCACATCTTTGCTGCTGGCTTCCTCGCCCACATAATAAATGCCGACAGAATCTCTGCGATGGGCTTTGATGTCCTTATCGTTATAAAACCGCAAAGCAATCCTCGTAGGCACTTTAAAATCATCGTTCAACGGTGCAATACGGATTTTATCACTCTGCACGGTGTCAATCTTGATGGAATCGCTCATAAAAAGCCCGCTGATCCGCTGCAACGGCTGCCAGCGTCCATTCTTGAAATCCGAATAACAGATGCCGATGCCGGTCTTCACGGTGTCGGTCTGTACATATTCGTCCACAATGCGCTTTTGGGATTTGAGATGCACGTATTCAAATTTTTTCCGCAATTTAATTGTCGTATAATCCCAGTGCGTCAGGTATAGCCTCGTGCCGTCGGGCGAAATCACGGGGTATTTGTTGACGGCGTCAAATAGTTTAAACTTGCCGTAAGTGATATAATTGGCAATGTAAGGCACTTTTTTGCCCTTGATGTTGTAATACCTTATGATGGGTTTCTGCATCGGCGGCTCGTTGATGATGTCGGGCAGTCGGACGCGGCGGCACGAATCCTTGTTTTCGGAAAGGAGGCGTTTGAGCTGCTCGATTTCGCCCTTGAAATACGGGAACAACGACTCATACCTTTCGATTATCGCCAACGTACTGTCTATCTTACCGTTGTGCATATAATCCTTGTACAATTCCTGCATACGCCGCAACGCCAGGCGCGACGGTGCGCCACGCCTAATATAAAAATCGTATATCGAATCCTTTTTGGAGTAAAATTCTTCGGTGAAATTGCCGTAATACGCCCAAATCTCCTGCATAGCAAAATTATCCTCGGCATAGACGCCCGCATAAAACATCTGCCGCAACGTGTCAACCATCACGTGTGGCAGCCTGTCGTACAAAAACTTCAGACGCTGCCAATGTCCGCTGTAATAGACCTCCCTGCACCAATTGCTGATGAAGTCGCCTGTAAGCCTTTCGCTACGGTCAAGGTAGCTGTACAAACTTGACGCCTGCATATAATAATCTCTTTTGCGGGAAGTGCGCCACTGTATGCCCTCTGTCTGCAACGAAAAAAGCCTGCCTTTCTCGTAGTCGGTCAAATATTTGAACAACGTGCTGCGGGTGCCGTTGTCAAGCCGCTTGAAATATTCGAGACTGTCGATAAATTCCATCATATAATTGACACGGCGGCTGTAAGGATAACTGGCGATAAACTGTTTAGCCTTTTTCAACGTCTTGTCCTCACGAGCCTCACGGTACGCCGCGTCTTCCTTCAATACGAGGGCGCGGTCAACGAACCTCTGGTTGCATCCTTTGTAAGAGCCGATGAATTTTGCAAAACCCCTTTCCGTGGAGTCGGTCATAATGGTGCGGCGGAGCTGGACGGCGGCTATTTCGTCCATCTTGATCTTCACAGAATCCTGCGTAATGCCATAATTATTAAGCATATACTTGCGGAAATCCTTGGCGGAATTGCGGAATTTGCCATCCACTTTCTTGAAATTGATGAACGCATCCTTAGGGTCGCTCTGCATCGCGCAAAGTCCGAGACCGTAATACGCGGCGTGGATTTCGCGGTGTTTTTTGATGGATTTTTTGAAGATTTTTTGAGCAGCCAATGTGTCGCCGCCATATACCATCGCAAACGCCTTCTGCAACTTCTTCACATTCTGCACCTTCTGCGCCAAGGAGAATTGCGGAATGGCAAGTATAAGTGTCAATACTAAAAGTAATATTCTCATTTTCAATCCGATATAATTATTTTTTCATCCAAAAAGATTTGTTATACTTTACAAACGTAAAATTACGAAAAATAATTATAAAAACGAGGACATTAAATCATATTGTCAACCAAAAATATTGCAACACCTACAAATCGTCCTTCAACTTATAAATCACAATTATCGGATTGTCGTCCGCCTTGGCGTTTTTGAGAATTTCGATGTCCTTGGGGGAAAGGAGGTTGTTGGTATTGTGTTTCCAACATTTATCAATTTCATCGCATTCAATATCGCCAGCAAAAGAATTTTTCTGACCGATTACAAAATCCATACTACTACTTTCACTCATCGCAGAAAAAATAGTTTCGGCAACTCTACTATTGTAACAAAGCCACGTTTTGCCTGTTTTTTTATTGAAAAAAATTCGACCGCCCCAAACAACTTTTGAATCCATTTTTATAAACAAATAATCTTCGCAGTTGTGTAAGTGTCCGCTAAAAATTAATTTGCCATAACCTACATTATCACTCAAATAACGGCTACAACTTTTTTGTTGGTCTTGCGACAAATTGTCGTAATCCTCGTATGTAAGGCGGTACTCGAAATCAGGATATTCAAGACGATATTTCACCTTGAAATCACCATCGTGATAATTGTAAAAATTGTTGTCTGCAAATCTGTAAATCAGACAGTTGACACCATCAAGGCAACTCAGACTTTTATAAGCATTTGGGAATGGAATTGGCGAAAGATTTTTTTCTGACACTTGTTTAAAGGTCGAATCATATTGAATGATTTTGAATTGTTTTTGATAATTTTGGTATTGTGGTTGAATCGCCAAAAATCCGTTGCCCACTTTTTGTATATCAACAACATTGTCTCTGAATGTTTGAGCGTCAACAAACTCACCGTCACTTGAATATTTGGCTATTTTTTGCGCACCATAAACATACAAATAGCCATCAGAATAGAACACGTTCTGAAAAAAAGGCAATTCAGTTGAACCGTTGCCACGGAAAATGCGTCTTACGAATTTGCCATTCCTTTCAAAAATAACCAGTCCTCTAAAACCCTCATATATATCTTGGACATATATGTATTTGTCGGTAATCATGCACCGTATTCCCTCTCCAACAATGCTTGCCTCCGTGGTTTCAAGTGGAATTAGTTCCACGCTCTCTACCATATCCTCCAAATATCGAGGTTCCTTTTTGAGCGCAGAATTCACATCAATTATAATTGCTCCGTCATTAGATATGATTACTTGTTTGGGTTCGTTTTCGAGGTCAGAATTAACGTCAACACCGCTTTCTTCGTCGTTGGATACACTTACTTTTTTATCTGGCGCACAGCCAATTACGAAAAGAATTAAGATTAATAATACGAATTTTGTTTTCATTGTTTTAATGTTTTTGTTTGCCGCAAAGATACGCAGTTTTTTTTCAGTTTTGCAAAAAATTTTACAATTTTTTTTTTCGCTTCGCGAGAAATCATACAAATCTTTTCAAATCATACAAATTTTCCCTTCACCAAAAATCCCGGCAAAAACATCACTATCCCCGCCAAACTCATCACCAAGCCGCCAATCGTGCCAGCCGCCAATGGAAACCAAAACGCCTCTTTGTCCGCGCCCAACATAAAGGGAACGAAGCCGAGGATAGTGGAGAGGATTGTCAACAAAATCGGTATTATCTTGATATTGAACGCCTTGACCAACGCTTTTTTGGGGTCGGGACAGCGGCGGAGGTATTGACGGTACTCATCCACAATATAAATGGAGGCATTGACGGTGATGCCGCAGAGCAATATCAACGCCGCAAAACCGCCTTGGTCAAAATTGAGCCCAAACAAGAAAAACGTCAAAAACAATCCGACATACGAAACAGGTATCACCGAAATGATGACCATCGGCAGACGCAGCGAATTGAACAAAATTGATGTCGTGAAAAATATGATTGCAATCACCAATCCCAAAAGCCAATATTGACGGCTGTCCTCCTGATTCCACGAATAATAATTTTGACCGCTCTTGACGCTGTACCCAATCGGCAGCCTCGCGCTGTAAATGGAATCCGCCGTCTGCATCGCCTTCTGTCCCATCGATGACGAGCCGATGTACTCAAACTGCACGCAGAGGTTGTATTGTTGGTTGGTCTTGACAATCTCCTGCGGCGCCTGCATTTTTTCAAGGCGGCAGAGTTGCCCGAGTTTGTGAAGGCGACCACTAATCTCCACGGGGCGATTGAGCAGCGACCAAATGTCGTATTTCTCTGACTGCAAGGTGCTTATGGTGATGGCTTCTTGGCGTCCGTCGTTCCAAACAACGCCGCACCTATTGTCTGCCACAAAAATCTGCGGCAGCACATAAAAGAGGTAGTTTGCGGGGATGTTTTGCTGCGCGAGGTAGTCGAGGTTTGGCGAAAGTCGGTACTCCATATAATCGCTTTTGTAATACATCTCACGGGCGTTGATAGCCACTTCCTTGATGCGCATATAGGTGAGGAGGTGGGCGCGGATGCTGTCAGCCCATTGGAGGAGGGTCTCGTAATTATAACCCGATACTTCCATTTTGTACGAGCCCACCGACTCGCGCACATCGTTGCTAAAACCTTGATCTTGAAGTCCGTAAACGCTCCAACTACCGCCACCGAGTTGCAAACCCTTGCTGATGACCTGCGATTTGAGCATATATGGGAACGAACTTTTGGCGGCTTCCTTTGTGAAATACACTTGGATGCTGCCCGACTGCGCGGAGAAGTTGGTCGTAAACTGCTTAATCTCCTTATATTCACTCAGATACGATTCCATTTGGCGCATCAGGTAATCCATTTGGCTTATCGTGGAGCCGTATGGCAACGTCGCATAAATCGAGAGCACCACCTCGTCGTTGCGCGACCAATAACTGCCGTTATAAACTTTTTCGACGAACAATCGCAAAGTGCCGCCAAAAATCACGTCGGTATAAGGGCGGATGGTCTCGGAGTACAACTTGGAGCCGAACATTGTATTGTAACTCTTTGCAAACCAATTGTTTCCCCTGATTTCGCGGGGCATCATAAAGAGCGGCAGTCCAAATACAAAAATCACAAAAAGATACGCAATCCAACGCCTCCGCACCGTGAAATCCACAAATCTTCGATAGACCCGATTGAACCGCACAGCAAACCTCAGACGCCGCCTCGACATCTTCTTCAACCCGCTGTCTTTCTGAACGTTGATCATTGCAGGCACGAGCCACAACGCCGTAAAAATCGACAGCAAAAGATTCACAATCATCACCACGGCAAAGTCGTACAGATTGAGCCGCAACCTATCGTCCAAGAAGAATACAATCGACAATGCGCCAATCGTGGTGAGCGTGGCGGCAACAATTGGCAAAATTGCCTTCACATTGTGACACCGCCGCCAATGGTCTGACATTATTATCGTATTGTCAATCATCAAGTTGAGCGAGATTGTTATCGCCGCCAACGAATACAGGTGCAGTTCCACCCCCAAGAAATAATACGCTGCAAACGCCACCGCCAAATTGCAGACCAAACTGCCCGTCACCACCAACAACTGCCGCCAACTGAACGTAGTCAAGTAAATGAATGTCAGCAGGATGGCGATTGTCAACCCCGAGCGGAAATATATCTTGTCCAATTCGTCGCCGATGTAATCCGTGGCGTCGTAGATTTTGTGGATTTCGTAGCCGTCGGGGAGCATTTTTTTCAGGGACGCAATGCGCTGCATCACCTGTTTTTGGAGGGCGATTTGGTTGGCGGATTCGGCGGCGCGGATTTCGAGGTAGATGGAGTTCAGTCCGTTGATTCTCATAACGCTCCACGGCCTTTCGCGGATGTAGGATTTGGTGACAAGGCGGCTGAGCGGCACGATGGTGGAATCTTTGGTACGGACGCAAATATCTGACAGCGAGAATGTTGTGTCGGCGATATTGGAAGTGATGACGTATGTCCCCGCGTTGGTCTTGGTGCGGTAGTCGGAGATTGCATTCTGTATGTCGTTGTAAGTGACGCCCATACTGCGCATAATGTCGTAATCGTATTCCAAATGCCACTGCATATTGCCCGCGCCCGAAATATCGACCGCGCTCACGTCGCCAATATCCGTAAATCCCGTCTTGAAAACCCTCTCGGCGTTGTGGTAGATGCTCTGCGGCTCTTCCAAGGCGTTGATGGAAAATATCAGGAACGACCTCCTATCATTGCCGTCGTCGGGACGCTCCATCGAAATTTCAGGATAATACGCGCCCTCGGGCAGTTCGGGCCAAATCTGCCTTATCAACGTGGAGACTTCAAAACGCGCCGCGTCGATGTCGGTGTGCTTGTCGAAACTGATGCGGATGTTGCCGCTGCCGTTGCGCGAGGTAGATGTGATTTCTTGCACGCCCGACATCCGCGCAAACATCGCTTCGAGCCTGCAAGTCACTTCCGATTCAAGGACTTTCGAGGTGGCGTTTCGCATACCAAAATTGACGTTGATGGATGGCAAAGTTTGGTCGGGGTTTAGTTTCAGCGGCAACATCGGCAAAAACACAAACCCTATGATTGTCAGGCACAACGCCGTCACAATTATGGTAAACGAACTGCTTTTCAACATCAATTATTTTACATTAATTCGCCGCCTTACGGCGGCTCTATTTTTTAAACATAAATTAAACGAATTATAACGAATTAAAACGAATTACTTTTTCTAAAAATTCGTTTTAATTTATTTAAATTCGTTTTAATTTTCGTTCAAAAAAATCCAAACGCCGCAAGGCGTTTGCCATCAATTCTCGTTTTCAAATTCCTGCAACAATGACGTGTTGGTCAGGTAGTCGAAGAGGGTCTGCGAACGGATTTCGTAATAGCACGACCAATAATCATTCATTGAGGTAATATATTGGTTTTGAGCCGATTGCAGACGCGACTGCGACGCCGAGAGCGTGGTGATGTCGCAAGAACCGTTTTGAAAATTCAGGATGTTTTGGTCATAGACCATCTTGGCGAGCGCAAGCGATTCCTCCTCCGTGTTCATAAGCGCGTAACGGGTTTCGAGTTCACCGACCGAATTGATGAGATTTTGTTCGAGTTCGTCAATCTTTTGCGCCTGTTCTATCTTGGCGATGTCGAGGGCGTTGGCGGCTTGGTTTTTCTGACCTTTGCGCACGCCCCAATCCAAAATTGGCACAGAAACCGACACCGAAACCACGTCCCTGCGCATCGGATTTTTGTAGGCGTCGGGGAGTTTTTCGGCCTCCTGATTGTAACCCAAACTTGCCGAAATGCCCGCCGAAAGTCGGTTGGATTTTTTGATGCGGTCGAGGTTCATCTCCGCCTCCGACACCGACTGCATTTTTTCCAAAATCATATAATTGTTTTGGTGCATCATTGCAATTGCGTCAGGGATGTTGATGGCGATGTCGTGCGGTTTTTTGGGCAGAATCAATGTCAATTTCGTATTCCTGTCGAGACCGAGGAACGACGTGAGCCTCAGCATATTGCGCCTGACTGCCACCTCCGCCGTGGCGATAGAATTTTGAGCGTTGAGGACGTCAAGTTGCAGGGTCATCAGGTCGGATTTGGTGATGGACGCAATCTCAAATTTCAATTTTCCAATCGAATACAGCGAATCACATTTAGCCTTTTGCGCGACGGCGTTTTCATATTGCGCCTGCGAAAGCGCCAAATTAAAGAAATACTGAACCGCCTGAATTGCAATCAGTTCGCTGTTGTAAAGATATTCCTGTTTGGCTTTTTCAAATTTCAAGGGTTCGATTTTCCTGTCCCATTTGAATTGATTATAACCGAATGAATTGTGATTATAACCAATTATAAACGGCACGGCGGTGTATTGGCTGAAAGTTTTGTCGCCAAATCCGCGCAGATAATCGAGGCTCGTCGATAGGTAAAATGTGCCGCCCAACGGGTCAAAATTTTGCGTCAACGTAAGCCCCGCGCTCGCGGAATACGATTTTTGTTGGCGGTAGATGTCGATGTCGTTTTCCGAATCATAACGCGCCACGAGTTGACGATTGTACGCAACAGGCTTCAAATCAAGGCTCAACGACGGCAGCCTGTTTGCCCTGAAACTCCTGAAAGTCCAATAACTCGCCAAATACATATTCTTGTACCTGAACGCCGTCAGCGAACTGTCCTTCGCCAATTCAATCACCTGCGGCAATGTCAGCGTCAATTCCTGCGCCGATGCCGAGATTGCAACGAGCGAGATGAGGATGATGGTTAATACTCTTTTCATAATAATATTTTTTACCGCCTTGCAGCGGATTCATTTTCGTTAATGGACAGAGATGCCCTCCGCTCCTCTATCTTGATGTAAATCAATGGAATGACAAACAGGCTGACAACCGTGCCGATAGTCATTGAGGCTATCATTGCGACGGCGAGGGGCTGTTGGAGTTCGGAGCCCATATCGGCGGTGAACAGCACGGGCAGCATCGCGCCAATCGTGGTCAGCGAGGTCATAATAATTGCACGGAGACGGCGCAATCCCGCAGTGTGAACAGCATCGTGAAGCGGCATCCCCGACTTGCGCAACTCGTTGATAGTGTCGATTTTAAGTATGGAATCGTTGACAATGATGCCGCACGAAACTATGATGCCGATGCCCGACATCAGATTGAGCGTCATCCCCGAAAGCCACAGCACCAACAGCGCAAAAGCCATATCAATCGGAATTTCCAAAAGCACTATCAACGGCTGCCTGAAACTCTCGAATTGCGCACACAAAATGAAATACATCAATGCAAGCGAAATCATCAGTATCACAGCCAATTGCAAAATCATTTCCTTGTTGGCGAAGAAAGATCCCGCAAATTCCACATCCCAAAATTTTTCGCGGTCCACCTTCGTTTGGATGGTCTGCGAAAGGCGTGCGCCGTCATTGACGCCATAAAAATCCACAGGGACATATTCGCCCGTCTTGCCCGCGACGATGTTTTTGAGTTCTTCGCCGTTGGAGATTGTCACCAACTGACGCACAGGCACATAGACGGTTTGGTTTTGCTGACGGTTGGCAACTTCGATACTGCCCGAATTGATGAAATCCTCAACGCTCTCACCGCCTTCCGCCAAAAATACGGGCATATACGCGCTGTACGAATGGAGTTCCGTGATGCGCGAGCCCGCTATCTTTTCAGCAATGCGCGAGCGCAAATCCGCAATGGAAACATTGTAAAGTTGCAGTGCTTCGCGGTTGATAATCAGGAGTTTGACATTCTTAAAAGCCGGCGACGTGGATAGTGCCGTAGTATCAGCGGCGCGGACGTCGGCAACTATGCGGCGGATTTCGTTGGCGTCAAGGTCGCCGCCCGAATATGTCAGCCGCGCCTCAATGTCGGCCTCGGCGGTCTCAAAAAGTTTTTCAAAAATCGTGGTCGGAGGCGCAAATTTGAGGGCGGCGGCGGGGTAATTGTCGGCAAAAAAATCCCTCACAATATCACGCAAAATCGCCACGCTGTCAGCCGTCGATACCTTCCAATAGACATCCGCCTCGGTGAGCGAGAGCGAGTTGGAATTTTCGACGATATAATCCTGAACGCCCACATACGATGTCTGATAATTGCAAAAATCCTTGGTCGCAAACATCAGTTGCTCAATGCGTTGGCGGTTTTCATCGAGGGAGATTTCACTGTTCCATTCGATGTGCGCGGTGAGTTCGGAGTATGTGATTTTGGGCATTTTGGATTTGTCAATTGTGGTAAAAAACAGCCAACACAACGGCAGCGAAACCACAACGAAAACCAAAACGGCTGTCCTGTGCCTCAACACAAAATCATAAAAACGATTGTAAAAATTGGCGATATAATCCATCTTTTTGTTGACGGATTCCCTGCCGTGGATGGTGGGGCGAGCCATTATCAACCTGTAAACCACAGGCAGCAATACGATGCCCACGACATACGAAACGCCTAATCCTGCGGTGATTGCGAAGGCTTGGTCGCTGAATATCGCGCCCGCCATTCCCTTGATGAACACCAACGGCACGAAGACCGCCACGGTGGTCAATGTGCTGCTCAATAGCGGCGTTATCATCTCCCGCGTAGCGCCCGAGCACGATACGCGGAGTGTGCGCCCGCGTTGCTGCCATTGCGAGATGTTTTCGCTGATAATCAATGCGTTGTCTATCATCATACCCACCACGAGTATCAATCCCGACAGCGAAACGATGTTCAACGACCGCCCCGCCGCAAAGAAGACCACGAAGGTGATGATAATCGCCGTCATCATACTGATGCCAATGACGAGCGACGGACGAACACCGCCCATAAAAAGCATTGCAACAATGATTATCAGTATGAAACCGAGGATGAGGTTTTGTTTGAGGTTGGAGATTGTGTAGTCCAAAAGTTCGGTCTGATTGCGGCAGACCTCGAATTTCAGGTTTGGAAACTGCACCGAAAATTGCGCCAAAAGTTCGGCGATGCGGGTGCGCATTTGTTCCATACCCTCGTCAGCCTGTTTGATAACCGCCAAAGTGACCACGCGGCTGCCCCCCGCAAGCGAAAATCCCTGTTCCTGTTGCGTCTCGTATTTTATGGTGCAAAAATCGCGCAACTGCATATTCCTGCCGTTGATATTGAGATAGACATTCTGCACGTCGTCGATGTCGGTCAATAGCGTGGAAACCCTCACCGTATATTCGAAAACGCCGTCCTTCACACGCAGCGACCCCGCGTCTATATTGTTGGATGTGAGGGCGTTGCTGATGTCTGCCGCCGTGATGCCAAGAAATCTCATTTTGTCAAAATCGGGATATATCTTGATGCATTGCTGCGGCACGCCCGTCACGTCTGCCATAGCCACTTCGGGGAGTTGCTCGATGCGGCGGCAGATGATGTTTTCCACGGCGTCGCACATTTGGAGGAATCGCGCCTTGTCGCCATCGTCGTCGGCGAGCGCAATATTGAGATAAAACACGGGAATATCTGAGGCAGAGGCTTTTATGGCTTTTGGTCGGCGCGTGCCCGAGGGCAGGTAATTCATCGCAGCGTCTATCTTTTCATTGACCTCAATATAGGAATAATCGGTGTTGGTGCCAAATTTGAACCGCATATTGATGACGCCGATGCCGTCGCGTGTCGTGGATGCAATTTCGTCGAGCCCCGACACCTGCAAAAGTTGCTGACGGATGTTGGAGACGATGGAATTTTCGATTTCCTTGGCGGATTTTTCGGGCGCGGCTACTTGCACGGAGATTTGGGGGATGTCGATGTCGGGCAGCAATGACACGGGCAGCGTCCTGTACGTCGCAAGCCCTATCAGCACCACCGCCAAAAACGCCATCACCACGGCTATCGGCCTTCGTAACAAAAAATCCATATTCTTTTTTTTACGTTTTGCCGCCTTGCGGCGGCAGGTTTTTATAAACGAAAATTTTCGTCAATTTAGACATCAATTTTTCGTCAATTTCTTATTTTATTGGGAGTCGCTACGCGAGAAATACTACAAATCAGCACAAATCAAAACAAATCATTTATTTGAAATATTTGTAAAAATTTGTATGATTTCTGTCCGAAGGACACTCCAAAAATTCATAATTTATTATTGGGAGTCGCTACGCGAGAAATACTACAAATCTACACAAATCAAAACAAATCATTTGTTTGAAAGATTTGTAAAAAATTGTATGATTTCTGTCCGAAGAACACTCCAAAAATTCATAATTTATTATTGGGAGTTGCTCCGCGAGAAATACTACAAATCTACACAAATCAAAACAAATCATTTATTTGAAAGATTTGTAAAAATTTGTATGATTTCTGTCCGAAGGACACTCCTAAAATTCCAATTACAATTATCAAAATTGACGATAATTGACGAACAAATTGACGGTAATTGATGTTTAAAAAAAATCCCCGGCGCCGTAAGGCGGCGGATAGTTATTTCACGTTAATTACCGTTCGATCAGCGAGGAAGGTGTTGCCGGTGAAGATTACGGAATCGCCTTCGCTGATGCCGGACTTGACGGCGACCAGGTCGCTGTTTTCGATGGAAGTCTCCACGTAATGCCAATGCGCCACGCCATCTTTCGCCGTGAAAATCACCGCCTTGCCGCTGCGATAGACAACCGAAGTCTTTGGCACAGCCAACATCTTGCCGATGTCCTTGCGGATTTTTAGCGACGTATTCATACCCTCGTAAAGTCCGCTGCAATTGTTGATGTCAGCCTTCACCTTCAACATTCCGCTGCTCTCGATGTAAGGGTTAATCTCGGTGATGCGTCCCGTCCATTGGCGGTCGGGTATAGAAAACGCCGTTATCTCCACCGGCTCGCCGATTTTGATGAGCGACACCTCGCTTTCCAAAATGCTAAACTCCACGCACAGGGAATTTTGGTCGATGACGCGGCAGAATGGTTTGCTGCGGCTCGCGGGGTTGCTCTCGCGGTCGCTGAGGTTGGCGACTACGCCCGCAATTGGCGACTTCAAGACGCTGCTTTCATAATCGTATTTTGCGGAATTGTAATTAGCCAACGACTGCAAATATCCGCTCTTGACCTGCGCGAGTTTGAGGACATTTTCGGGTATCGAATCCGACTGCGGGTTGTAGCCCTGACCGATTATGACGTCCTGCATCGAGAGTTTGCTCTGCTCCAACGACGCGGTGGCGGATTCCAAGGAGTTTTTCAATTTGACGGCGTCGAGGGTGGCAATTACATCGCCCTTTGCGACGTGCCGACCGTTCAAGACATTGATTTTTGAGATGTAGCCGTCAACGTTCCAATAAACATCGGCGTACTTGCCGGCGGTGATTTTGCCATTGCTGACAATCTCCTGAAAGAAAGGCTGTTGCACGGCTCTTACCACCTGCACATCCTGTGACTCCTGCGCCAAAAGATTCTGCTGCCTGTCGTCGTCGGGCGGGGCGGCGTCCTTAGCGCCTCCGCCACACGATGCAAGCGAGAATATCAACGGTATTATTAACAAAAAGATTTTCATTTACAGTATTTTTTCGCCGCTTACGCGGCTGTTTTTTTCAACAAAAATTAAACGAATTGTAACGAATTAAAGCGAATTAATCCGTTGAAATTTATGTTACAAATCGTCCTTCAATTTGTAAATTACGACAATAGGATTGTCCTCGGGCTTTGCGTTTTTGAGGATTTCGATGTCCTTGTCGGAGAAGAGGTTGCGAGAGTTGTTTTGCCAACAATCGCCCATATATTCCGGCAGAATTATGCCGAAAAACGTGTTTTTTTGACCAGGAATGTGCGCCTTCCCCATCTCCGACATCACCTCCAACGGCGAGGAGGGTTCGTCGTATTTCCACATCCAAGTCTTGCCCGTATTCCTGTTATAAAATACTTTTTGATACTTGCCACGTGACAAAAAATCAATTAACAAATAATCTTCGCTGTTGCGCATTGATCCGCTAAGTATGTATTTGCCACTTTCGATTTCCCTACCCACTAAAATAAACGCCAAATGCTGCTTCTCAGACGGCAAGTTTTGGTATTTTTCAAACGGAATTTGATATTCAAATTCAGAGAAATCGAGGCGGTATTTCACCTTGAAACCTTCGTCGGAACAACAATACACATCATTGTCAGCACATCTCAAAATCAAACAGTCGCCACCTTCAAAACAGGACAAACCGGAAGTGAGGGGAATTGGGAATGGATCGAGAATGTGTTCTGCAACAAGTTTCAAATCAGAATCAATTTTGAACATTTTGAACTTGTGGTCGATGCTTTGCGTTTCGCGTTGAATAGCCACAAATCCATCGCCAAATTTTGTCATATACATCATACGACCGTCAAAATCCTTAGAATCAATGAACTGACCGTCCGCAGAATACCTCAAAATTTTTGAGTAATCGAATACATACAAATTCTTGCCGTCGTAGGCAATGTTGTTGAGAATATTAAATTCGCCCGGACCGTTGCCACGTTGAAACTTCTTGATGAATTTGCCGTCCTTGTCGAACATCAAGAGTTCAACGCCATTCTGTTGGAAATCCTCTACAAAAATGTAGTTGCCAGTTACTATGACAGACTTTGGGAATTGGTTTAATACGCTCGCCTCACTTGTTTCGAGAGGCACTACACGGACGCTCTCCACCATATCCCCAATGCTCCGACCCACGCCTTTGAGGGCGGAATTTACGTCGATGACAATTGCGCCGTCATCAGATTGTGTTCCCTTCTTTTCGCTTGATGCACAACTAATTACGAGAAGAATCAATGTCAGAAATAAGATGTTTGTCTTCATTGTTTTCTTTGTTTTTTGTGTTTCGTTTGTTATTAGACACAAGAATTACAAAAATATTACAGGTTTTTGTGATTTTTTTCAAAAATTTTTTCGGCTGCCAATTCCAACTCCAAATCGTGCAGCCCGGGGTAGGCGGCTTTCATAAAATTGAGCGGAATTTTTTTTATGATTTGAGCGGAAGGAATATTATAACGCCATTGGTAATATGCGTAAAACTCGCCCGTCCAATCATACATAAAACCGCCAAAATTTTTGCCTTTCAACGGTTGGAAATTGTCAACCCTGCAAAAATATTCGTAAAGGTCGTACTTGTCCAAATTAGACACGTAGGCGTCGCCCCTGTCGAGGAATCCGCGTGTGCGGCTTACCATAAATTTCTCGATGAAATCGTCGATGTCCGCCGCCGGCTTCATATCGCATACCAACGAAAAAAGTTTCCCCTGCGTTTCAACAATTTCGTCCAAGTATGCCTTGTTATAAGGGTGTTTTTGCTTGTCCTGACCAAGTCCAAACGTAGGATTCACCATCTCATTGGAACTGCCGTGATATAATGTAATTGTCGCCATATTCAACAATTTGATTGTTATGTTTCAGTCTGCAAAGTTACTAAATTCTTTTCATACTCCGACATCCCCTTTTGGGGATATTTTCAGTACACAAAAATCACCCGTCCGACGATGAACTCCTCAGGCACAAGACCCCAAAAGCGCGAATCGAGCGAATTTGGAGCATTGTCGCCGCACATAAAGTAGTAGTTTTGGTGCATCACGTGGCGGTCTATCGGCGAGCCGTCGGGATTGCGGAATCCAAGACTGTCCCAAATGATTTTGTGACCGAGTTCCCATTCAATGTACTTGCGGTAGATGCGGACGTTCTTTTCGTCAAAATGGATTGTGTCACCCTTCTTGGGGATGTACAAAGGTCCAAAATTGCGGACGTTCCATCCAAGGCTGTCCCAAAACGGCAGCGTCACGTATGGTATCCCAAAGCGGTGGACGTATGCCGTGTCACGCGTGATGCGCTCCGTCAAATCCTGAGCTTCCGTCAATCCCAAATCCTCATCGCTGCCCACCACCTTGTAACGGCAACTGTCGATATAAAAACTGTCGCCAGGCAGAGCCACGCAACGCTTTACAAAATATTTCATAATGTCGAAGGCGATGGTGTCCCAACCAAGAAAACAAGTCTGATTGAATACCATCACATCGCCGCGCCTTGGCTCTGACATTGCCCAGCCGCGACTTATCTTGCCATGCCGCACCGAATCGTAGCAAGGCACGTCGAAATATCTCCTTCCAAACGCCATCTTGTTGACTAATACGTGCTTGCCCGCCATCACCGTCGGCTCCATCGACGGTGTCGGCACTTTGAAGGACATCAGCACGAAGGTCTTCAATGTGTTGTGCGCCGTATATATCAGGGCGGCGAGGAGGGCGAGCCAAAGGAGGCGTTCAAGCCATTTGTTTTTGAACATCAGTTTTTGTTTTTTTCAAAACCATCAAAAACCACTTTCAAATATTCGATGTCTATCTTCTCATGTTCTTTTCTTGGGAAATAACAATATTTTATCGACAAATCCTTATTCAAAACCATCAGATAAGGAAAGCCTACGGCGTCTATGTTCGATTCCAAGAAATCAACTTTATACACATTCTTGTCCAAGATGTGAAGGTCTTTCGCCTCTTTTTCAAACTTTATAAAATTGTCAATTTCTACAAAATAAACTATCTTGTATGGAGAAACAATTTTACCTGAATTGAATAATCCGACACAAGACTCTACGCACGAATGACAGAATCTGTCTGAAATCCTGACAACGAACAACGTTGTATCTCCATTTGCAAACAAGTCGCTGATTTTCTTTTCTGATTTGGTTATGTCAGAAACAGAAATGTCAGTAATCTTGCTTTGTGCAAATTCAAGATTCATTTTCAAATTGTTCTCCAAACATAGAGCCTTCTGTGTGTATGGATACAATGTAGTCAACATCGCATTTGTATCATTCTTTTGCTTTTGCATAAGATACAACAATACAACGTTGCAAATTACAAGTATAACAATTATGGAGATAATAAAATATCGATTGTTTTTCATTTGATTGCTTTGAATTTGAAGAACGCCAAAACGTAATTATCTTCCTCGTCGCGTCCCGCAATTTTCTGATTGTCAGCATCGGATACCGCCCGGCTGTCGAAATGCATTTCCTTGTATGAAGGAATATACGATACAAAATAATCGTCGCAAACGGTTTTTAATCCTCCGAAATACTCGGGAAGAACATTAGGATTTGAAAAAACTCGTGTTCCTCCAACAGTTTTCCCTGTTGACTTGTCCCTTACTACATGACACATTCCATTACGTTCGCTCCAAAAACGAAATATCTGTGTTTGGCTATTTTCCATAACACAAGCATTGTTGTAAAATTTCGAAGCCTCTTGTTTCTTGTCCGTCACGACCTTGCTTTTTTTATAATCAAGGATATATTTTACCTCCACATCAGATTTGTTATACCTACTGACGGCATAAATTGTGTCGTTCAAAAATTGTGATACATATATGGAATCTTTGCCAGGGAAAACCATACTGCCACCCCTGACAAAACCATAATCTGCAACATCTACACCCTTACTTAAAACTTTCATATTTTCATTCGTCAGCAAAAGCGCATACTTCGCTTCGTCGCCCAAATGATGGTTGGCAAATGCCGACTGATAGAACAAAAAGCCCCAATCAGTAAAGAAAAATTCGTGGGTTTGGAACGGGCATCTTGTGATTTTTTCTAAATAATGTCCATCAATGTCATAATAATAAAAATATTTATCGGCTTGAAGAACAACAAGTTGGTGCGACTTTTCATCGAATTCAAAAGCAACTACACTTTGCAATTCGCCCGGACCATTGCCTTTAGTCATAGAATTGACGAAATTGCCTTTTCTGTCAAAAATACAAATATTGAATTTATAATCTTCTATATAAATTCTATCTTGACTAATACGAATCTTGTCAGGCTCAAAAATAACGCTTTCAGGAGTTGTCTGAAGGGGAACAAAAAACATAGTATCAATCAATTCGCCAGAGAACAAATCGCCTACTGATACAATATCGTTCAAATCAACTCTGTATTTTTCATTAATAGGGCTGTCTTCGCTTATATCAAACGATATATGCTCTGCACTTTTTACATCCGCAGTCTGTACATCTTGTTGTGTAAAAAGACTCTGATGGTTGTTGCCTACACAACCTATCAAACATAATACAGAGCAAAATAAAATTAATACTTTTTTCATTTTTATTAATTGAATACAACATCCCTGAAACTATTACAGGGATGTTGTATAATTGTTTTCAATTCGACATTATTTTAGTTGCTACGGCGGCATTCGTACGGGAAACAGAATTGGTCAGCGTCAGCACGACATATTCCCTTTTTGCCAGTCCAAGTTGTCACATACTCATAATAAGACTCGGAATCACTACCACCTGACCTAATAATAACATAAGTTACGGTGCTTCCTGTGCAAGGCACCTCATCGAGCCACCAGATATTCGAGTATTTGCCGACAACCGAATACTCATATAAATATTCTGGGTCTACAGCCATTGCCTCGACGTCCTCAACGTCCAAATCCGAGCCTCGGAGCGTCGTAGCCGCGTTCCACACGTTCACCGCCACAAGGGCGAACAGTGCCACCGCGCCAACAAGGAATTTTAATTTCTTCATTGTTTTTGAAGTTTTTGTTGTTAGTAACTCTTTTCATTGTGTTTAACGTCCCGAACCGAAGTCCAAGACAAAGAAACTCGCGAGTGCCGTCGCAAAAATCTCCACCATCCGTTCTTCCGTGCGCACCAGAAGGACATCAAACTTTGTCTTTTGTTTCGACGTCGTAAAGTTACAATGCGTTTTCATAAAAAACAATACCCTCAGGGGTAGAAATGCATACCCTTAGGGGTAGATTTTACGTTTGGAAAACAACATTGGAGTGCAATTGCAACAATGCTGCAATTAGGTTGGGAGAACCCAATTTTCTCTTCAATGCCTTTCGGTACGACTTGACAGTCTCCTCCGATTTAATAAATTCTTCTGCAATCTCGCTATTGGAAAAACCTCGCGACACAAGATGCAGGAGATGTTTCTCTTTGTCTGACAATGTGATAGACGTTTTATCTACCCACTTGTGGAAGGTCATGTTGTATTCGCAAATCGAATTGTCACAATTCTTTCTCAGGATGATGTTGCCCGATGACTTGCTGAACGACTGTGAAACAAAGCATAATGAAAGCCATAGTTTGTTGTCTTTCGTTGCAATTGGTGCTATGCGATGGTTAATCATCATCAATTTGCCATTGACTTCAAAACTGAAATCATACGAAATGGAACAATTTCGACGTATTTGCTCAGTGTATGATTCAAATTTCGTGATTGCAATCTTATTGATTGCTTGAAACATTGACAAATCTTTTCCTGACACGTGTTCATCGTATATCTTGCAACCTTTTGCCATCATTTCGTCCACATCTACGCCATACAGATTTGCAATATTGGATGACACATACCCAAAGTCTCTTTTGAAATGGTCAACCAAAAGTAATCCACAGCCACTTAGCAATGCCATCGAGTCAAATATATCTTTGTATGACAGATTTATGCACTTATTCGTTTCCATTGGCTTCCACATTTAAAATTGAACATTCTTTTTTCTCCACCAATCTCCTTAAATCCCGCGTCGCCGGAGATTCAGTCTTGATAGTCATATTCATAACCTTCTCATATTCAATGCGTCGCAGTGAATCATTTCCTGTATCACAATACAGAAAATACAGCAAATAATGCGGATACAATCGGCTTGGGATTCTGTTGGCGGCGCAACGGTAATAGGTTTCGGCTTTTTCGTATTGCTGCAACGCCTGATGACATTCGCCGAGGACGTTGAGCGGCATCGGGTCGGCGGAGAGGCTTGCGGCACGTTCAAGGACAGGGATGGCAGCGTCGTATTTCTTGGATTTGTATAGCGAATGCCCGTACTCATAGACAAAACGCGGATTCCAACTCATTGAATCATAAATCGTCGAATATCTGTTGACTACATCACCGTAACATTTGTTTCGGTAGAGAATTTGCATCCGTGTCCAAGACTCTACATTTTGAGATTTTTGATTGTATGAGGAAAGATTTAATGATGCAAATAATATCACTGCAACAGGGATTATTATTGCATATATTTTTCGTGAATTGTTGATTATAATTGCAAACAAAACCAACAACACAACAGCCACAAATACAGGCAGATGCAGCGGATAGGACGCAAATGCGAAAACCATTATAGACAGCAACGCGCCCGAAATTCCAAATGTTTTTTCTCGGTATGACTTTCGTATAATAAATCCCAAAATCACCAACTCAAAAATCAAAACTAACAGTCCGTATTCTACGCCAATTTGCAGATATTCGTTGAAAGCGTAATCGGGTGCGCCAGCGGCAAGTTTTTCGGAAATGGAGGCATCATTGTTGGCAAAATATTTTTCTTGTGCCGCGCCGTATGCCGCCGCAAAATTGCCGTTGCCAAATATCGGCGCGTCAGCTATTGCAAGAGCCGAAATTTTCCACAGCAACAATCGACCAAGGGCGGAATCGCGCTTGAAGTGCCAGAGGAAAACCGCACCGACTAACATACAAAACGTAAAAATTATGATGAAAAATTTTGGATGATTTTTGATGGGGGCGGGCAGGGATGCCCGCACTCCTACGAGTTTGCCATTGCCAAATAAAACGTAAATTATTGAAATAATTGCTGCAATCCACGCCGTGCGGCTCATTGTGGATGGCAGGGCGATTATGTTGATTATTAGCGAAATATAAAGTATATATTTGATGATTTTGTCATCTTGCGGTTTCAATATTTTGTGCAGGGCAATCGGTATCGACAATGCGACAAAACCGCCCAACGGCCCCGGATTGTAGAATGAACCTGTTACTTTGAAAATGCCGTGCAGCGACGGCAACACGCCGTACAGTTGCAACAATGAATACACTGCTTCCACGGTGCAGACGGCAATTATAGAAAATTCTATGATTGAGACGATAGTTTTTGGTTTTATTATGAACGAAAATATTATTAATATTCCGCCTGTAATTATCCCCCGCAGACAAAACTGCCGCCACTGGTATATCTGATGCACCTCGTCGCACGACACGCCAATCCCGTAGTTCATCGTCAACAAAAAAAACACGGAGAGGAACAAAAATGATATGTAGATTTTTTGCAACATAAATCCATTTTTTGCGCCTTGCGGCGCGGTATTTTTTAACATCAATTACCGTCAATTTGGACATCAATTTTCGTCAATTTCTTTATTAAAATTGATGGTAATTGACGAAAAAATTGACGGTAATTTTCGTTTACCCCACCAGCCGCCGTAGGCGGCAATTCTTGTTTATCGCCATTCAACGACATCGCCTTCGCGTAGCAAAAATGGACGCTCGTCCCAGCCGCGTGTGTGGTCTTTCACCCAATATAGAGTATTTGACGGCACGTTGTCGTAGTGGAGGACGTTGGTTTTTGGCGTTTGTTTGCCGAGGGAGACCCACTGCTTGCCGTTGTAATACAGGAGTTCGTAGGTGTCACCGGGGCGGATGTCGTTGTCGTCGCTGCGGGGAACGATGCGGACGAAGGAGATTTTTTGAGGTTTTGACGCTTTGACGCCCACCCAATTGCCGTCAGGGTCTTCGGTCTCAAAATTGGAGAGATAATTGCCGTCAAATGCCTTCTTGATTGCCGTGCTGTCGGCGGATTTGCAGGCGATTGGTGCGCCGACTATTTCGGCGGTGTCAGCATCATAAAATTTCAATTCCGCAATGCTGCCATAACTGCCGTCGGGCGAAAGATAACGGTAATATTTGTAAGCCTTGCTGCACGTTACCGGCTGCGGGTCAAGGACATAAACATCGTCAATCTCAAAAATATCTTCCGCGTTGCGGAAATCGGGATTGTCCGCGCCTTGAATTTTGCCGCCGTGGAGACGTTGGCGCATCTCGGCGACATTGCGATTCTGAAAATATTTGCGTCGGATGTCAAGGCTGCGGGTCGCGCCGTTTGCGGAAAATTTCAAGTATTCTATCTCGCCATTCTGATGCAAAATGAATGGTTCGCTGATATTGACAACACGCTTTCCGTCAAAGCCTTGCGCAATGTACAAAATATTTCTGCCGATGTTTTTGAAACAGGCTTTGCCATCTTTCATCTCGCCATAATCCACAAACGACCACTCCACATTATGACCGTTGAAAATGGAAATGTAACAAAATTTTTCGGCTAAATTGATGTCTTGGTATGTGGTGATTTCGATGTCAGAAGTCTTTGTGTATTGGCTTGTTATGTCTTTTTGACAATAATCAAAAGGATATTTCAACGCCGATTCGTTGCGGTATTTCACGCGGTCACGGTTGATGGCGTATGTGGTGCGATAAACCTTCGGGAAACGCTGCGCAGGGAAGAACCTTTTGCCGTGCTCCGTGCCAAGACACCATTCAGACGCCATGTCGCCCCCGTTGCCAAAAACAACGACATCCCAAGTATGCCCGGCGCGAAATCGTCCATAAAATGGTGTGGCATCAATGTAGGTCGGTATGCCCACACTTCGATAAGTGGCGGTGGCAAGGTTCACGTAATCTACACAGCGACCGTAAGCAATGTTTTTCATTGCGGTTGCGGTGAGTAGAGGATAACCCGCGTCGATATATTCGCCGTTGCAGCGCACTTCGCGCAGGATTTCGTTGCGCACAATATCCACGGTGCGGTAAGTGGTGTTACATTCCTCGTCGTCATAGAGTTGGGTGCGCAGACTTCCCGAAAACGCCTCTGACAACGTGTCCCGCCAATAGTCAAACGGCTGACATTCTGCCACTTTGTACGGCAACAGAGTTTCACAAAATTCGTCAAAATCTATATGCTCCGCCCATTCGCTCTCTTTCCAAACCTTGAAAGCGTGGTCGATGCTGTATATCAGATAATCAGCCTTCATTATCTTGGCATCTGAAATCAGATTCCTGTCAAGATTTGGAAGGTAATTTCTCCTGATGCTCAGCAACGAATCGCGGATTACGATATGAGACAAGTCTTTTTGGTACAAAAGATTGTGCGCTATTTCGTAATACTTGTTGATTTCATCGCCGTTGTAGGACACGTGCGCCGGCATATTCTCGATGAGAAACGTTGCGGCGGCGAGTTTTTCAGGGTCGCCCTTGTAATGGTCGAGTACGGATTCAAGTTCGGCGCGGTTTGTCCCGGCAAAATCGAGGGCGTATTCGAGGGGTGACTGAGTGGTGCAAGCGGCGAGGAAAATGGTTGCCCAAAGAATGAATATACAAATGTGTTTCATTTTCCTTTTATCAGTTTGTCATACAGCAATTTAACGTGCTTATAATCGTAGTCAGTGCCGTGTGTACTTTTGGTCGGGAAATAGACATTAAGCACACGCAAATCTTTGTCAACCGCCATTATATACGGAAACATTGCGTCCTCTGCATTGATGCCTAGTTTTGCACAATTAAGCACACGGCAATTCTGCAATCCGAATTCCGTAACATTCAATTTCAAAACACGGCGGCTTGAATTTTCGGCAAGAAAAACGATTTTGTTTCTGTCGAGGCTGTCCCTATTGTCGGTGAATACGCTAATTGTATGCTCCACACATTCGCGACACATACGGTCAGAATAACGGCAAACAAAGAAATTGCCATCAATTTCATTTGCCATTTCCGCAAACGTCGATGCATTGTCGGCGGTGTCCTTAACGGTCGTTTTGCCATCGATAATCTTGCATACATCAACAATGTTTGCCGAAAACTGCATCTCGGCTGCGTCGTAGCGGTCGCCGATGTGGTTAAGGAAGCGGTCTTTGAGGGCGACTTCTTTCTTCAACTGGTGGTTGGTGTAGAGAAGAAAGCCTTCGGAGACGGCAAGGAGTGCAATGGCGAGGTATAAAATGAGGTTCTTTTTCATGGTTATATGTCGTCTTTCAGTTTGAAAAGAACAATAATCGGATTGTCATCGGGCTTTACGGCTTTCAATTTCGCCATATCCTCGTCGGAGATAAGGTTGTTGGGGTTGGAGCCGTCCCAACGGTATTCTTCAAGGACTGCGTCTGATGTAAGATTTTCGGGTCTTATTATTCCAACAAACCAATTATTGCCATTGGTTAATACAGTCTCAATATCAAAATAACCAACGACCGAATGAGGTTTATCCTTGCGACACACACTTTTCCCTGTTTTTTTGTTTGTAAATAAATCCATTGTACGGAATCCATTTGTAGTGAAAACCGTAAAAAAATAATCTTGAGATTCCCAATACTGACCAGAAAAAAGAAACTCTCCTCTGTGAAGGGAACTTTCCAATTCACTCATCTTCTTGTATTGTGAAAAATCAATATTATGTATTGGGTATTTCAATAGGTATTTCGGTTTAACAGTAATACCATTAAAAAAGTAAATATGATTGTCAAGTAGTTTTGTTATATTGAATCCACCCTTGTATAACGTAACATATTTGTCGAAAAGGAAAGGATATGGGTCTCTACCAAAGGCGAAAATATTGTCATAACTTCCTGTCGTATCGAAAGTAGAAACTGCAAAAATATTTTCCTTCCCATGTACAGCTGTCAGAATAAGGGTGTCACAAACAGCAATATCTCTTACTATTTGATTTACAATATGATATGATAGAAACACACCTTCCGATGTGTATTTCATAATTTTTCGAGACATCTCATCATATACATACAAAAAACCGTTTTTTTCATCATACGACATCGCCACTGGAAAGCCAACCTCGTTTGGACCAGTTCCCTTGGCGATTGTTTTTATCCATTTCCCTTGATTGTTAAAAATAATAACATTTTTATTATCAAGTACAAAAATATTATGAGAATTAGCATAAATAGTCCTGTTACGCGACGACAACAATGAATAAACATTGGTCTCCAACGGTATTATTTTTATACTGTCTATCAAATCGTCAAAAAATAATACTGGTTCGTTTACTAATGCACCCGTCAGGTCAAACTCGAATTCAACATTTTCACTCGTATTGACGTAGGTTACATTAAACTGATGATGCTTAGCACAAGCACATATAAAAATAAATACTATTACAATACAAATGATTTTAAAATTTTTCATTTTTTAGAAATCAATTACAATTTTTCTCCCGCTGAAGCTTTATTCCCGGGAGAAAAATATTCAGAGAACAATCATTTATTTCATAATGAACCGACATAAACAGACCAAGATCTTTCGGCTCCAGGATCATCGCACGGATAGGTAAAACTCTCAAAAAATCTACATTCCTCATAATGAGTGCAAGTAGCCTTACGTTGATCGTACTCGTGCCTCACTTCAGTCCACCATGCAGGCAAAGGTTCCGTCTGTCTTATTCGACGTATCATTTCTTCCTGAGCCTCAATATCTTGAGCTATTGCCTCAACATCCTCAATGTTCAACGCAGAACTTTTTAAACTTGTCGCCGCGTTCCACACGTTCACCGCCACAACAGCGAACAGTGCCACCGCGCCAACAAGAAATTTGAATTTTTTCATTGTTTTTGATGTTTTTGTTGTTTACTTTATTTATCTGTATTTAGCGTCCCGCACCGAAATCCGAGACTTGCTTGCAAGCATTTTTGTCTTTTAACGCTGCAAAGTTATAATGCAAAAACATATTCCACAATACACCGAGGAGTAAAAGTGCATATACCGAGGAGTAATTTTACAATTGGAATGTTCCAAAGTTTAGTGCATGGATTATTGCTTCATTGAAGTTTGCCGCACCAATTTTTTCCAATAAGTTTTTTCGATACAACTTGATAGTGTGCGGCGATTTATTAAACATATCTGCCATCTCCTTGTATGACAAACCCTGTGCTGCAAGTCTTAGAATGTCTTTTTCGTCATCGGATAGCAAAGGCACAGTTTTTTCGCTCCATTTGCGTGTTTCCAAAGAGAATTTGAAGTACGTCCTGCATTTATTTTTTTTTAGGATGATTTCTTGTCCTGTTTTTTTGCTCGATGACATTGTTAGGATACATAGCGCAAGCCATATTTTGCCATCTTTTAGAGCAAGTGGTGTCAGACGTTTGTTCACCATCTTTTTTCTGCTGTTAATTTCAAAACGGAAGTCGAATGAAATGGTGTATTTGCAGCGTTCTTCTTCGGGAAGTGATAAAAATTTGTCGAATCCTGCATCGTTGATTTGTTTAAGAATTGCCAAATCATCCTGCGGCACGAACTGCGTGTACAATTCGTACCCCAATTCCTTAGCCTCGTCTGCCGTGTGTCCGCACCAGTACGCTATATTGTCGGATACATACAGAAAATTATGTTTGAAATAATCAACCACATAATACCCACAATGCGACACTTGCGACAACGCATTAAGTGCAAGCGCAAGACGTGCATGTTCTCGTTGGTAATCTTCATCTGTTACTCCCACGATTGTATTTTGTGGATATATAAAATCCGTATGTTGTACTTCCATTGCCTTTATTATTTTTGTGTTTCGCGGTGCAAAAATATAAAGGCGTTTTGTATTGTGCAATATACCGAGGAGTAATTTTATATTTATTTTTGATTCCTCATTTTTCCAGCATCTCGCGCAGTTCGTCGATTTTTTCGGCGGGGATTTTGAGCATTTCGACCACTTTGTTGAAGTCAAAACCGGCGGACATCAGGTTTTTGATGTTTTCGAGGAGTTGTTGCGCCATGCCTTGCGCCATGCCCTGCGAAAGTCCCTGCGCCATGCCTTCTGCGCGTCCTTCCGCACGACCCTCCTCCCGCTCACGTTTCTTTTCGTTGCGGATGGTGGCGTTAATGGAGTATGAGTCGCGGTATAGTTTCAGGCTCGCCTCGTACTCGCGGTATTGGCGCGGATTCATGTTGGCTATCTCCGCACGGGTGTAGAGACGGTTGAACGGCGTCCGCGTCGCCATTTTCGGTGCTGTCGTTATCTTTCCCATATTTTTACATAGTCCGTGAGGATGTCAACGTACTTCAACGGTTGGTACAAGTTGCTGTCGTGTTTTATTATTGACATTATAGTTACTTGTTTTGCTGCAAACGCAAAGATATGCAATATTGTTGAGCAATACAATAATTTACAGCGATTTTTTTGAAATTAAGGCGTATATGTCAAAAAACAGTGAATTTTTGTTAAGAAGTTGTGCGGCAATCCTATCCAAACAACTCCTCTTCCGTTATCTGCCGACCGGCACGGCGGGCGTACATGTTGTTGTAGAGGCCTTGCGGGGTTATGTATGCCGTCATGATGGTCTTTGTGGTGGCGGTGGCTTTTTTGAAAGTGCGGATGCGAGACTGCACACGATAGTCATAGTCCTTGTCGATGACATATTCGCCGTCGCTGTATTTCATTTCACAGATGGTGATGGTCTTGTCGTTGCGGTCGATAAGGAGGTCTATCTGTGCGCCAGTTTTGAGGTCGTCATCGGTGGTTGGGTCTTCCTTGACAGCCTTGGACGGACGGTAATACCACGAGCAAGGCGTATGAATGATGCCGCTGATGCCGAGCCCGTTAGTAATCTGTTCTATGTGGTACAGACATACGGTCTCAAATGCGTAGCCGCACCAGGCGTTGTATGCAGGAGTACCGATTTGTTTTGCCCAATGGTTACGCTCAAAATTAGCCTTGCCGCCGATGAACCGCAGGTGAAACAATGAAAACATGTCGATGAGCTGAAACATTTTTTCTTTTTTGGCCTTGCCAAACGGCATATATGAGCGTATGAACTCGCATTGTTCGAGTTCTTCGAGCAATGTTGAGAGTTTGCCGTTGTTTGGGAGACCTGTTTTTTCGATGATGTCAAGGCGCGTCATACCTTTGCCGACAGTATTGAGGGCGCGCACAATGGCAATATGATTGTCGGCTTTTTTGAACAGCGAACTGTATAGTTTTGTAAATTCGTCGATGAGTTGTCCGCCCTTTGCAAAACACAGGTCGTCAATGTTTTCGGCAACGGTTTTCCTATTGTCGAACAGCGAAAGATAATATGCCACGCCGCCTATCGCCATGTAACATTCTATAATTTCGGGTCGCTCGTATGCAAAGCCGTTGCTCTTGAAATATTGCTCGGTTTCCCTGAGGGTGAATGGCGAAATGAGCATTTTGTGCGTCACGCGGTTGTGAAGTCCGCCGCGAGAGTTGATTACCTTGTCGAGCATCCATGACGTAGCCGAACCGCATACAATCAGCTTGATGTCGTCGCGGTAGTATGCCCAGTTGTTCCAAAAATGTTCGAGAGAGCTTACAAATTCGGATTTTGGCGTGTCAAACCACGGGAGTTCGTCAATGAAGATGATTTTGGTGCCGGCGGGCTGCTGTTCGAGTGCCTTTGACAACATACGGAATGCCTCTGTCCAATTTTTAGCGTCAACATTGACACCAAAACAATCGTTCATAGCATACGCAAAGTTGACAAGCTGCGCCGACAACGATGCGTCTTCCTTGCCTGTCATCCTGAAAACGAATTGGTTTTCAAATAGTTCCTTAATCAGAAATGTCTTGCCAACGCGCCTGCGTCCGTAGATGGCCACGAACTCCGACCTATTGGAACTTACATATTCCTTGAGCCTTTTGATTTCGTCTTTGCGTCCTATAATTTTGTTTCTCATAGTGGCGGATGTTTGGTTTATAATCTGTCGCAAAGTTATAAAAAAATTGAGATTGCGACAACTTTTAACATCAAAAGTGGTCGCAATCTAACAAAAAAACCGAGATTGCGACAACTTTTAACATCAAAAGTGGTCGCAATCTCACTAAAAAACCGAGATTGCGACAGGTTATAATTTTAATTTCCCATTATTGAAAACTCCACCCGGCGGTTTTCCTCATCACGATTGGACACCGGCATTGTGCTGCCGTAGCCCTTTGTAATGATTTTGTGCTGGGGGATGCCAAGTTTTACGAGGGCTTCCTTGACGGCATTGGCGCGGTTTTCGGAGAGCTGCTGGTTGTGCTGCGCGGAGCCAACATTGTCGGTGTGTCCTGAAATCTGAACGATGAGGTCGGGATTGTCGGCGAGGAATTTGGCGAGATGCCGGATTTCGCCCATCGACTCGGGACGGAGGTCGTACTTGTCAAAATCGAAGAAAATGTTTTTGATGACCACGCACAGGCTGCTATCTATCATTTCGCTGATGGAGTGCAGCGAAACACTGTCAGCAAATATATATGAATCGCCGTTGCCCCTTGTATCCACGATGCCCGACTGAGGCAGGTAGCCGTCGGTCTCGATGAAATATTCGTACTGACGGCCGCGCGGCAATGTAATCGAGAATCTGCCTGTCACGGGATCGTTTTTCAATGTGCCAAGGTGCGTGCCGGTATTGAAATCCTCCCAGACGATGTTGGAATGGAGTGGGTTGCCGTTGCCGTCGGTCACGGTGCCAGTGAGCAGCGCGGTGGTCTCGGCGCGGAATTTTTCGGGAAGTTTGGCGGTGTAGATGTCTTCGTTGTAGTTGACATTGCTGTTGCCCTTTGTATAAAAAACCGTCTTGCCGTCGAATGCCGTGTGGAAAAACTGCTCGTTCAAAGCAGAATTGATGTTTCTGCCGAGATTGACAGGCTCCGACCATTGGGTCCACGACGTATCAGAGAGCCTCCTCGACATAAAAATGTCGTATCCGCCCAAGCCATAATGTCCTGTGGAAGTGAAGAACAGCGTCTTCAAGTCGGGCGAGAGCCTCGGCGACCTATCTACGCCCTTGCTATTGACTACATTGCCGACGCTGAACGGCACGCCCCACTCCCCGTTTTCGTCCTTGAGCGAGACGTAGATGTCGATGTCGCCGCGTCCTTCCATGAATCCGCCAACACCCACGGTGTCGATGGATTGCCGCAGCGAGGCAAAAAACATCGCCTGACCGTCGGCACTGAAATAAGCGTCAGCCTGCCACCTGCCGCCGTTGACGCCGCCCTCGCCGTACTTGTCGGTCTTGCTCTCAAAATAATACGGCGCACCCCATGTGCCGTTTTCCTGAATTTCGGAAATCCAAAATTTACCGTTCAAAAACAAGACCATCATATTCTCGTCGGGGTAGATGTGCTCGGTGGCTTCGTTGCGGAAGAGGGTCGCGAAACGCTCGATTGGCTTCGCCTCCGTCCATTTGCCGTCCTTAAACTCCGACACATACATGTCTTCCTGCGCCTTGTTGGTCCTCATGTCCATGTCGCGCACGAAATATAGTTTTTTCATGTCGGGGGTGATGACTGGCGCGTAGTCGTTGACAAAAAACGGCGAATTGACCTCGTAGGGCAGCCTCTGGACGTCGGTGAAAGACGGCGGGTCGCTCTCGCTGAGAAGTCCGATTATCTTGTCGATTTCGTCACGGTACGGAGCGTACATATCGCGGTATTTCAGGTAGATTTTGATAGCATCCTCCCACCTGCTCGCCTTCAGATACTCCCGCGTGAGTATTTTCAGGAGGGTAAAACCAAAACGAGTGGGCGCAAAATCCTCAACGTACTTATTGATGTGCGGCTCATCAAATTTGGTCTTGGTGGTGTCGAGCATAAACTTCTCGATTCTGCTCATCAACGCCGAGTCTTTCGGGTCAATTGTAAAGGGGTAAGTGTTGGAATACCTAAAATCACTGTACAAATACCGTGCGCTCGTATTGTACTTGGGGTCAAACATCCTCCTGAAACTATTGAACGTCCTATAGTCGCCATTCTGCACTATTTCCTGATAGATTTTGGTCTGGATTTCCTTGACCCTCACCAGCACCGAATCATGGAACGGATGCGGACGCTGGTCGTCAAATATCTCGTCAAAACCCTTGATACAGTGATTGCGGAGGTCTTTGCTGCCAAAAATCCATTTTGTCGCCATATAACACGCTATCTTGTAATCGAGCGAATCGATGGAAAACGAGAGCCGCGCCTTGAGGTCGGGGTATTTCTTGCCGTACTTTGCAAGGAATTTTTGCGACATCGTATCCTGCGCCGAGCAGATGTAATTGCTGAAATTCTTGTACACGGCGTTGAAATCCTGCAATACACAGAGATTCATCATCGAGTCGCAGACGGCGGCCCTGATGTCGAACCCGTAGGCGAGCTTGTAGGCGTCGAGTGTCTTCTTGTCGAGACGGGCGAGGCGGTCTTTGGACTTCTGGAAGAGGTCATACGCCTTCTGATTGTCCTTGCGTCCCGAGGCGGTGTCAAAACGGATGCTGGCAAGCGCAAAATACGCCGCACCAGGCTCCTTTTGTTTTTTGGTAGCTTGATTAAACATACTCTCAGCCTCCTCATACTCGCCGGCGCGGAGTTTTTCAAAGGCTTTTTTGAGTTTTTGGGCGTGGGCGGCATTGACAGCCACCGCAACGATAATTAGCAGAAACAATATTTTTTTCATGATGATGTGTTTTTGAGGACGTTGTTTTATATAAATAACGATGCAAATTAACAAAAAAATACATTTATCATGTAATTTTTTTCATCTCTTAAAAAATTTTAATAATTTTGCTACCGCACTAATGGCAGAAGAATTTTCAAGATGAACTTACTAAGCGACACAGATACAGACATTTACAATGGGGGCAGGCAGACGGCGGCACGTATTTTCCCGTTGGTGTTGTTTGTCATTATGCTGTTGATGCCATTGGCGGCGCTATCACAAGACGCCGACGAAAACAAAAATCCAAAGGTAGAAAAGGAAGTTGACAGCCTGCTCGCGCTCATCACGCCCGACATGCCCGACAGCGTCAAGGCGGCATACTACTGCATGGCGGCATACGAGACCGGCAACGTAGACACCTGCATCAAATATTCCTTCAAGTCGTTGGAATATTGCCGGGACACCACATCCATCCTTGTTGCCGACAATACAAGGTACATCGCATGGGGCTATTGGATGAAAGACAATCCGATGATGTCGCTGCGATACGCGCTCAAGAGCACCAGGCTCTACGCCATACACCACGATTCGTCGTCGCTCGAGCACAATTACAGGCTGATGTCCAAGCTCTACGACAAGCTCAACAAGGCTGACAGCGTCAATTACTGCATCAACAAGGCGATGGAAATCAACCGACTCAGGAACGACACATTCCACATCGCACAATGCTACATCGACCTCTCCGAGATATACTCCAACAAGCACTTCTACATCGAGAGCGAAAACTGTCTCCGGGAGGCTCTGAGGCTCGATTCGCTCACCAACGATTCGCTGGAATTTGCACGCTGCTACTACCGCATCGGCGAATTGTACTGCACCAAGGCAAAGACCCGGGCGGAATACATCGCCACCAAAGACCTCCTCGTCAAATCCATCAACCTATTTAAAGAAACCAATACAAGCGTAAAGTTTTACATATCCACAATGCACCTCGCATACGGCGACCTCGCCAACGCATACATCAAGCTCGCCAAGGACACCAAAAACGACATATACGCCGACAGCTGCTATATGTACCTGAAAGAAAGCCTCGACTACCTCCTGCAACAAAACCGTTTTGAAAACGCCATCGACGTGGGCTACACTTACTTCGAGTATTTCAAGTATTACAAGCGATACGATGATGCGCTGGCATTCCTGCACAGGCTGCAAAAATATTTTGACGACAAAATCACAAAGATAAAACTCCGCAATTATTACGACAAACTGCGCGAGGCGTATTTCCTTGTCGGCGATTACAAAAACGCCTACGAGTGCGTGCTCAAGCAGATGGAATACAATGACGATGTCATCAACGACAGCACGATGGCGGCATTGGCGACTCTCAAGACCGAGCAGGCGATGATCAAGGAAAATTACGAGCGCGAACTCGCCGAAAACCTGCACTATCTACAGCGCAGAAAGCTCATAACCACGATAATATTGCTCTGCGTGGTATTGACATTGATATGCGTATTGGTGTTTCACATATCCAAAAACCTGCGCATCCGCAAACAGAACAACGCCATCCTGATGCTCAAAAACGAAATGCTCAACCAGCAGAAGGCGGAGATTTTGGCACAGCGCGACGAGATAGAATCGCAGAAAAACGAAATTGAAATCCAAAAAAACATCATCACCGACCAATGGCAGGAGGTGGAGAATGTCAATAAAAACCTAATACACAGCATCAATTACGCACAGCGCATACAACGCGCCGCCGTATCGAAAATCGAGGAAGTGAGGGCGATATTCCCGGAGAGTTTTGTATTCTACCGCCCGCGCGACATAGTGAGCGGCGATTTTTACCGTTGCGGACGCTGCGGCAAGTATGCGGTGATGATTACCGCCGATTGCACTGGACACGGCATCCCGGGCGCATTTCTCTCGATGCTCGGATTGTCGGGTCTCAAGGAATTTATGGTGTCGGAATCTGACGCCGAAAATCCCGGCACGGTGCTCGACCGCATGAAAGAATTTGTAAAATCCACCCTCATATCGTCGCAAAAAGGCAAAATCATCGACGACGGCATGGATATGACAATTTGCTGTTACGATTTTGAGAAGATGATAATGCACTACGCCATAGCGGCTCAGACTGCACTCATCATCCGTGGCGGCGAAGCCATCAAACTCAAGGGCGACTCCATGCCGGTGGGTCACTACGTGAGGGAGTCGGATCATTTTCAAAACATGACCATCGACATCCAAAAAGGCGACATGATATACACATTTTCCGACGGCATCCAGGACCAGCTCGGCGGCGCCGACAAGAGAAAATACATGCTCAAAAACCTCACAAAACTTCTCATCAACGTCGCCACAAAGCCCACTGACGAACAGTCACAACTCCTCGAACAATCCATCACCGCCTGGCGCGGCAACACCCCGCAAGTGGACGACATGACGCTCATAGGAATCAGGGTTGTATAAAAAAAATCCCCCGCACATCATCAATGTGACATGCAGGGGGATTAATTATGCATTATGAATTATGCATTGTAAATTATGCATTATTTCACAATCATCTTGAACTCAAACTTGACGCCGCCGTCGGGTACGGGGAGGCGGTATTCGTCGAGAGGCCATGCGCCCCATGAATTGATGCAGCCAAGACCCATATTTTTGTAATCGATGTTCACCGAATAATAATCGTGTTCGGGAAGGTCGATGGTGTGCTTGGTGCCGCGCTTGGTCTGCGTGAGGTCTTCGATGGTGTAAGGCAATGCCGAGAAGTCAAAGAAATGTCCCATGTTGACAAATTCGAGACCGTGGCCGCCAGCATTGACGATGCTCATAGTGCGGGTGTCGGTGCGGTTGCCATTGTCCTGAGGCGAGGGATATGCGAAGTAGAGCTGCTCGGGTGTAGCCTTGTAACGACCTACAAACGACGATGTCTTCCTGTCGCAATAATTTTCCTCGGGACCGCGTCCGTACCAATCCACATTTTTGCAATCCTTAGTAACACGGAAGTTGAGACCAAAACGCGGGAGTATCGGGTACTGCTGACCCTTGTTTTCGATGTATTCGGTCACAACGATGCTGCCGTCGGCGTACATCCTGTAATTAGTGGCGAGCCTTGTGCCAGAATTGGGAAGGTCATACACCGACATCACCCTTATCGACGAGGCTTCTGCAATAGAATCGAGCTCGGTGAGGCTCATCAGCTCTCCCCTATCGCCTTCGTCAACGTATGTAAACACGCGGAGGCCGCCTTCTGTAAGGCGCATATCAGTATTGTCGTCTTTCCAAACCTTGCAAACCTCGTCCATCCTGAATCCAAAATCATTGTCGGTGGGGGCGCGCCAAATCATCGGGCGCACGTTGGCGCGGAGGATGTTGGTATTGCTGCCCGACGGATATATGCCGCTGAGGAATCCCGTAGTCTTGTCGAAAACGAGTTTGATGCCCTTCGCCTCGATGGTAATCTCACGCGCCGAGACACTCTTGGTGACAGTGCCGGGGATGGTCTCTTCCTTGACGCGCTTGGGGTCTGCGTTTTGTACGAGCAATTGCTCCGACGCAAGCTCAGTGCCTACGGGTACACCGGCAATTGTATTTTTGGCGAGGATATACCTGAGCACGAGCAGGTACTCCTTGTTGCTGTCAAAATTGACTCCATCCTTCCACGACGGATTGAGCATGGCGACATTGCCGGGAGCAGCCTTCGGGCAAGCCATGTCAAACTCCTTGACAATGTGTCCGTCGGCGGTGAGCACGCCGTGCACCTTGAAGCTCGAGAGGTCGGTGTAATCATAACGGTTGGTCATCTGCACATTGCCGTACATGATTTTGGAATCGATGCACTGATAATTGTACTTGACGTGCGTGAGAGCGGGATGCGGAGAGCGGTCGGGGTTTACGATGCCATTCATGCAGAAGTTGGCGTCCGACGGAGTGCCCTCTGGACCGTAATCGCCGCCCCAGCACCAATATTTTTTGCCGTTTTTCTCGGCGGCGAGACCCTGGTCCACCCAGTCCCAGATAAAACCGCCCTGCACTTGGTAGCTCTCCTTGAAGAGTTTCCAGTATTCGTCGAGGCCGCCCACGCTGTTGCCCATTGCATGCGCGTATTCGCAGAGAATCATCGGGCGCGGCTTTTTCTCCTTATTGTAGGCAAAACAATATTCCCAGGCGTACATCGGGCAAACGATGTCGGTGTAGCGTTCTTCACCAGCCTGCTCGTACTGAACGGGGCGCGAGGAGTCGAACGCCTTGAGTGCGTCGTAGCATTTTTCAAAATTGATGCCGCCGCCAGCCTCGTTGCCAAGACTCCAGATGATTACAGACGGATGGTGGATGTCGCGGATTGCCATGCGCATAACGCGCTGTACGTGCGGCACTTCCCATTCGGGCTTTTTAGAAAGGCTGTTGGGGCCGTATATCATGCCATGGCTCTCGTTGTTGGCTTCATCCACGAGGTACATGCCGAGGCTGTCGCAGAGTTCGTACCACATCGGGTCGTCGGGATAATGGCAGGTACGCACAGCGTTGATGTTGTTAGCCTTCATAAGCATGATGTCCTTTATCATCGATTCGCGGGTGATGACATGGCCGGTGTATTCGTCGTGTTCGTGGCGGTTGACACCCTTGACGAGGATTTTGCGACCGTTCACCATCAATACACCGTCCTTGATCTCCACTTTGCGGAATCCGACATTGAATGTGAAATGCTGTGCGCTTGCGCCGTCGTTGTCGAGCTTAACAACCAACTTGTAGAGGTTGGGCTGCTCGTATGACCAGAGTTTAACATTCTTGATGGCGAGCTGGAGATTGCCAGTGGCGATCTCGCCCATTGCCACCTTGTTGCTCTTGACCGACGCCGAGGCATACTTGACGCTGCCATCCATCGACATAAGCGACGCCGTGACTGTTGCGCCAAATTTTTTCTTGCCGGAATTGGCTATGTCAAATGTAACGCTTACATTGCCGTCCTTGAGATTGTCGGTGGACGCCTCCAC